>Ga0307517_10011535_pt1 | contig 12238 bp, 9 predicted proteins | sample 23_EM_MG_FD_194515 | JGI IMG/M metagenome (GOLD analysis project Ga0307517, IMG submission 194515) | Populus trichocarpa ectomycorrhiza microbial communities from riparian zone in the Pacific Northwest, United States - 23_EM | ecosystem: Host-associated > Plants > Roots > Unclassified | place...
AACGCTAAAATTTTTCAATAAAACCCAAATTTTCCAAACTCCCCAAAATTCTCTGATGAAATTTCTTTTTGTCGATAATTTCATCAATGATATGTAATTTTAATTCGTAAAGTCCTTTAATTTTTTTCCAACTCTCTAGAACTTCTTGAGGGACTGAGTTTGTTGCTAATCCCATATGTAATTTTTAGTAGCAATGTCCTATAATTTTTCTTCAACTTTCTAAAAGTATTTGAGGGACTTAGTCCGTCGATAATTCTAACTGTAATTGTCAGTGAAAAAGTTTTGTAATTTTTTTCAACTCTTGAGAACTCTCCGAAAGACTTAGTCTGTCAATAATTTTGTTTGTATTTTATATGTTGTTCGTAATTCCATCGATATAAAATACTAACTTTTTCCCTAATGATTTTGTATTTCATGTTTATACAACCTGTGAATATATTAAAATCACAACACAGTAACACCATTTCTATTCAATAATATAATAATAAAATCACAACAATAAATATTCCAATTGTATTAACAATAGTTCATTGTAAAGCAATAACATATGGAAAAATTACATTTAAGTCAATTTTAATACACATTGATGACATTTAAAATTAGTTTGAAGTCTTTTTAATCACAATTATCTTTTTCTTCTTCAGTTTCATCATCATCATCATCATGTACATCATAGTCTCATCATCTTCATCGACTTTTGAATGCCCACTGGTTCTCAATATATCATTTAACTCATTGGCGTCAACATCAATAAAAATATTCTTAACTACATAAAAACTTGAATTTTCTTTTTAAGTTGGTAGATAGAGCAACTCAATATGGATCAACTAACTCATCAAGTTGAAAGACAACGTCTCTCGCAATTACTTCATCGTTACCTTCCTGAACAACTTGGACACAACCCATAGGTTTGGTTTTCACTACGGATAACCAATCAACTATGTTGACATATCTATATAAGGCCATGAGTTGGATTTTTCTTCACTTTAACCATTTTTATTTTCACGCATTCTCTCTCTTACAGAGATTTTTAACAAGTTAGAAACATCAAACACCATCATGAATTGTCTAACAAAAAACCCTCAAATCAATCACAAAACCTCTTTCTTTGCCTTTTAGTTATTATAAGAGTGTTTTACATCATTTTTATGCCACTAAATTTGATTTTTATAGAGTTTGTAAGTGATTAGTACATCAATCTCATATATTCAACCAAATCTTGGCCATCATAATCCTATAAGGTTAAATATCTCTGTCAATTCCGTAAGAGCTATCAAGTAGGATAGGCCTAAGCTGGATTAAATCTAGCTCTAGGACTACCTTGAGTACGAAGGCCTATAAAGTAGTCTTCATAGGGGCTACAAAACGCTAATAAGAGGCTAAATAAATGTAGATATAAATAGCAGCAAGAAAGTTATATGAAAAAATATGTGTTCAATTTGATATTATCCAATATGGAGTTAGAATATAGGTATAGGCTAAATAAATAAATGGATAATCTTGGTCCTCTTGGAATTACTAGTGTAAATGAAGATATGATTTTAAATGATATAAAAAAAATTATAATTAGATCATAATGACAATTGTAATATTGATTATCTAGGAACATTTAAAATTTAAACATGTATGACACTTTTTTAGATTGCTTCAGGGTTGAGTTGTCGCAAACCACAAATTATCTAAGTGTTTGGCCTCTAACAATAATTCACATGAACTATTAGTGAGAAATCTCATAAACCCTTTTATTAGAGAGAGATTGATATACCTTTAAGTGTTAACTCTTTTCTTTTATGTTTCAATTATTTTTGTAATGTATTGTACAAAAAATAAGAGACACAATATTTTATCTATAGGAAAATTTAAAAGCCTTATAAATAACAAAATATCAATTTGCTCCAAAATAATATCACATGTATAAATTTTAGGATAATTTTAAAAATCTATTCAATCAGGTATCTAGATTTTTTTTCTAGGTTTAAAAGTGTAATCCCCTGTATTAATTATATTCTAATCCTCAATTTCTAAAATTTATTCACAATCAAGTCACATTTTATTAATCATTTCATTTTTATTTATGACCAATAGTTCTTATGTGTGTGACCCATTATGTTTCCTAATAACTTAGCTCAAATATAAATCATAATTCTAAATAAAATATAATTAAATAAATTAACCAATTGAATTTATTATCAAATTAATAATTGATTTATTTATATTTGAAGATTAAGTACAATGTTTGATAACTTGTCATGATCCCCTACATATTAAGAAAATCATAAGAGGTTAGACATAACTTTTTAGTGACCAGTTTCTCAGTATAATTATTATCTTTTTATAAAAAAATATTTTGATTTAAATATTATAGCATGAAATATATCTGTTTTATTAAATTATTTTTATTTTCAACATTATAACCATTAATTCTTTAAATAAAATTTAAAATTCTTTTTAAATCTCGGCCGTGATTTTTTACCTGTATTTGTTTCTAATAAAGTCTTGCCAAACTGAGCTACGACTGCAACAAAACCATCAAATCCATCTGAACAAGATAATTTTATTTTTTTGCAATAATGGATCCCACACCCCCGACCACCTCTAGCCTTAGAGCAAGCAAGAAAACTCCAATCAACTTGGCACATCTTCAATATCACTCCATCAAAACTTTTTTTTCTTTTGCAAAGCAGAGTCGCCCCCCTAAAGATAATAGCTTTCCTTTCCGTGTGTGCAATCTACAAGAGATCTTATCAATCACCGATCTCCATGTTGCCAACCTTCTAGGACTTGCACCAAGAGGCAAACCAAGACACATTCTGGGAAGAGAACCGTTGATGCACCTCACAATATCAGCCATAGAGAAGCTATAATCATCATCAGTATTAATACCACATAAGCGAACTTTAAACTAGAAAAATATCTTTAAACTAGAAACAAGTTCGAACCATCTCAAAAATCAGTAAATATCCAGCAAAGAAATTAGAGATTTTTTGTGAAAAATATTGTCATCTGCCTTTTGAAGATGACTAGCCTGTCCACTATCTCCCAGATTGATACCGTAAGGTAATCCATTGTTCTGAGCATGCTGAAGCAACACTGACTGCCCTTCTACCACTAAATTAAACAAAAAAGGGGACATAAGACCCCCTTGCCGAACACCATGCGCCATGCAGAATTCCTCTGTAGGAGATTCATTAATCAAAACTGAAAGTCTTTCAAGCTCCTTCACTCTTGACTAAAGCCCAAATATTCCATAACCCTTTCAAGTTAGCTCCATAATACTTCATCGAAAGCTTTTGGAAATCTACCTTAAAACTAAACCCATCAGATTTGAACTTCTTCACACAATGAATTACTTCATTGGCTAGGAGAGCATTGTCAAGGATATTACACCTTTAGTAGAATGACATCATTCAGCCTAATTGAAAACACCTTTAGTAGAATCTTGTATAATCTATTGACAAGACTTGGTAGGCCTAAAATCGATGAAGCTAGTAGCTCCTTTGATTTTAGGAATCAAAGTAATGTAGGTGCTGTTGATGCCCTTTGACATAACCCCTGAGAAAAAAATTTCGAAACCATATAAAATATCTCCTCACCAAATAAATGCCAATCCTTCTTGTAGAAAATGAAGTTGAAGCCGTCAGGTTCAGGAGCTTTTGAACCATCACAACCCCACACCGCCTCCCTAAGCTCCTCCATAGACACCTCCATATCAAGCGAAGATACAGAAGCAGCACCTAACTGTTTGAAACCCAAACCACCCATATCTGGTCGAACCCACTTTTGCACAGAGAAGAGCCTAGAGTAAAAGGAAACGACTTCTAGCTTTATATCCGAAGGACTAAACAATTAATGCCCCTGACATAACTTCATGATTTAATTGCGCCTACCTCTTAAAGATGCCGAGAGAAAAGAAAATCTTCTAGTTTGCACCAATTGGTGAGAGATTTCTGACACCGAAGAGACTCCAATTTCCTGCTAAGTGGCCACAACTCAGAATTCAAGAAATGCAATCCATCCTTCTCCGAGTCATCTAACACCCTTGTCTCATTGAAAGATTCAAGAGTGATAGTACGAAGTTCTGTATTCTTCAGCTTACTCTCCAGGTTTCCAAAAGTGGTAGCATTCCATTTCCTAAGCTTGATTCTAAGACTGCTTAATTTCTCAACCACTTTGAAACGATGATGTTCAGGAGTGCAAATGTTCCCATACATTTTGCAGTAGAAAACTGAAAGAAGAATCCAAACACAACAATCCAGGACACGGAAAGGCTTCAAACCCCATTGAACTGACTCGGAACCGAGAAGGAGAGGACAATGATCTGATAATCCTCTCTTTAACTGGAGAAGCTTAACATGAGGAAAATCCAGCAACCATTCTGAGCTTGAAAAGGCTCTATCAATACAGCTCACCGAACCATTTCTAAACCATGTGAACTGGTGAGCTTGTAGAGGAAATTTAATAAGTTACAAATATCTAAGAAAGATTGAAATCGACTAAAACCCCTTCTATTTAGATAGATAACCACCCCTTCTCTCACAAGGCTGCAAAGTCTCATTAAAGTCTGCAGTAAGAACCGATGGAGACATAAACGCAGATTTCAGTAGAATCGATGTAGAGGTAATTGGGTTATCAAGATCACAATTGGCATACACACTAGCAATATTACAAGCAAAATCGACCTCCAAATAAGTACCATACAGAGTTATCTATAGCACTAGACTCTACTAAGGAAACCTGAAATCTATTATCATTCCACATAACTAACATACCCTCAGATTGCTCCTCTGACATAGTAGATTTCCCATTTATACGCTGCTCATTCCATAATCTATTAACCAAATTGCTCTGAATATCAGATAGTTTAGTCTCAAGCAAGCAACAAACATCTACCTGATATTTATAAATAGACTCCTGTACAACCGTTCTTTACAAGCAGCACAATAAAGAATAAATCTTCATTTAAATAAAGCAGTAAAAAACCCAACCTTAGCAATGTATCGAAATCGATAGATTAAGAAACCTCTACCGAATCAGCCTTCTCTGTGATTAACTGCTATCTAATTTGATCTATAATTGTCGTAGCTGTTGAACCAAATTCCAATGAAAAAAAATAATGGTCCTTCACTAGTCGATTGTTGGCTACGACAATAGCATAATTCATAGAGCCATCATCACTTAATTGCCCATCAGTATGTCCAATGCTGCCTCTGGCACTAATACTTTTGGCCTTATGTTTTAGCTTCTGTTCTTCTTCCTCTTAGTAATGAAACTGGCTTCCGGGCTTCCATCATGATTCTTCAAACATTCCTACCTTCCCAATAATCATCTTTAGCACTGGAACTAGTTTCCTGTACGACAAATTTCATCTCAAAGCTGATCCCAACCTTCATGAGAATCATTCCAGTGCTTCTGCCTTAAAAGATCAGTTTACAGGAACAAATTTATAACAACTCATGGTTTGGAGAGGATCACCTCATTCCAGTCTAGTGATAGAATCTCGAAGCATCATCTAATGAATCTACAATATTGGTCTTTGCAGCTGAATTATCAGGCATCCGCATAGAGAAAAAAACCCCTTCCCTTTAAAATTATATTCTTTATGAAGAACATCACCAAGAGAAGCCTTACACATTGCATCATCAATCCTAATATTCACCTTTTGGTTTTAATTGCGAAAGCCCTCAGCTACTATAATGACCGGGCCAAGAAATCAGGCCGGAATCGCAAAGGAGCCTAGTTTCTTCACTGACTTGCCTGGAATGAGAGGAATTGACTCGAATGTTAGTAATAGAATTCTTATAACCCATATATATCAGCACACGTTCAATACTAAGGTTCAGTCCATACTCTAAGAGGTATACCCGAAATATCTAACCAAAACTGCTTCATCAGGTAACTTTTGAACATTGAACCTTTCTTGGAAGATGAATAAGGTTTAACATTGAACCTTCTTGGAAAGATGTTGAGTTCCTTGAATAAGTTTATGAATAGTGAAAATGACTTTATGTTTCTTTTAATACTTTGTAATCTTTTATCTCGGTAAAAGGCACATGAGATTAATGTAGTGAACACAAGTTAATGAATAAAAATAATTTCTTTCCTCCACATATCTCTCCCTTTTTCGAAAGAGTTAGAAGCATGAACCAATATTGATTGCTTTTAAACTCTAACAATTTGTATCATAGCTGGTTTTTATTGAGGGATCTATGAGAATATAAGAGTATAAACACGTGAGGGAGTGTATACATGAGAAAAGGTGTGAGAATAAAGCTTGGGGAGTAAAGTATGTCTTCACCAAAGTTCTTCCTTGCCCCTTGTGAAGATGAGAGCTTTTTCTCAAACAACAAATTTATGGGAAGCAACCACAAGAGATCCTAATGAATTGCCTGAGAATTCGACAGTTGCCCAAATACAGATATTCAAAGCTGAGAACAAGAAAAAAAACCAAGGCATTAACCCATCTGCATGTTGTTTAAGTTAAGATCATGGATTACACTACTCCGGGAGAAGTTGTAAGCAGAATACCAAGGCTTAGAGAAGACAAGAACTATAAAGATCATCAAACTAAAACGATAGCTTGAAAACCTGAGAATGGAGGAAACTAAGAGTGCAAAGCAATACTCAGACAAGTTGATGAAACTTATGAATAAAATTAGAATTTTAGAAGAGGATCTCCCACAAGAAAAAATTGTTGAGAAAATAATTTTAAGCTTGCCAAAGAAGTTTGAATCAAAGATCTCCCTCTCTCGAGAATTCTAAACACATTATAAAGATGTCACGTACAAAACTGATGAGTGCTATTGAGGCACATGAATAAAGAATGAAGATGAGATGTGAAAGTAGTGTTGAGGATGCTCTACAAGTCAAGGCTATGATTAAGCCATGCTCTTCAAAAAAGAGTATAACACATGTAAATGTTATAGGAAAAGGAAAGCTTGGAGAGGGATTTAAGAACTACAAGAAGAAAGAAAGATTTCAGCCTCGCAACCATTGCAGGAGGATTAACCACACCGAAATTGAATGCTAGTATAAGGAGAAGACTCTACCACCCCTGAGACGCAGATATTGCAAAAAAATTGGCCATATGGAGAAGTTTGTATTTTCCTCAAAGTTGTTATCTTCAGATATATTTTAAAGAATGCAACATCAGTACACTGTGAGCTATTTTCCTCAATGGAATGAAGTTGTAGAAAGGAAGAATATAACAATCATGGAGATGGCAAGATGTTTGTTAGCTGAGAAGAAGATGCCCAAGTATTTTTGGGCTAAAACTACAAACACGGCTGTGCATTTGCTCAACAAATTGCCAACCATAGCAGTAAAAGATACAAGTCCAATTGAAGCTTGGAATGGAACCAGACCAATACTCAAGCATTTAAGGGTTTTTGGTTGCATTTTTTATGCTCACGTACCAAAAATGAGGAGGGGTAAGCTTGATGAAAAGGTAGAAGTTGTGTTTATCAGGTATAGCAGTCAAGCCGAAGGCTATAGACTCTATAACCTTCTGAGAACTAAGAGTATTTTCATCAGTAGAGAGATGGTATTTGATGAAGAAGCCACCTAGAATTGAGAAAGACAAAATTCAGAAGGGGTTTAGATTCATGAGATTGAAGAGAATCATGTAGAAATTAAAGTTCTTGATGTTAAACAAGCAACTAATGATAATGATGATGACGACGACTTTTCACCCTCTATACAATCTATCAGAGATGTAGTAATGCTATGTTAGAACCAACAAAGGAAGCAAGCAAGCATGAAGGGTGGAGAGCTGTAACACAAGAATAAATTTTATTTTATTTAAATTAAAAATTATTATAATTATATTATATTGTTTACTCAAAAAAAAACTACGCCACAATCTAAAATGAAACTGAAGTCTTTATGGCCCATATAAGCCAACCTCTTACCTCTGCTTTCATGGGGGACCTGTTATCTATGCCAGGACAAGCCCATGTAATTCCTTTAAGTATGAAGCAACGATTTTATTTTAAGAATTTGTTTTATGGTTATTTTTTAAAGTGTTTTTTATTTTAAAATATATTAAAATGATATTTTTTTATTTTTTTAAATTATTTTTTAGATCAGCGCATAAAAACGATGCAAAACATAAAAAAATATAAAAAATTTGAATATTTTAAAAATATAAGTTGATCCACGTTTCCAAACGCTCTCTGACACATGATACAGTCAGGTAAGAATCTCCTCTGTGCGCGCACACACACACACACAACAAATGCACTTGAACTAATCAGCCCTAGCAAACCCTAGTTTTCCAAACATTTAGATGGAGCAGATAATAAATAAATAAAAATTGAAAACCAAATTTAGTGGACACCATGAACTTAATTAAATAACAAGCAAAGGGCAGACAGACATTCCACCCAAGAAGCTATTCAGAGCAGCAATCCCCTTTATCAACTGTGGTCAAACTTGCTATTCTGTCTGTAATTGATAATTAATTTTATATAATATCGCCTTCACATGAAATAATTGATCTTCCATGCTTATATCTTATACATATACACACACACAGAGATCCCCTTTTTCCTAGTTTTAGGCTTAGTGGAAGTGGCTATCACGTTGCATGCAGTGGTTAAGGACAACTGCACGCCGTAAGCTAATCTATTACCTAGAAAGAAACACTAAGGATAAGAAAAACAATTATAGTGTTTTAAAATTATATGAAAAATAATTTTTTAATTTTATTTCAAGTTTATTAGAAAAATAAGGATCAAATCTGATATATAAAAAAATTAAAAAAAAATCTAATTTTATAAATTATTTCAAATTAAATAAATAGTAATAAAAAGAATGAGGACTAAATTTGACATATAAAAATAATTCAATTAAAAAATTGATAAGAGAAAAATAATAATCAAAAGAATATGGTCCAAAACTGATATAAAAATCAAATTCTAAAGAATAAAATTAAAAAAGAAAAGAAAAGAATAAAGATTCAAAGCAAAACATTTAGCAATCAAAAAATTGAGAATCAAATTTAATCTAACCAAAAAATAACAAGATATTTTTTAATCTAGAAAGTATATTCTGCATAGAATAAAAGAAAAATACTTTTTTGAAAACCACACCAAATATTTCTTTAACTAAAAAGTGTTTTTTATTGATCAATTTTTCTAATGGTAAATAAATATGAAAAAGTTGAAAAGTGGTTTTTAGAAACCCACTTTCTATAAAATAAACAGAGCCTAAAAGATTTGGTCTTTTTATTAGGCTATTGACTTTTTTTCTAAGTTTTATAAGAAAGAAATACAAAAGAAAAAATAAAAAAGAAAATTTATTTAAATTCAACTAACTATTACTAAAAATAAAAATACTAAATTCAACTTTTTTTTTACTTTTATTTTTTTTTAATTTTATCCTTCAATATTGAATAAATTTTAAATTAGTCTTTATAATTTATTTCAGTTTTTTTTTAGGAGATTATCACAATCTCAAGAAAATATTTTTGTGTGTAATTAGCGCTCAATTTCACGAGCATTTAGTTTTATTATCATATAATAAAATAAAAAAAATGTTTAAAATATATAAAATTATTAAAGCTTAATGAGTCCATGATCTGGACTATATATTTGGCAAGTTAACTTGGGTTGAATGGAAATTAACCTTTATAATTAGTTTTTATTTACTTTTTATAGAGGTATTGTAGTCTCAAACAAACATCACAACATTAAATTGATGCTCGATTTTGCGATAATCTATTTTTTTGTTATATAATTATGTAGAAATTAGTTTTAACAAAAAAAAATTATTAAATCTAGTGAAATTCTTAACATGGATCATGACTTCAGCCAACTAAGTCGCGAAACTTGGGTGATCTAGCATGTCACAATCTCAATATTTAAAAAAAAAATTGATGTCATCTTAATTTTTTTTTAAATCAAACCATGTTTTTACATATCATCCGGTTGTCTTTGAACCTGTCAAGTTGATCAGGTCATGTTAAAACAACTCTTATACTTTTTATTTTAAAACTCAAACCATGTAAAGAGTCTAATTAGTAGCTTTCAATGTTGACTTGACTCCCTAAGTTAGGTTTAATTGACAATGCAAGAAAAATTCCTATAGCCTAGACATATTTTTTTACATTTAAAAAATAATAATTTAACCCATAGTAAAGTAGCTCCCTATTTAATCCATATTCTATACTTAATTTGCAGCTTCTATTTAAAGACAATGTTGGTCACATCCACCTTATATTTGTGCTTGTTGCATGATTTCCCAATAGACAAATGTCTATCATGCTTTCATAAACGATGCATCTATTACATTAAAACTAATTCTTGATATTTAGGGTTTGACTGCTCATTTGGTTGCTATAATCTTTCAATAGTTGAAATATTCGAACTAGTATTTTAGAGAAAAACAAGTTAAAAAAGGTGCACGAAATTTCTTACAAGTTCAAGGTTAATTTGGCAAAGTAAGAGTAACATTTAATTACTTTCATGTTATTTAGACGTACTCATTTGATTGGTATATTATAAAAATAAATACATAAATTTAATAATTTTTCCTTTCCTACATAATAAACTATAAATTACATTTAGCTAAATCAAAATTTTAGTGTATATTGCGAACAATGCTACTACTTACTCACAAACAATTACTACTCGCCGACAAACATTGTCTATTGCGAAGCACGTTACAAAAAAAACTAGTATGTTCTAATAGAAGAAACAAGATATATAAATTCTTTCGGCAAGCCAATTTTTCAAATTTCAGTTGATTAATTGTGGCTGCTTGATGCAGGCCATTCTGTTCAAAAAACTGTCCGATAAGATCGTTTGGAAACGCGGGTTAAATCGTGTTTTTAAAAAATTTAAATTTTTTTTATTTTTGTTAAAAATTAATTTTTTTATGTTTTGGATCATTTTAATACGCTGATCTTAAAAATAATTTTTAAAAAATAAAAAAAATTAATATTCATGTAATCAACTCAAAATTTTAATTTCATGGTTAAAATTCATATTGATTTTATATTACCTCAATTGTCACCAACATTAAAAGAAATTTATAATTTAGTTGTATGTAGGAATGTTTTTAGAAAACTAAATATTTTCCTGTTTTTATTTTTTATTATGATGTCTTTTTATTATTTTAATGGATTATATTTCCTAATTTATTTTTTTCTATTTAATATTATTAGGGTTTTCTAATTTATTTTTTCTATATAACTTTCTTTGAAAATATCCCTATACTTATGGCATTTTTTGTCTTTTAAGCATTTTGATATGTAACAAATCTCTTCACCCTTTGCTTTCTAGTGGTGGGATCCATGATGAGACGGCCCGTATAAAAATATTATAGTAAGGACTCATGATAAAGTGACTCATATAAAGATATTAGAGAATCACGATATATGAACACATAAAAAAAATATTCTTGATAGAATACATTTTTTAACTAATAACTAAACTTGATGATGATTTTTTTCCAACCTGGCGAGACCGATGCAAGAGCAAAAGCTTATTTAAGAATAGATATTTTTCTATTCAGTATTATTATTAGAGTTTTTTAGATTTTTCAATATAAATGGTTATAATATGCTTTTGACAAGTAAAAACATGAAAGAAGTAAAATTAAATATTTTGAGAATCTTTTTATATTTATAATGTTTTTAAGTTAACAAATCCATCTATCCTCCCCTTTTCTCTATGTGTAACATATTCTCCATTTAATCCTTAAGAATGAACAATTTGTTTCATCGTCCACATATTTTAAGTTTTACCCTTGAAAAGAGAAAATCTTTTCATTTTCATCCCTAAAATAACTTTTTTAATTGTTAGAATGTCCATGTGTTTACTTACCTCTACATAGTACATCCCCTCGAAATATCAAAATAACACTTTTGGGTTCGCAAAGTCCATCCTTGTTACTGCACCTTGTGAAGCATCTCGAAGATTTTTATTGGGACTATCCCCAGATGTAAAATTAGCGTTGGGAGCTATATTAAGTTATTAATTGATAGAATGTCAATGTGCTTACCTCAATATATCAAAAAAGCACTTTTGGGTTCCCAAAGTCCATCCTTGTCACCGCACCTTGTGAAGCAACACGAAAATTTTAGTGGGACGGACCCCTAGTTGTAAAATTTGCACTACTCAGTGAGCTTAAAAAAAACTAATACTCGATATACGTGATTATATTGTTATTAACTTAGCATATTGAATTGTCTTCCTACTTTGATTTTTTTAATAAAAAATAGCACTGTTTTTTTTAA
>Ga0307517_10011536_pt1 | contig 12235 bp, 6 predicted proteins | sample 23_EM_MG_FD_194515 | JGI IMG/M metagenome (GOLD analysis project Ga0307517, IMG submission 194515) | Populus trichocarpa ectomycorrhiza microbial communities from riparian zone in the Pacific Northwest, United States - 23_EM | ecosystem: Host-associated > Plants > Roots > Unclassified | place...
TAGCATAAAAAAAATATTTAAACATTAAAAAGTTAAAAAAAAATTGATATATAATGAACAGAACACTTTTAAAATAATTAGATATTGACATTTTTTTAAAAAAAAATATTGAGATGGTGACAAATTGAATCAACTTGAGTCAACAATGGTTAACCTATGAAACTCGTGATCTAGAGTGTGAGATCGTGATAAAACTATGAAATTCGCATCGAAATAAATTAAAAATCTCAATCATAATGAACCAAATATCGAAGGCTGAAAGAGAAAATAAATTAAATTAAAAAAACAAAAAAAATAACTCGAGTAAACTTATATTGTAACACCCTTAGTTTAATTTATGTCATATTTATTGAAAAACATGTATTTTTTTTTTTTTTTACATCATCATCTCTATCTATCCTAACAACACTTTAAATTTATTATTATTATTATTATCAACACTTTAAGAAAAAAATTGTCTTTTTTGGAAAAAAAATCCATTCCACACATAAAATTAACTTCTAATTAACCCTAATAACAATAAAACATATAATCAAACAACTATAATTGTTCTAATGAACACTCCAATACCATTGTTGGGTTTCCTGAATATCATACATGCAGAGAAAATAATAATAATAAAATTATTCAAGAGTTCTAGGATCCTGTTAGACAGATCTAGAATTGTTAAGGGATTTATTACCTAAGTATCTAATCTTCTTCGGCTTCGAATAATTCTTTAAAGGTTGGGTGGGCAAACCACAAGTCATCTAATTGTCCGACTTTCAACGGTAATCCACACGAACCACTAGTGAGAAATCTCTTAAATTCATGTTTAGAAAAAAAGGGATAGTTATGCCTAGAGTGCTAGTTCTCTATTATGTGACTTATGTAGTTTTTTTGTTTAATAGACAATCCCATTAAAAAAATAAAATACAACTTAATATTTATAGGTAAATATGAAAAACCATATAAATTGATAAAATATTAATTTGCCCATTGAATAATATCCATATATTAATTCAGAATAATTTTAGAAATTAGCCTAATCAAGTCCTTATTTGATTTTTCTAGATTTAGAAATATAATCCATGTATTAATTATATTCTAGTTCTTAATTTCTAAAATATATTTTAATAAAGTTATACTCAATTAAATCATTCCAGTTTAATTTCTGACTAATGATTCTTAATGTGTGTGACCCTTTAAGTTTATAATATGTTGGTCCAAATATAAATTATAATTATAATTAAATAGAATTAAATATATTAAACAATTTAATTTATTATCAATTCAACAATTGATTAATTTATATTTAAAGATCAGGTGTATTGTTTAGCAACGTGTTATGATCCCTCAAATATTAGAAAAGTCATTAATGATTTAATTTAACCTTTTAGTGACATGTTTCTCGGTGTAATTAATATTATTTCATCAATAATGTCCCGATTTAACACTAAAGCATGAAGTATGTCTGCCATGTTAAATCATGTTTGTTTTTTATATAATAATCATTGATCGTTTAAATAAAATTTGAAACTCTTTTCAAATCTCATTTCACCTTAGCCAATGATATTTCAATCAATACTATTTGAGAACATATGAAATATTTTCCTTATTTCAGGTGATGAATCATCTCTTAATTACTCAAGTACCTTCATGTAGTTCATGTTGTACCTAGTGTCTGTCCCTTCGTCACCTCGATTAAGATAACATGTAACATAATGAAAGCATAACATTTTATATATAAGATAACTTAGTGATCTTAAGTCTAAAGATCACTTACACAATCATCACATGAGTCTTTCCATAGACATAAATGATCTCTCCATATGAAGTTCTAATTTGAGTCAGTTCAGTGTACATATCTTATAACAAGCATCTACATTTCTAAGTATCTCTTATACCTCAGCTTATGAAAACAATCGTTTTCTTTTCATAAAGGAAAAGAACATAATATGTACTAGTCTTTACAGCTCTAATAAATATTTAAAATTTAAGAAAGCATCGACCAAAAACATTTTATGAACATTGCTTTGAAGCAATAAGAATCCTATAATTATAACAACTTTATAATTTTCTTTGCAAAACATTTTTGTTCTATGTACTTTATCTTTAATCTAGATTCATAAATCAAACATTATATTTATTAATATAATAATATATGAATATTAAAGGCAAATTAAACATTTATTAATAATAAATATGCATTTATATGAATATAATAATATCATGTGTAATCAACCGATTGACTACATGTCATATCAAATTAGCATAACATTCTCTATATAAGGTAACTTAGTGATTTCAAGTTGAAGAATCATTTACATAATTATCACGTGATCTTTTTTATAGATACAAATGATCTCTCTTTATAGAATTTTCATATGGATCAGTTCAGTATACATGTTATCTAACAATTACCAATATATTAATTCTAAGTATTCCCCATACCTAAACTTATAAGAAAAATTGCTTATTTTCATAAAAAAATAATATATATAAGTTTTAACAACTCTAATTAATGTTCAATCTTAATAGAGTATTAATTAGGAATATTTAAGAACAATGCTTACATATAATAAGAATTTTATAATTTTTTTAACAAAATATTTTTGTCCCAATAACTTTATATTACTATAAATTTATTAATTAAATATTTAATAAATATTAAAAAAATAATTATTTTATTAAAATTAAATATATTTACATAAACAAAATTAATATCATATATAATCAATAAAACATACACCCTTACACTTACTGTGGCCGTGGACACCTGCATCGTTCAACAGTAAAAAAAAGAAGAAGAAGAGTCAATTCAAGTACTTTTAACGACCGGTAAAGTAGACGTAAAAGTGTCTTCTCAAGGCTCTTCAGAAAAATAAAAGTAAAATGGACGGACAAAATAATCAAGCATGGGCATGGGATATATATATGAGTTTTGAGAGGGGCAGAAATGAGAATTTAAAAAAGACTTGGAAAGGGCACTTGGACTTTGCAGAGAAAAGAGGAAGATAACTAACTGACAGAATCACATGTCCACATGGACAGCTTTGGACTCGCTCACATACCCAACTCACATGGATGTGTGATACGGAGCCTAGAGGACATTTGCCCCCGCAAACACTTCCAGATCTCTCTCACATAATTAATCACACTCTCTCTCTCAAAAAATAAAAATAAAAATAAAAATATATTATGATATGACAAACCTTCTTGTCACCTCTGGCTGTCTTTCCATTTGTTCTCTGCAGAGTTTTTTTTAAGAGCATTTAGAGATGATAAATAAAAAATAAAAAAAATACTATTTTAGTTCAACATTTATTTTGCATATTTAAAGAAAAATGCTAAACAAAATACTATTTATTATAACAATATTTTTTTATTAATTTTTCTCCTTTGATTTTTTTAAAATTTATTTATTTTTTTATAAAATTATCATGATTTAATAACCTGTATTATTATAAGTTTATTCAAGTTATTTTTTTTATTATTTTAATTTTATTTTTTAATGTTCACTAATAAAAAGTTATTCGAATTATTTTTAAATAGGTAGTTATTAAACTAATTTTATATTAAATATATTAAAATAATTAACTTCTTCTAAATGATTCTATTATTTTAAAATACATATTAAAAATATATTACCAATTTGAAATCTCCCATCGGAGATGCTCTAATGTAACCTAACCAGTAGATTAGAGTATTTCTCTTCTTGGATCTGGACAGATTCTTTTTTCTTTTTGCTTTGGAATTAGTTTCTTATAGCTAGGCGAGGCAAGCCAACTGGAATTGGCAGCGCTGCTGCTGATAACTGTCCTTGCTACATTCTTCTGTTGCTGTATGTACATATTGTAGCGAGTACTGGGTTTTGGATCTCTTACCTTTTCTTTGGGTTTTATTACAAGGCAGTCTGTTCTTCCTGCTAGGCTCAGACCACTCTAAATAAGGTATCTTTCAGTTTCATCACGGAAATATTTGATTTTTGTTTTCTGGGATTATTCTTTTTCTTTGTAGTTTTCCTCTATTGCTGCAAAATATTCAGACTTTGGAGGATTTCGTGGAAAATGGGCAATGATGTTATGAGAGGAAAATTCGTAGGGTTGTGATTTTTGGTGGTAAAGTACAGATTTTTGTTTTCCAGGTATTCATAAATGCCCAGGCTTATCTTTCTTGAGCTGTAATTAGCTGGAAATCACCGAGTTTGTAAAAGAGATTCTTAAGGGGCCTAGTAGACAGCAGATACGCTGAAGGATTCTATCTGATCTGTTGGTAAACTTCTGTTTTCGGAAAGGGGAATCCATTATTTGGATTTACATTTATATGGAAAGTGCTCCATTCTCTTTTGGTTTGTTGTGTCAATGAAATCTTAGCTTGTGCTTTAGATATTGCACATTATTCAGAGGAAGAAAACAAAATGAATAAAGGGGGGCTATAGATATCTCATAGTTTATGCTTTTCAAGAATTTGCTGGAATCCATAGTTTCAGAGAGTTTGGTGGGAGATAGAGGCTTGTAATCTTGCAATTTTGTGGTTTAGATAATACAAAGTGGTAGGGTTGGACCGTGTTAGTTTAGGAGAAGAAGAAGAAATGGCTGCAAAACTTTTACATTCCTTAGCAGATGATAATCCAGATTTGCAAAAGCAGATAGGGTGCATGACTGGGATTTTTCAAATATTTGATCGTCACCAGGTCCTCACCGGTAGGCGCCTCAACACGAAGATGCTTCCTCCAGGTAATTCTCATAATTAGATGGAGCTTAGCTTTGAAGTATTCATTTCATGAATCAAGTATTCTCATTTTATTGGTTAAAATCTATTGCTCGACACCAGAATCTTTTATCTTCTCCAGTGGCATGTGGTGAGGAAAAAAAAAAAAAAAAGGGAGGTAACTGATTTCTTTACTGGTTGGTAAAAATATGTTCTCAATTCCACTCATCAACCGTGCTAATATTGATCTTTTACACCGAGAAAAGTAAAAAGACACGTGTATCTAAATAATTTATGCATCTGATACTAGAAGTTTGTCTTTTGGATGTTAATTTCTTCGAGATCTTTAATGCTAACCTGTCTTGTCAAATTGTTTCCCATTTATATTTGGGGTGAATTTGAATAGATAAGACATTTATAATTGTATATGGTTCCTTGAAAATATGGGCAAATGCTTCACCTATGGTGTTGATTCCAGCTGTATTTTTAGGTGTGCATTTATTGTTGTAGGTAAATTCTTGTAGCAATCATCATTTCATCTGACAGATTTAACCTATGATCATAAACTTAACAAACTTATATATATACCAATTCTAACTTCTTGATAAATCATCTTAGTACGAATTCAAAGAACATCAATTGCACATCTGTTGTTTGCGTATCCTTCAGAAGTTTTTCCAGTTTTTCCAATTCCAGGTTGATAACAATGAATGGACTATTATTGTCTCTGTTATTTTCGTTTGGTTGTGAGCTTAAACATGCAATTTGTTGCTAATGTTTCTGTGACAATGTAGGTGATTTCCACTACAAAAATGGCAGATCAGAAAGGGAGAACACAGCAGTTGTAAGTATTCTTGGAAATTTTATTAATTGTCTATAGTAATTGGAAGCTATTTGCCTAAACCAGTGTAGAATTGAGATCTCATTGATTGTTGAATAATGTGTACCCTGCATTAAGTTTTTTTTTTTTTTGCCTTAAAAAATTGCTGTTGAGTTGATTTTGTCCTCACACTGTTGCTTTTCTACCCACACTTGTTTCTGTGCTCTATACTAGCTGTGTCTTTGCATACCAGAGTTGATATGAACTATTTATTGCAGGACAGTCATTTAAACAGGAGTTTGATTGAGAAGCAAAGAATTTCTACAGAATCATCAAGAGCATCTTTCTCATCTTCTTGCTCATCTTCCTTGTCGTCTCTGGACTGCAATAAAACTGCTCAACCAGAAGCATCTTCCTTTGACAGAATAATTTTCCCTGAAACTCATTCAAGGGACCCTGTTATAACTCAGCCAAATACCTCTGCACATTCAGGGCGGCAATCTTTTGATCTTCGAGATGTTGTCAAGGATTCTATGTATAGAGAGGCCAGAGGGCTATCAGTCAAAACTACAGCAAAAGAAGAAGCAATGAGCCATATAGTGAAGCATAAAGATTCCCCAAGGCCATCACAGGCCTCCAGATATGCTGATGGATCTTATGGAGTTGGGAAAACAGGAAAGCAAAATGCTTCTCCTGTTGATCTCAAGGAGTCTCTTGGAGTTCTTGCTAAACTTCGTGAAGCACCATGGTATAATAATGAAACTAAAGAGCGTCCAAGATCATTGTATGAAGCAAAAGATGGATCTTGGCATACAATTCGAAAAGATGCTCCACGGTTTTCTTGTGATGGACAGGAGATCAATCATTTGTCTTTTGAATCACGAGATACCATTAAGTCCACCCCAAAGCTAACAGAGCTCCCAAGACTTTCACTGGATAGTAGAGTAATTTCAATGCGTGGATCCAACACTGATTCAAGATCAAATTACCTTTCAAAAGATATTCAAAGTAGCAGCAACTCGAATGAAGAGATCTTTAATCTACAGCAATCATGTGAAACTCAGAAACGTCCTCCTAGCGTGGTAGCCAAGCTGATGGGCTTGGAAGAATTGCCAGATTCTGCTTACAACAGCTATAGTCAGCCGGGTTTGATCCAGAACTTGCCCGTGGAACATGATAATTCCTTCTCAAGATCATTGAAAATAAATGATCTAAACAGACCAATACGAATTCCGAAGTCCCCCAGAAACTCAATAAAAGATCCTGTATCACCACGGTGGAAAAATCCTGATTTGGTCATGAAACCCATTTCAAGGCAGCCAATTGAACCAGCACCATGGAAGCAGCTGAATGGAAGTCGAAGTTCTCAGGAACAACCTTTCAAGCCCGCAAAACTTTCTGGGAAGACATCAAATTCAATCACTTCAGTTTTCTGTGATATTGAGATGAGATTGAAGGATCTTGAGTTCAATCAATCTGGAAAGGATCTCAGAGCTCTTAAACAGATTCTGGAAGCAATGCAGGCTAAGGGGCTCTTGGAGACTAGTAAAGAAGAGCAGGCTTCGAATTTTGTACCCCAAAGAGTTCAGGAACCAAAATGTAGCAGTCCTGGTCAAAAGCCAAGGTTGCTAAACCAACAGAACAATCATGTTGGTGTTCCCATAAATAAAAGTTCTGATACTTTGAGGTCTTGTGAATCCCCAATCGTGATCATGAAACCTGCCAAACTAGTTGAGAAATCTGGTATTCCTGCTTCCTCAGTAATTACAACAGCTGGGCTTCATAAAATTCCAACCAGTGGATATGCAGACAGTAAGAAGGGATCCATTAATAGCCGAACAACTAAAGATCAATCTCCAAGAAACAGCAAGAGAGATTCTTCTGCCAGCTCCAGTGATAAGAGAACTGCTGTCAAGAATACAAAATCAACTCAATCCTCAACAAGATCCCAACAAGGGCCAAAAGAAAGCTACACGGATTCCGTAAAGAGTTCAGGATCTGTGAGCCTGAGACTCCAACAGAAGAAACTTGACCTAGAGAAGCTATCTTGTCCACCTACCCCTCCATCTGATACTGGCAAACCAAGAAGACAATCCAACAGGCAGCCAACAGAAATAGGTTCCCCTGGTGGAAAACACAGGGTAAAATATCCCAAATTTGCAGAGAGTGATGACCAATTTAGTCAGATAAGTGATGAATCAAGAACCTCGAGTCACCAAGGAGATGACACATCTTTGCAATCTGATGGTACTGTTTTTGACTTAAAGAAGGGTATTGAAGTCACCAGCACCCAACTATTTACTGAGAACTATGGTGACCTGAGTCCTACCCTAAATGCTACCAGAAGCTTAGTTTCTGGCTCACTACAGAAAGTAAGCGGTTTTGAAATTCCTTAGTCACTCAACTATTCTGATCATATTGTTGACGCCTTTTGTTTTCTTCGTCTCAGAAATCAACATCGATGTTTGAAGAAGACAGGACATCACGGGAACTTCTTGTTGCACCAGAGCATCCTAGTCCTGTCTCTGTACTTGATGCATTGGTATATAGAGATGATGCATTATCTCCTGTAAAGCAGATACCAAATATGCTCAAAGGTAAAGTTCTGCTCTGGATAAAAAACTTATAGTTGGATGTTGCTGCAATTGAAACTAACTATAATTGGTTATTGGAGGTGCAATGACCTGATATTTTATATTGTTTGGATTAGATTAAGTTCATCTATAACAACCTTTACATAGGAATTATGAAAATAAGTTTGACTGCCTGTTTATCTGTCTAATTAGGTGAAACCATGTTGTTGTGGGGATTCATTCTCCACTTGCTACATGCAATTTTTTTTTTTGGGCTCTGAATTTTCTGGTTTTGCTATTAGCTTCTAAATATCCTATGTAGCATCTGTGTCTGTATGCTCTTTGCAACACACTTCAGGAAATTTATCATGCATTGAGATAGTTTCTGTTCATCATATTATGCAGTCAGCAATCGAGGTTTTGAGAGTGTTATGCTGTTGACAGTGTCATCTATTGTGGTCCAACTATATTAAGAAATACTTATTTGGACTTGTTAATAAAAAAGAAACTACAATGAAATAGATAGTTGCTAAGAAAAAACAAACACAAACGGAATTCTTCCTTGTCATCTTATTCAAGGTTTTCATTATGCTTGTCAAGTTGTAACTGTGTTCATCTTGATTGATCCCAACTACCAGTCAACAGACACCAAAAGACTTGCTTACAACAAGAATGTTTTGTCATTGTTATGTACTCTGGATAATCTTGTTCAAATAGAATTGGTTGGATAAAATAGTTGCAAGCTTTTTTTGATCCATGAGTCATTATTCTATTAGAATTCTGGGTTTCAATACCTGGCCCAGGGTCAACTTTGCCGTTTCAGTATATGGAGTATGTGGTAGCAACAGGGATAGAATAGAGCATAAACAATGAGCAATTTTGCTGTTACTTTATTTTTTTGATTTTTTAAGGCTTATCTCATCTCGAGGGACATTATTTCATATTGCAGGGGAAGGCGCTAAAGATTCCCATGACCAACAGAGTGAAGATCAGTGGAACCTTGCAGATAACTTGTCTAACAGCGTGACCTCTGTCCTCTCTACAGAGATCAATCCCAGGAAATTACAAAACATTGAAAATTTGGTACAAAAGCTTAGACGATTAAACTCCACTCACAATGAAGCGAGCACAGATTACATAGCATCGCTTTGTGAGAACCCAAATCCAGACCACAGATACATTTCAGAGATTTTGTTAGCTTCTGGTCTTCTACTCAGAGACGTTGGCTCTGGCCTGACAACATTTCAACTCCACCCATCAGGTTACCCCATTAACCCAGAGTTATTCATGGTATTGGAGCAAACCAAGGCCAGCAATTCAGTTTCAAAAGAAGAATGTAGACCTGGAAAGTCTTTCCATTCAAAACCAAACCTGGAGAAGTTTCATAGGAAGCTCATATTTGATGCTGTTAATGAAATTCTTGTCAAAAAGTTGGCTTCAGTGGGGCCCTCTCCTGAGCCTTGGTTGAAGTCTGATAAGCTGGCAAAGAAGGCGCTCAGTGCTCAAAAGCTTCTGAAAGAATTATGTTCGGATATGGAACAACTTCAAATCAAGAAATCAGAATGCAGCTTAGAGGATGAGGAGGATGGTTTGAAAAGCTTTTTATGGGATGATGTGATGCATCGGTCAGAGAGCTGGATAGATTTTCACAGTGAGATTTCTGGCATAGTGTTAGATGTTGAGCGTTTGGTCTTCAAGGACTTAGTTAATGAGATTGTGATTAGTGAGGCAGCTGGTTTACGCACCAAACCACGTAGGTGTCGGCAGCTGTTTGGGAAGTAGCTTGCTATCTGCAAAATAGCATCTTCTAATTATTATTCTTGCTTTTCTTTTTGTTCGTTATTCTTTTGTCTTCTCTTTTCCCTTTGCCAGTTTATCTTGTTTCCTGTTGTTTAAAGCAAATAATTTGTGGCTAAGCACTGGAATTATATGCTGGATTGTATAGAAATTGACCTTTTAGATCATGACACCAAATATTGATAGAGAAGGAATGCATGCAACTTCTTTGTTTGTGCTTTTGAATTGTGTTTTCAATTCTAAAGAAATTGACTTTTTAGATCATGACATCACGTATTGATAAAAAGGTATGCAACTTGTTTGTACTTTTGAATTGTGTTTTCAACTTCTTAGAGCTGCAAATTTCTGAGTTGCAGTGAGGCTAGAGGCGAATTTCTGAATCGTAGAAGGTTAAGAAATAAAAATCAAAAGGTCGATGTTTCAGGTCTTAAATCAAGGTTAAGACAAAAAGGCGCGGTAGCAAGCCTAAGGGAGCGTTGTCGCGGCCTCCACAAACACTGAAGGCGCAACAAAGGAAAAGCATAGGACTGCTACCATTCGAGTGCTTGCTCAGGTAGCCTTGACAGAAAGCGGTGCCGAGTAAAGGTCAAGTCCATTGTCGTCTGAACTCTTGAAGCCGAGTGTACAACCCTTACCGGGTAAAGGCTTCTTCACTAGCAAGTCATGTCTTGAATATTTATCTCCTTGAGACTTTATCTTCTTCTAGTATTAATTTAGATGGCTACAATGGTTTAACTGACCAGTTAGCAAAATGTAAGTGGAGGCCTTTAGCGAATCATGCGGGATACCAACACCATGCACAAAATTCTACCCACAATGTTTAGGGGGTTAGCTCGAACTTGGTATCATAACTTTGACCTAGGCTCCATCCTCAAATATGAGGACCTCTACATGAAGCTTACAACTCGGTTCTCCAAAAGAATCTTAGTAAAAAAGATCTCCGCAAAACCATTTGCTATCTCTCGAAGAGAGCATGAGAGCACTGAGGCTTACCTCATCAGGTTCAATGAAAAAAATATTAAAGGTAGATGGCTTACTGGAGTTTTTGTTGCTACTAAAGCCCTGATCAACAGGGTTGATGACTCGGTCCTATGGAGAGCTCTGTGTCTCCATGAAAGCAATATTTTGAAAATCAAGCAAGTGATGAAGAATTATATTCAGGGTAAGGAAAATGAGTGTGGTGAGACACTCGCATCTATATTTTCATAAATAGTGGGAACAATGATCTAAAGAGAGTCGGTCACAAATTAACCCCATACATATAAAAAGAACCCAAAAGAGGTGCACAGTTGCCTTATCTTCTAGGAGCTCCCAATCACATCCTTTAATACCACTTGAATAGAGGTTTCTATAGCTATCCAAGGAAAATGCTACGTGTGCCGTCCTTCCCCAAGAAAGGAAACCCTCGACACAAAAATCAAAATATAATAATGTTTGTTCTACAAAGACAAAGAACAAGACATGAAAGAATGTTTTCTCCAAAAGAATGAAATAAAAGGGTTCATTAGTAAGGGTTATCTTTGTAACAAAGGACTTTTGGTCTAACTAGAGAGGGAATTAGGTAGGTACACACTAAGGTGCATTACCAGATATAAATATGATCATGAGCAAGAGTCTAGTAAAAATAATAATAAAAAGGTTATGAAGAATAAGTTCTTATGACATCTTGTTTTTCGAACCACTTACATAAATTAATCGTCTTCACGGTTGAGGAGTGGATAATTTTCCCTATTAAAAATGATGCAAACCTCATGAATATAAAATTCCAGAAACCCACAGCTAAGTAAGATATTTTTCAAAAAAGCTAAGATCAAGTTTAGAATTAAGTATGACAAAACAATAATTTTTATTGAGGTGCCAAGATAATAAGTAACCAACCTTGACCCAACGCCTGTAATCAAGATGCAAATAAAAAGTATTGAAGATGCCACGAAACTTGGTTAATTCACCTGGTAGATCAAAAACATTAAAAATAACACTAACATTATACTCACTTGATAGATTCACTGTATAGACATTATCATTAATGTTTTCAAGGATTTGGAATGGTCTATCTTCCATCTCCTCTTGGCATCGATTTGGATTTTTTACATTCAGGAAACCTCTTCTTACGCATATACACCCAAACCACCTGGTTCAAAGATAACTCTTTTTCTGCCCTTATTAGCTTTTGAATGCATATTGCTCATTCTTTTTCTACATCAAAATATCTTCAATACCTATCCTAGAGACATCACATTCAATCTCAAAAGTGTTTGTAAATTTAGGTAATGATAACAATGGAGCCAAGATTGATTTTCCCTTTAATAAATTAAATGCATGCCCTTGTTTTTTTTTATCTCATTTAAATCCT
>Ga0307517_10011537_pt1 | contig 12235 bp, 10 predicted proteins | sample 23_EM_MG_FD_194515 | JGI IMG/M metagenome (GOLD analysis project Ga0307517, IMG submission 194515) | Populus trichocarpa ectomycorrhiza microbial communities from riparian zone in the Pacific Northwest, United States - 23_EM | ecosystem: Host-associated > Plants > Roots > Unclassified | place...
CGAGCATAGGTGTTGGGCATCCCAGCACCTCTTTGTGGGCTTGTATGCACAACCCGAGCCCCACCTCAAATGATCTTAGCCTACTTTTTAAATCCAAAAGCATGTGTATTTATCACTTTTTTTTTCCATTCATACTTGTGTTAAAGATATTTTAGCCTTCATAAATGTTGTAATGATGAAATTACTCTCCAATCTTTTTATTCAAGAAAAAAACAAGGTCCAATGACTATAAATATTCCTTAAACTATCAGGTAAAAAAAAAGTTGTTTCTTACATTAAAAAATACATATTCAACACAAAAACAACCAAAATCTTAGAATTTAAAGCCTTTTAAATGTATTTATCACTCTTTTTCTTTACTAAGTTGCTAACTTTACTATTGGAAGGTCTTCAAACACCCTAAAAAAATCTTTTTATAGGAATTTAGAGGTGTTCATCAAGAAAATTTACTTTATATAGGAGAAATATACTATTTTCAAAGACACTTAACCAATTTATGATTCAACCACTAAAAAACCTAATCCTATAAATACTAATACTTCATCAATATCTAAATTTAATGGTTGAAAAATAATAGTGATCGAAAGATTTCAAAATTGCATAGACATAACAGCCTTTCTTCTTGTAGTATCGTTTTTCTCATAAAATAACTTGTTTTTTTTTCTCACGATATTGTATTTTCATTTTCTCTATATATTTTTTTCACATGCTTTTAGGTGTTGTCAAATGACATCAAAACCCTCATCATTCTCTATCCACAAAGAGTTCCACTTTAGACTGGCTTCCATTGATTAATTATGATGTAAGGAATTCCGCTTTTTTTAAATCAATAAAAATTCCACCCTCGTAAAAAAAATATTTAAATTAATTATTTGCTATTTTTTCTTTTTAAATATCCAAAGTGCTCTGTTAGTTTTTAGTGTACTCTCTTACTTTGTCCTTTTCTCTATCATCAATGTTTCTTCTTATTTTCCTGGCACCCTTTAATTCACTTAGTTTATTTAATTTGAATTATTTTAAATTTTAATTTAATTTCTAGATTTGTTCAGATGTAAGTCTTTGGATTTATAAATACAACGATGAGTTGGTTTATTGACCATATTATTCAAATAAGATTCTTTATGCACACGAATACATAAGCTATTACTTATATATTATTCAATTTTTTCATGATTCATCGATGTGTGATAGTACACCATAAGCAATGTACTCTCGAAAGCCGAGTTTTCTTATGCAAAGGATTAGTAAGATGAAAGAAAAGATGTTTTAGGTTGGGACTTCATTTTTTGTTTTAGTTTTGATCAATTTCCATTTTACACAATTTATAAGTGTGTATTTTTTTAATTTTTATTATTAACTTTTCATCGATTAACGATTTGCAAAGCATTTTTTCCCCCCAAAAAAATCAACTTCTTGAAGCTAAATATTGTAAAATAACTTCTCTCTCTCTTCGGAGTATAGCCTCTTTCTCCTATGTGATGAGTCTCCTTCTCTTAGCGTGCTTTCCTCTCTTTTACTAGGGTTTGTTTCACGTATCATCGTGTCTTCGTTTTCCCTCCATCTTAATAAACTTTCTTTCTTTTCTACGGATCCCCCTTCTGAAGCCGTTACTATACCTAGAGAGGATGAGGATGGCATCATGTGAGCTATTATTCGAGATCCCAGACGTGGGTTGGGTTGACTCCTTACAATTTTACTATTCACAGCTGAGCTAGGATGACCTCATGTTCTTCGAAGTTGTTTGGTTGGGAAAGTCATTACAGATCGCGACACGCGAATAAGGTTACACTCAAATTAAGATGTTCGATAAGCTGTATCGAAGAATCCCGAGGGGTTTTATAACGTTCAGGAATTTGGTGAGGGCTGTTCGGAATTTTTCTTTACTCATGAATATGATGTTATTCGAATCCTAAATGGTGGTCCGTGCCTTTACCATAATTAACTCCTGTTATTCCATCATCGATTTGTTTTTATGATTACAACTTCTGCGAAGCTTCGTTCTGATACAATTATGGGGACTTCCTTCAATTCGCATTATCGCACCAAAGAAGCAGGTAGAGAATCGGATGCAATCTTGGTCATGTTCTTGATTCTGAAATTCTTGGCATTCGTGGTGCACAAGGCTCTATTGTTAAACTGGGAATCGTGTTTACCACTTGATCAACCATCGAAAACTGGTGCAAGGGTTGCTGGCCGATTTAAATATCAGCGTCTCCCATTTTTTTGCTTCTACTGTGTCAAAACGGGAAAAATACTAAAATTGCGAGGTATCTTGGAAAATAACCATTGTAGTATAACGATCAAGGTTGATCAGATGGGCTGCCTTCTGGAAGACCAGCAACTGGTGACCCACCCTCCCCGTGACATGCCATCATCATCTGCAGTACTGCACTTGTTGATCCCAGTTTCCAACTACTAAAATAAAATTTCCCACAATTCTCCTCTCTACCTGTGGATAAACAGGTGCAAGCTTGTAGAGGGAAAACGAGCAGATTAAGAGTCGGGTTTCCCGAGGGAATGAATCTAGTAGGAGCTAGCTGTGCCGTTTGTCCTCCAAATTCATGCCACCTGGAGCCCTCCTATTTCTGCACAAAAACCAACATATTATTATTTTTTAAAATAATATTTTTTAATGATTTTAATATATTAAAATAAAAAATCTTATTTTAATATATATTCAAATAAAAAGTATTTTTATATTAAAAAAAACCGTTGCCAAACACCCGCTGATACATGCACCTACTGCCAGCACGCCGACTGATGTGTGCTCTCCAAATTCATTTCCCCTGGAGAGTGAATCACGTCTTTGTAAATCCGTCCAAGAACCAGCAATTATTTCTCCACATGGCCAGTGGGACTCTCATTTGCCATTTAGCACTTCCACATTTTCTACCGATGCGGTCCCACCGGTGAATAAATCAGCCTAATGAGTTGATTTGGATGATGACGATGTTATCATTCTAAAGTTCAGGAGATGTTTTCTGCAACGGGCCTTCCTCTGCAGGACCTGAGGTGCATGCTTGCCTGTCCATGTTGTATATGGTGTGCTTGGCCCTGACTATGAAATTAATTCTTCTCAAGTCTATAGCAAACGTGGAAGAAAAGAAGCAAGCGGGACTGAAGGTAACAGCACAAGGCAATGGTTCCAAGATTGTGCCATCTTCTTTCAGCTTTGCAAACTTGGCATCGGATAACTCTTTTAAACAAGGATGGTCAGATACGGAAGGGAATTCAGATGAATTGTCAGAGGATAATATTGGAGGAATCAAGTGCTCATGTGTTGATGCCATGCCATGGGTATTTAATTATGCTAGTTGTGACGATGACACCCGATCAACTCAGTTTCAATTTATCATCTCCCAGGCCTCCTCTGACTCCGTTATTGATCTTTTTCATGAGCGATTTCAATGCATTGCCGAGTGCTTCAGAGAAGATAGATGGTCGTGCTTACGACTACCATAAAATTGCCTCTTGTCACCATTTCCTGGATTCACCTGGCTCAATGGATTTGGGTTTTCAAGGTTACATTCACTCGGAATAAGAGGTCGACGTAATCACATCTACGAACGGCAGCTGGATCGGTTTCTCTCCTCTTCTCATTGTCAATCTCTTAATGATCCTTACTCCATTTCTCACCTTGATGATTTGGGCTCTGATCATCCATTCATCCTTTTGCATACTGCTGACCCCCCTCTTAGAAATAGATAATAGTCCGAAAAACCTTCAAATATATGATGTTAGATGGTTTCTCTTGGGCGATATGTTTCAGCTTCACTCCAAACATAGGAGAGCTCGACGTAGCCTTGCTAATTGATCACGAGATGGTGCTGCTAACTCTAGCGGACGCATTCTTCAACTCAAGGAATCTCTCCGTACTTTACAAAACAGTATTGATGGTTGGGATGCAGCAAATTAGGAGCATTTAGCGGCATTGAAAGATGAATGAGCAAAAGAACAACTATATATTAGAAGCAAAAATGTCATCGAGACTAAACATCAACGTAAAAGAAACTTCATGCTCCTAAACAAACTAGGAGATAGCAGTAGTAACACTCAGTTTTTTCCTGCTTGCACTAAACATCAACGTAAAAGGAACTTCATTAGGAGGCATTTGCGATGATTATGGAGTCTAGCAAAAAGGCCTTCCGCTCTGCTTTGGAGGAGAAAATCCCTAATAATCGGGTGTATGTCATGGATGTTTACATATTTCAAATCAAACCTAGCAAGTTTGCATGAAATCAACGATTGTGAAATGCCTTTCTTCCCTTTTTTTGTTTATCAGGGTCAAGTAGGTGAGATTGCATCAATCTGGTTGGATTTGTCTTGCCACCCTTCATCTTAATTTAGCCGTGATCTTTTCATTATTGTTATATACTTTGAAGATAATCCTTTACTATAACTAAATAACATACCTTGTAAATCAGGTTTTTACCACTGCTAGAGAATTTCTTATCTCTAACCACTGTTTTTTTTTTTTTTTTTCCGTTCACATAGATAATAAAGAAAATGGGAGAGGATAAAGATAAAGCTAAAATGGAAGAAAGTACTATAAAGACTTTATTTCCAATCATACGATGTAAACTTGTAAAGAGGTGAAAGCAACCTTTTCATAATGGTAAGAATTCATTAATATGTTATATTACTATTATATTTAATAGGTTTTAATTTGGAAATATCGCAACTTATGTTTTTTTATTTGAATAATATTAAATTAATTTTTTTAGTATTTTTTTTATAATCTTAATGTGTTTATATAAAAAATATTAAAATATTAAAAAATATTATAATATATTTTCAAATAAAAAATATTTTTAAAAATCACATTGTATCTTAATAATACCAAATATATTTTTAATCTATTAATAAATAAATATGTATTTGATATTAGAGTGAGTTTTATAACTACAATATCAATATTTAATTATTTGTTTGGTGGAATAAAAAATATTTTAAAAAACATGAAGTCCGCACATATACAACACAATAATATTAAATAAAAAATTATTTACACATTAGTGTTTTTCAAATATTATTTGAAAGTCATATTTAATTATACCTTTACACAAAATAATAATAATTAATTTGACATCAAATCAATTATTTTTACAAAAATCAATGATATGATTATAATTTTAAATGGATCTCGCATAACTTTTTCCATCAGCAAACATTTTTATAAGTACAATTGAGGTAAAATCAGCTTCAATAGCGAAAAAAAAAGAAAAAAAGAAAAAGAAAAAGAAAAAAGAGGGGGTCTAGGTGAGTGTATCCTGAAAAAAAATAATCTAATGAGAACCAGGACCCACGTGCCACCCAACTAAGTCCCGTCTAGATGATTTTGATTTGCAAAGAAAAACCAGGAGCTCCGAACTAGGAAGAGAAAGAGGCAGATGGCGGTTTTTGGTCTGGAAGGTAAGATTTCATTAAGGCAAGGAGAGAGAGAGAGAGAGAGAGAGAGAGAGAGACGTTTTTGATAGAGAAAGAGAAAAATAAAACAAATATAGAGTAGAGTAGGACAGAGACTTGTTGTTTCAAAATAGCGTCTAAGTTCTCTTCTTCTCGCCCTACCGGGTCCCACTTCTCCTATCTATTCTCCTCTCTCTCTCCTACAACACAAAACAACGGCTCGGACCCATTGCTTTTTTGGTTCCTCACATTTTCAGTTTTACTACAGCATCTCTCTTCCTCTTTACTCTCTACTCTCTACTCTCTCTCTAGGACTAGAGCCGTTTTCTTTTAGCAAAGGTCTGTTCCCTGTTCTTACTTTCTCTCTCTGACTGACGATAGAGAAGGGCTCTTTCTTTTTTTGATAATAAGAAGGGCTCTTTCTTTTATTTTTCGCTGGTCCTTGTATACATACAGCCCATTACACTTTGTGCCATACCAGGTGGTGGTTTGGGTCTATTCCGTATCTATCTATCCTTCCTTCCTTTTTTTTTCCCCTTCTTCCGAGAGAGTTTGGTACAAGGATTTGCTTCTACTATATAAGACGTGATGTATTGGTATAGCAAAGTTTATGCTTGCCTGGATGCTTTCTGTAACTGAGCAGGTTTCGGCTCTTCTTTTCTATTAGGTATAACCAAATAACTCTCTGTAAATTTCTATGTCAGTGCATGTTAGAGATCAATGAAGAAGATCCCATCTGGGTTTTTGAAGGTACGGGTTTTCTTTCTCTTGTTAGCCCGCAATGCCATTTCTTATTTCTTATAGCTGGGTTTTGTTTATTTTTTCTGCGAGGGAAAGTTGGTGGGGTTTACCGTTTTTATGGCTGATTTCTTAATTCAGGGTTAAACTGTTTTTCTTTTTTATGTTGGGGTTGATCTTTTGGCTTGTGCTTTTGTTTATCTTTACTTTCCGTCCTTTAGAAAATGAAATGTTTTTTTTTTATTTAAATGAAAATGTCGACTTCCACCTTACTGTTTCATCTTCTAATAATATTTTAATTATATATCTAAAAATTAGGGAGAGGAGAGAAGTAAACGGTGAGCTGAAGTTAGTTTAGAATATGATAAGTTAACCAATTTATGTGCACTTGTTGTAGATCCCCAAATTAGGCTAATTAATTCCTTCAAAATCTTAATGGGGTTTTTAATCTTGTTGGGATTTTGTTCTTGTTTCTTACAGGAAATGAGAATTGAAGCTGGAGATGTTTGATTTCTATAGTTAAACGTAGTTGCTTGGCAAATTTGTTGGGAAAAAAAGATTCAAAATTGTTGATTTCATAAATGGATTGAGATAGAGGTAGCAGCCCATATTGGTCGCAATGTTAAAAGCATTAGCTCCTGGGCTGCTGTTGATTTTATCACTCCTGATATCAGCTTCTGCAAACGACAACGGATTTTCTCGATGTAATTGTGAAGATGAGGGCAGTTTATGGATCATAGAAAGCATTCTAGAGAGCCAAAGAGTGAGTGATTTCTTGATTGCCGTGGCCTATTTTTCAATCCCTATCGAGCTGCTATACTTCGTTAGCTGCTCAAATGTTCCATTCAAATGGGTTCTCTTCGAGTTCATTGCTTTCATTGTTCTATGTGGATTAACCCATTTGATCAATGGCATGACGTACGGCCCCCACACATTTCAGCTTATGCTTGCCCTCACTGTCTTCAAGATTTTAACTGCTCTGGTTTCTTGTGCCACTGCCATTACCCTTTTCACTCTCATTCCTTTGCTTCTCAAAGTGAAGGTCAGAGAATTCATGTTGAAGAAGAAGGCGTGGGATCTTGGTCGTGAAGTTGGGATTATAATGAAACAAAAAGAAGCTGGGTTGCATGTTCGTATGCTTACTCAAGAGATTCGAAAATCACTGGATAGGCATACGATTTTGTATACTACCCTTGTTGAGTTATCTAAGACATTGGGGTTGCAAAACTGTGCTGTTTGGATGCCTAATGAGATGAAAACCCTGATGGATTTGACCCATGAGCTGAATAGGGGTAATTATTTGAGTTCAGATAATCCTTCAATTCCAATCACTGATCCTGATGTTGTTAGAATTAAACGAAGTGAAGCGGTAAACATTCTTAGGCCTGACTCAGCGCTTGCTGCTGCAAGCCATGGGGAGTCTGGCGAGCCAGGGCCTGTGGCTGCAATTCGAATGCCAATGCTTCATGTTAGCAATTTCAAAGGGGGGACTCCTGAGATAGTTCAGGCTTGTTATGCGATTTTGGTATTGGTTCTCCCCGGTGGACAACCCAGATCCTGGACCAACCAGGAAGTAGAGATAATTAAGGTGGTAGCTGATCAGGTGGCCGTGGCTCTCTCTCATGCTGCAGTTCTTGAAGAGTCCCAACTCATGAGGGAGAAGTTGGAGGAGCAAAACCGAGCTTTGCAACAGGCCAAAATGAACGCAATGATGGCAAGCAAAGCTAGGGGTGCTTTTCAGAAGGTAATGAGTGATGGGATGAAGAGACCAATGCACTCGATCTTGGGTTTGATTTCCTTGATACAGGATGGTAATTTGAGTGGTGAGCAACGGATTATTGTTGATGCAATGATGAGGACTAGCAATGTCCTATCAACGTTGATAAATGATGTGACTGAAATTTCAATAAAGGATAGTGGAAGATTTTCATTGGATATGAGATCATTTGGGTTACATGCCATGATCAAAGAAGCAGCTTGCCTTGCCAAATGCTTGTGCATTTATAGGGGCTTTGGTTTTTCAATTGAGGTTGACAAGTCCTTGCCGGATAATGTTATGGGTGATGAAAGGAGGGTTTTTCAGGTGATTTTGCATATGGTTGGGAACCTACTTGATCACAACAATGGAGGAGGGTTTGTAGTGCTTCGGTTTTTCTCTGAGAATGGAAGTCAAGAGAGGAATGATCAGAGATGGACCACCTGGAGACCTTGCATGTCTGATGGGGATGTATATATCAGATTTGAAATTGCAATAAACAATAGTGGCTCCGAATCAGAGGGCTCAGCTTCAATGTTACAACATAGTGGTAAGAGGTTTGCCAGTGATGGAGTTGAGGAGGGCTTGAGCTTCAGCATTTGCAAAAAGCTGGTCCATGTAAGAATCATAAACTTTGTATGTTAAATGTGCTCATTTAGCTATCCTTTTTTTCCATACTATGACCTGAGATAATAGAAATCACTGACGCTAATCTTCTGCTAGAAATCAATTGTGAGAGAAATCTTTACGTCTCATTATTAGGATTTTCATTTCTGTGTCCAAGATGCACGATGTCAGTGAAGATTATAAAGATACATGTATCTGGATGGTTACAGATATTAACCATAATTCATGCACGACGTCTCATTATTCTATTATAAACTCTTATTGAGCGCAATCTTTTTCTGATGAAACACATTATCCTTGTCTGACCACCTCTGAAGATGGCTCAGTGAAGCGATTTTGTTGTGATAGATGGTTAATGTCATTGAGTCTTTTGATCTTGTGTCATTTGGAGCTGGGTTTTTTCTTGAAGTTTTGTATTTCAATGTTTATTACCAATTATTGTACCTTATTGTAGAAGTTGTCTCTTAGGTGGTGTCATCTACTAAATATATTGTTGGAAAAAACTTAGTTCTTTATGTTATAGTGAAAAGTATCGGTGCTTTGAGGTCAGGATGAAATGCAATTCCTGGAAAAATTCAGCAGCTTGTCATGCCGTGGAAGCAACTAGTTTGGTGTAATAATCTTTTCCTTTTTTGTTAATAGGCTATGTGTTTCTCAATTGAAGCAGCTATACATGTGGTTCTGAGAATAGCTATATATTGTTTTTGTTTTCCTATTAATTTTTATTTTCTAACCTCATATTTGGTAGTTGATGCAAGGTAAGATCTGGATGATGCCCAACTCTCAAGGTTTTGCTGAAAGCATGGGATTTGTTCTTCGGTTTCAACTTCGACCATCCATTGCAGTGGCCATCTCTGAATCTGGAGAATCTTCAGAGAACCCACATTCCAACTCTTTTTTCAAAGGCTTGCAAGTTCTATTAGCTGATGCTGATGATTTGAACAGAGCCGTGACCCGGAAGCTGCTTGAGAGGCTAGGTTGCAATGTTGCTACTGTTGCATCTGGGTTTGAATGCCTTAGTGCTCTTGGACCAGCTGCATCTTTCCAAGTAGTTCTCTTGGATCTTCAGATGCCTGAGTTGGACGGATATGAAGTTGCAGTGAGAATCCGGAAGTTTAGAAGTCGAAGTTGGCCTTTGATTATTGCCATGACAGCAAGTTCTGATGACGATGTGTGGGACAAATGCCTGCAAATCGGAATCAATGGTGTCATTCAGAAACCAGTTGTTCTAAAAGGAATTTCCTATGAGCTTCGAAGAGTCCTGGCAAACAAAGTTGTTTGACGAACATTCTGTATGTCACAAAACTGCTGTAGCTTTGATTTTTTTCAGAGCAGTTTGGGGGTCACAATTGAATAACCAGACAACATTTAGCCTCTCAAACCCCTACCAATCTTCTATCGTAGAGATGTCTGCATATACAACATTTACAGTAACAATGATATACATATTTAGTTCGCCCTTTTCTTGATTGATGGAGGTTTATCTTCCTCAACATAACGGCATGCAGCGGAAGCCAATTCGAAGGTGATTTAATGTACTGGAGTTCCCGATACAAGTAGTTGAACCGATAACATGGGATACGATTGACATTTTGTAGGGGGGGGAATTCAAGAGTGAAAAATAGAACCTTGGCATTATGAAAGTTGTTTTTTGATTGGAAGTATAGGCATTACGAAAGGTCGTAATTTTATTTTAAAACCGGTTACCCTTTGGACAAAGGATACATGTGTTCTTGGTAAGGATAGAAGTGAATTCCAAGAAGAGTTCATGTATATCTTTTCACGGATAGTCCGGCTCGTGGCCTTGGATTCATATTATGGCGAGGATATCGAGTTTCGGTGAGTTCTTTCTGGCAAAGAAAATTTCGAAGGGCTGTCAACTATCCTATCCATCATGCTATGACCCCTAATATAACCATAGCCACGTACAGTGGGTTCAGAAATGGATGTTCAGGTGCCTCGCACGTTCCTCCACCCCATTGAAGTTTCTCTCTGTGCTAGCCTGAGGCCATGGGAGACGGGGAAAGTGGGAAATAGCATGGGTAAATCAGGCTTATCGTGCTTGTTTTTAAAACCATGCATGAATCTCAATACGTACATGGACTCAATTCTTTTCTGTCTGAAATATCACACTATGTGGACCCCTGTCAAATATCAAGCCGAGACTGGAATTATTAGGATATCAAAATCACAACAGAAGCCCATGAATTTGGCCTACAGATTATTCTAATCGATACGAGTCATTATTTTATTAGAAAGACTTGACGTTAGATCCTCTTGGAATATTGAGTAATTTTCTATGTACAGACTTTGTTAACTCCTCTTTACATGCCGATTCATAGCCATCCATCAATTTCTACACCTAACATTTTCTCGGAAAGTGGCATGAGGTGGTGGCTCATCGAGAATCAATTATTAGGTATAACAAAGGCTGATGATTTCCCCTGACAACATTATTTCATGGATACCTTGTTATTCTCTATATTGGTCCCCTCCCCTTCGTATTCTCGTCTTATCCCCCTTCCATTCAGCAGGTGTTTATTGTTCTTTTTAGAGCACTCTTTATATCTGCTGTATTTCCTTATTTTCAATATTGACCTTCTTTGGTAGGTATGGCTACGTAGCAATGATACAATTTTCTTATTTTTAACTTTTAAATAATTTTTATAATTTTATAATATTTTTAAATAATTATTTTAATTTATAAAAAAATAAAAATAAAAATAAAAATAAAAACAACCTTCAAGATAAAAAAAAAAAAAAAAATTCCAGACAATCTAAAGCTAATATCTCTTGCCAAACAAATATTAAGTCAATTACTATGCGGAAAGAAAGAAAAAACTCATTCTTTTGGTACCAAGAACTAAATTAGATAATTGGAACTTGGCAATATATATATTTTTTCAACGTTGTCTTGTGTCTCATGAAGAGCTACATAAAAACCCTCAATCGGGTAAAATTGCATCTTAAATTATAAAATACTAGGATTTTATGATAAAATTAAGAAGCTGGAGTCAAAGAAAGGATCACGGGCCTCAACTCCTATGAACGCAACCTGGCCTAAAGTTTTGGTTTGCCAGAACATCTGCTTCGAGTGTGTTTTGTTGAAGTAAAAGCGCTGGTGGCAGGGGATCTGTATCCCATATAAAATATCACCAAGGTTTGTCTTCCATACCTTCGGATTGCATGAAGTGAATCTATACATAAGAAGTCATTAGCAACTTGCAAATAAATATATATCTCGTTACATAAAGACAACAGTGGAAGTATTTTTTTTAATTTTAAGAGATCGGCTTGGTGAAAAAATATTGTTTGTGAAAGACTGAAAGGGCTCTACGCAAGATCGCATTTACCTAAATTATAAAACAAGATGAGCTAGAAAGTAACAAGCCTGCATTAAAGTACTGCACGTAAACAAATAAAAAACAGAAACTCAGCTCTATCACCAAGGCATTTATACTCTAAACTCTTGGTTCGGAAATATTAATAAGAAAGTTGAGGTTTCCCAAATGAGTAATTAATTCGGAACATGCGCTATAGCATTGTACATAAGCAAATCAAGATTAGAAACCCTGCTCTAGAGCCAATGCATCTAGCCTCTAAACTTTAGATTAGGAAATATTTATAAGAAAGTTGGGGCTGCCAAATCGATTAAATAATCTGAACTTTGCCGTCTACGTTGATAAAAAAAAAATGATTACTACCTAC
>Ga0307517_10011538_pt1 | contig 12234 bp, 12 predicted proteins | sample 23_EM_MG_FD_194515 | JGI IMG/M metagenome (GOLD analysis project Ga0307517, IMG submission 194515) | Populus trichocarpa ectomycorrhiza microbial communities from riparian zone in the Pacific Northwest, United States - 23_EM | ecosystem: Host-associated > Plants > Roots > Unclassified | place...
AAGGGTAAGTCGGATCTTGAATGCGGACGGAACTGCCGAAAAATCGTCCGTACATAAGTGCCAAAATTTGGCAGTTTTGGATCGGACATTCGACAGCATATACCAGGGTCCTGCCGAATTGGGCCGAAGGTCTTGCTCTTGAACGCCATCGCCAATGACATCCATGAAAGCACCATCTTCTCTTTGTCCTGGCTACAAACAAGTCGAATCCTTTGGACCAAATGAAGAGTACGAAGATGAAGAGGAGGTGTGCTATGTTACCTTGGACATGGGCAATGTCGAGCCAACACTCGTCCCGAGTTCTTCGTCTTACCGACTCATCGTGAGTGCAACATAATTAGGTTTTATTCACCTTCTGACAAGAACAACAGGGTTTGGATACGCCAACGCCTTTTATTCAGCTTCAAGGCACTATTTTTAAAGGTCGTCATGATATGTTACTAGGCACTGAGTTGATATTCGCAGACGATAAAGGCAAGTGGCTTTTTTGGCGTATCTTGGTTCATTCATCCTCACGGGTATCTGCGAAAAGAAAGCCATGATTGGAGTAAAAGATCTGTTACACACGTCGCAAATACAGAGCAGAGAATCGCGTTCCAAGAAGTTACACTCATACCGAAGTTGTCGAAAGGAAAAGAGAAAGCGGATGTTGAAATAGCTCCCAACCTTGAACCTCCACCCGGCGACAGTTCTCACCAAATAGATCGCATGACTGGTGTGTCTGCTCCTCCTACCCGCGCTCCGAGGGCACGGAAGGCTGCTTCGGACGCCAAACCATCCTCGAAGCGTAAAGGAAAGCAACCTGCCAGGGCCACCACCAAATCGACTCCCGCTCCGGCCATACCAACCCCTCATCCATCGGAGGTTGCTTCGACGGGTGGGGGAAAAGATGTCATTAACAACGACATGGATGATATGGATACGGAATAAAGGTTCTGACACTGCGTCAGATTTCGGAGGATATTCATTCACATCAGAGCGTGTCCCAGGGTACACGGCTGGCAACTATCGGCTGGCAACTATCGACGAGGTTATCGACGACTCATCTATCCGACAAGACTATCACAATGAAAACACAATTTTCTGCTATCTCGACTCGAAATCAATTGTCCTCTGGGGGATTCCGTACAAATGAACTTAGAAGGGCGAGCTATGGCAACGAGGGCCACTCCGATTTCATCAGTTCTCTACGAAGGAACACCCAGGCCAACCAAAGTGAGGTTACAAGGTGGAAGTTGGTTCAGAGCACTCATACTCGCTCATTGTCCCCGTCCACCGCTTGCTCGGGCAAAAAAGCAATCCTCAATCGGTCCCTCTGCGCGAATGTCTTTCAGACTTTTGCCCTTACCGCCTCCTTCGCAATCCCCGATACCGAGCCGTCAATATTGGTCGACTTGACGCAAAGGCACACCTCTAGGTTCTGGAGAACTTTGGGGCATGGTGCTAACGCTTCTTCGATGATCGGTGGCAGTGAACACCACGTGGGTCTGCAAGATGGCCTAGTCGGGGATGCCCATGGAGGTGTACGTGTTTTTCGCGTCCGGGGTCATGGAGATGGATATCCGTTCGAGACAGGGTGTATCTTGCTCGGGGGTTCTGAATACAGAGAACAACTGAATGAAAAATCCGCGGAAGGTCTCTAATATTATTAGTTATATGCCTTCTCGTGATTCTTGGCTCAACGACGTGCCCTCGATATGTAGGCATCGAATTTGGGTGAGTGGGGGGAAATCGTGGTTGGTTGTCGTTCGTAGAGCTGGAAGAACAGGGGGATCAGCAAGATGGGTGGGTATTAGAACTTGCTCGTAAGTGAGCTCGGCAAGGAGATCCACAATTTTTTGATTGTTGATGCGTCTGAATCGACTTCAAGGTACCGTTTCAGCAATGGCGTCTGCATATCTGGCTCGTATGCTCTGAATATCATTACATATTCCCATTGTCAATGGTCTGCTAATGATATTTGTGTGTTCTTTGTTTGCTGATTGATATTCAGCGACCTTCACAGTGCTTCACAGGTTCAAAATATCGAGGGCTGAACTCAGTTTGGGTTGTATACATAGCGATGAGCGCGGCGCATGATTGTCATCGCAATGGCAATCAACGGCCTAATGTGCTTCCATGAAGTTCCATCCTATCTCGTTGACAGCTCCTTCCCACGGACTGACGACGACTGTTTAAGCCTCTTAATTTTCAACAGTTGGGTTTTGTGTCGAACGGCATAAACCTACGCTCTTGTCTCATTAATCTGTTCGTCACAAATATTTCCACTCGCGAAAGAATGTAGGACCGGAATTAAGGTCCTGATCGACTTATAAAGTTACCTAGTTGAACTTTCAATAGCCATCATTATTGCCGGGATGCGGTAAGTGATGGTAATGGCCCCTTGTGTCTCAAGCTCCAAGAATAGAAACTGACGGAAGTTCGCAAACTATAAGATGCTCATCATAAATTCCTCGAGTACCCTAAAGATTACCCCCGGATTAGCATGTCTTCCCCTAATGGGACTCAGCCAACCTTTGCGCAAATCCCTCTTCCTCCTGGATTCACGCTTGAACAGTTCCAGGATCTTCAAGGAATGATGGGTATGCATATATTTTACAACATCGACGCAAAACTTCTTACGCCTTTTCAGTCAATGTCGCGATCTCCACGACGGTTGCAGTTGCAATTGTGATATGGGACTTGTAAGAAAATCCTATTGCCATACCGGGTTCTCTAAGCTTATATCCCGATCAAGCCTTTCAATGATTCCTGCCGAACGAGAGCTCTTCTGGCATCAGAAAAACAATAAATTGTGGAAGGCGCCTGCAGCTTGGGCGTAAGTAATTTACATGCCTTTATAATCGAGCCCACAATCTACTCTGGACAGGTTTATGGTCCTGCGCTATTCCGGAATCCTTGCCAATGTTCCTAGCCTATTCTTCACCTCCCTGCAAAGTCGCCACTGTCAAGTAGCTGCGTCTTTAAGCCAAGTCGGAGTTGTCCTTGTCACCGGCTCGGCGGGGATCATATTTTCCTATCGAGTCTTTGCAATCTGGAGCTACAACAAAATCGTGGTTGCAGTGACTTCAATTTTGTATCTATTCATGGTCTGCTGTTGGGTACGGGGTCAGAATATTTCAACGATGCGGCCTCTGATATGCTTCAATAGATAGCAGTTGGTTCACAACTCCGTGCAAGCCAGGGTCCCGCTACGCGTTTTGGGTCTAATTGCCAGCTGCATGGGGTTCCAATTTGGAACCCCCTCTCCTTCGCATCATCTGTTGTATTTGACAGTGTCATCCTTTTCCTTACTGTCATCAAGCTTCGGAGGGATGAGGCCAAGGATTCTGTGGTTGGTAACCGGATTTTGCGGGACAATGTTTTCTACTTTGTCGTCGTCTCTGTTACCAACACCGTTGTGCTAGTCATAAATTGCCTTGGCCCAGGGTTTGACTCGGTCAAGCCTGCTACCCTTCCCTATCCTACAGTCATGAACATTGCTATGGGTACCCGGTGGGTCTTTCCAAAAAATAGCGATTCATGTTGCGGACTTATTGACTCTGCGTAATAGTGTCTACTTGAACCTGAGATTGTATAATCAGAGAGGGCACGCGATTGAAATGCTTCCGACTGGCTCTGGAGGCGATACCATCCGGTTAAAAAGCAACAACTAGTGGCCCAATACAACTTAACTCAATGAAGTGCGGCATTATGATGCTTCACTCTACTCTCTGACACCAGTTAAAGTGGTTTACTTACCAAATATTTGTCGTAGTTTCTGTCCATTTTCGTGCCAAACGACCGTCGGGGCTGTCAATAAAGCGCTTCTTGAAACCCACTTTGAAAGTCTGTACGTATGGACACCTCGTCGGCTGAACACCAATTGGGACCTTGCAGACATCAGGAGTTCCGGGGACGCAGCTTGATGACATACATTAGCTATGCTGCGCATGGTAGATTGGCTTATTCACGTTCCTGCTCCATCAACGAGAGGTCCGCAGCAGGTTAATCCGTCAGGGCCTAAGGAGTATTTCAATATGATTGTCGCGGCAAATAGGTCAAGGTGAGCCCACATTTCAAGTCCTTGAGTATATGCAAAGGGGAGGAGTTGAGCTAAGGTAGTTTCTTGGCCGTAAATCAATATGGACCTACATCTGGCCCACCGCCTGAAAATGTATGTTGTCAGCTTGATTCCTAGATTTGCAGAGGACGATAGAAGACGTACATACTGAACACTAGCAGCCAACGCATGGCATAAGAGAGTGACGAGGGTAAAAAAGGAGGCGACGGAGAACTTCATTATTTTGATAATTTGGGTGACTAACTGAGGATTTAGACTTGAAAGTATTTCAGGGGGTGCGAAGTTTGACGTGAGCCTACGTGACCAAAATTTATACAATGCCTTTGGGATAAAAATATGACAGCCGTTGTTCGCCTTCTCCTTGGTTTGGAATCGATTAATTCCACAGTTGACTTCTTTTTATGGCGATTGAGTACCCGCCTTGCTCGTCAAGGCTACCTACGGGGAGAGGACTCCGGACGAGAAAGAGTTGTCCATAGCCTGACCTACGGCGCGTATAATAATATCATACTTACTTGGACCACACAATGCGAAGCACGGATTCGAAAAGGGTTAAATGTTTCAAAACCTCGAGTTGTCATGCATCCTGACATTGGATGGCAAGACCTTCGGCCCGATTCGGCGCGGACCATACTGCCATTTCTACCGAACCTCGATTCGGATCAGCACGATGTTCAACTCAACTTCAACTTGTTGTCGAGGAGCCCCTTCCTTGTGCTGACCACCTGCGTGCCACGGTTCAGCCAGCAGACATACTTATTCTCGCTAGTTTTTAATTTACTAATCCTATGCAGAAAACGAGATGCTCGCCGCTATGAGAAGCGCAGTTTTGGCGGTCTTCAACCGCTCACAATGCTCATGTTCAGCCAGCTCGTTGGCTCGCACACATATACACCTATAATTTCAACTTACTTAGGAACCAAGACAACTTTCTTCCTATCCGGTCAGCCTCTGTGAATTGCCATTGGAACTTCAACATGATTTTGGAAGAGTTGGATTGGAGGGGGTTCGAAAGGTGTGAACTCAGCACCATGTTAATAGCGATTGAAAGAACAATATGCAATTGAGAGTCAACATAAATTATTCTCATTCCGAGCAAAAGATGGTTCAATCCAGGATCGAACTGGAGACCTTCTGTGAGCCCAGAAAGCTTTGGGGGAATCTCAAATGTGAGACAGAAATCATAACCACTAGACCATTGAACCGATTGAGCACGCTTGGCGGGAAGCAATCCCATCTCCTTCCAGTGTATGATCAGAGCTTCTACGAGTGAAGTAGCGACCCCCCCTCTTCTAAAATTACATAGTTGTCTGTTGTAAAAAACCAGGGTTGAATGTAAGTAAAATTATCCCGCATGCAGATTCCAGTTTATCAACGATCTAAAGCGGTTGGAAGAGGTTAGTGATGGCGAGCGCCAAGCAGAACACGCGATGGCTCTATATTTGCAATTGTGGCTACCATCTGATTAGAAACCATATACATACGACAGAAAGGGAGTCAATGAATAGAAGACAACCTTATGAGGGAAAACAGAGTAAAATTTATGGGCAAAGTTATATAAGTCCTTCGTGAGTTTCAGGCGGCCCACCGTGGGTGCCATGACCTACTCGGCGTTCGGTATAAGAGGCCTAACGTCTGTTAAAATGATGGGGGTGTAAAGCATAGACATGTCCAATTGCAGGGCGGGGCGCTTATTTCGTAAAATGGGGTAGAGTAATGGAGAGAGAGCAGCCGTATTTGGGAGAAATACAATAAAGAAAGGTCGTCCACACCTCGGAACTCAGTTTCTCGAAGGAAATATATCCGTTGTTCACTGAGGGGAAGCCATCAGAGGTTACGAATGGGGGAGGATAATATATGACGATCATGAAAGACTCGAGATGTTTAGAGGGTCGAAGGAGGGTCTTTCATTCCTCACCACTCACTTGTTTGGATGGTCTAGATCTTCGCCAGGTGTCGCGAAGTAAGGCCTTCAGCATTTCCCTGCTCATTGATAGACAACGACGAACGGCGTCTCCGTAACACTTCGTCCCTTTGTTTATATTTATCTCCCTGCAAGAATTGGAGATCGATTATGTTTCCCCAAATCGTAGGAGATCCTCAGAGTATATCGCGCCAATGCTGAGAGACCTGGGAATAGTATACTAGAGCTATACCGAGTAGAACAGAAAGCCGCGGGAAGGGGTAACTCCCGGGCTGCTGAAATCGGGTCCGACGCGGATAACAGGGTCTTCAGAGATTTGAAGCTCTTTTGGATATTAATTTTATCAAAACGTGGTGCGCTTGAGAAACCGAGTATCATTGTACTCGTGAGAATAGTATCGCCTGTTGGACAGCCACTGAGCAATGAGCACTGTTGCCCTTAGAAGTTAGGCTTGGCTGCTTGCTCTACTAGCTTTTATTAACACTCATTCTTGGACCCCCTTTGTTGATACTCCGGAGCCTGCAAGTTACCTACAAGATCCAGGGGAAAAACTTGATCTTACTTAGTTCGCCTGCACCAGGCATTTTCATGAGCGCTTAAATAATGTACACTCTGCAGAACCTACCTCTGCACTTCATCAGAAACATAGAAATGGTGCAAATTTCTGGGAACTCAACGACCTATGGTGGAAACTTTTTGAACGTTAATGGGGATTATCATGACATGCCAGGCAACAGTGGTGCTTCTCGATATTTTCCATCCGTGCTCCGACAACTAAGGGCTGTATCCCAGGCATGCAAGCATTGAGTCTATTCATTTCTCATAGTGCCATGTAAGACTCTGCTGCACGATATCCACCCCCCAGATGTTTTCCGGGGACACGCAGAAGGAGATCATCAAGCGCTGGACCGAAGAATCGAATCCACGCAGCTCTGTATTCTCAGTACAAGGTCGCACAGGAGTCGAAAAGACAGCGTTCATGCAGACTATTGCAGAACAGCTACAAGCGGAAAATCGACCACCGTACGCCTGCTTCTTCAAACGAGGTATGGTCGGATGCGACAACATGAACCAGTTATTCTCTACTCTTGCGTACCAGCTCGCCATAAACATCTCCACTATGCGAGAACACATTGAACAAGTGAAGGTAGAGGATCCAGCTCCTCCAGTGAGATCTGCAGCCACGCAGTTGCAAAAGCTCATTATCATTCCTTTCAAACACCTCCCACAACGTTCCACCCCGGTACTCATTATCGACGGACTTGACGAATGCGAAGGCCTGGAGGAAAATCAGGATGCTTTTCTTGCGCTTATTTCCCAAGTATTAGATGATCCCGCTGTTACGATCCAGTTCATCGTTTCGGGACTCCAGGGACAAGAGTACGAGTGCGTGCGTGGTATGGGCGGCTGCCTCATTTTAGATCATGACTCCAAAACCAGATTTGCACCGCACACTGTCGCTATATACCCGCCGAAGCACACTTTACTTTTTTCTCTTTTTTTTTTTTCAGCCGTTCGGTTTGAGCCCCCAGGATTAGTCTGATCGATCATATCATGTCGTCTCAGTCATCAGGAAATTTTCATTTTCCTATCTTGGGCTAGGTAGTCTCCAGAGCTGAGGTACATAGCTTGTTTCCTGATGCATATGTATCCGAATACCTTTATCCTCCGTAATTCCTGTCTGTAAATAGCCACTTTTACCGTAGACTACTGGGGCGTAGATACAGTAAGACAAGGTATATATTAGAATTAGACATGGGATATAGATTAAGAGAACAGACAAGACAATAGATAAGATGAGATTACTCCCTTACATGTTTTCAGTGAGAAGATAAGAAGCAGCACATCATCGTTCATCTCGGCAATCGGTGAGCTAATCGTGGTGGGTTCTGTAGTGGAATAGTTATTCTAGTCGTAGGCGGTATCTTCTAGATCATTGACGGTGGTATAAAACGGGTCGTTTTCAGGGGTAATCGATTGCTTACATAACCAGATAATGGTTAGCGCCCACAATTTGCACGGGACCTCGATGCCTCAAGGCGAACTTTCTATGCTTCTTGATTTTTATCTGACTGAACAGCCTCCTTTACAAACAAGGGCAAGTTGACATATTGTTTTGTACTCGGCCGCTTTGTAATTACTATTTCGAGTGGTTTACTTATAATTGATGGAGAGTCGTGGTTGCAATTGATGTGCCACTCCTTGTCCCCGGTTCCCACTCCAACGCTTTCCTCTCCAAGTTCGACCACTCCCTCCTTTCTGACCGCGTCCACTTTTGGAGACTATGTCGCCATCACGGCCTTCAAGATCTCTTGATAGTCCAGTCACAACGGAATCAGGATGTTACCGAAGCTTGATCCCACAAGAGGCATTCATCGAGGTATTCATCGAGGTGGTGGCATCTATCATGCAAATCCATGAAGATAAGCACGAATGGAAACACGGTCGACGGAACAATCTCAAGTACCTTCATCAACCGTTGAAGCTGATCAAGAGTGCTTGGGTTGAATATCTTAAATCGATGAGGGAAGGAGACAGGAAAAGACTGAAAGGGCGAATTGAGGCTGTCAACGGGATACAGTGAGTTACTCCTTCATGTGGACCTCACTCCGCTCGACGATCGTTTTCAGAAAGAATTTAGAAGATATGCTGGTATTTTACGAAACGACAGACACTGAGCTTATTGAGCCAGAGGGTTTTGTAGCGTTAAAGCAACAGATCGTGGATGATTTTGCAGAGAGCGTCGCTTCGGTTGTGGCGTTGACGCAACCTGAAGCTGAACAGGAAAAACCCACACTCTTGGGAGCTGCAGCACCACTTTCTGTCGATGATCGACGGCTTTTGGAGGCGTTACCCCCTCCAAAGGGTGATGGCACTTTCGTGAATAGGCCGATTCGCACGTTTGTGGAGAGTATCCTTGGCGATTGAAAAGCTTGGGGTGATGTATCTCTACAAACGTCTTTCTTCTAAGAAGTTCTCAGGTCAGAATCGGACAATCATTTTATGGACAAGCTTTTCATGAACCCACATCGCCCTGTGGATGGTTCAGGGTATCGGTTATAAGAGTTTATGGGGCAATTTCAAGTTGTTAGGATGTTGATTTGGGAGTCGCCAAATATGGCGAGGGTTTCGGCTTGTATAATCTCCGAGTATTGGCGAAGCGCTAGCTGGACGTTTACATCACAACATGAAATGACATTACTTACATCTTTCTTATATTAATTTACCTAAGTAAAGTAGCGTTGTTGCGATTCCAACGGCGAAGTGCCAAAAACATGCGGCCCGACAAGTCACCGATCACGGACCGCGTCGTCGAAACTCGGATTCGACCGAGCTGGGACCTTGCCTTCCCTTTTCCTTCACGTTCCTCCTCCTCCTGCCGTAGGGAAATATCGCTTTGGAGGCTTATAGTCTCTGACCCACCAGTGCCTCCTCCTGCACTCCATAGCCTTACGTATCAGATAGGAGAAGGATCCAGGAACTGGCCAGTAGCTGGTGGGTGACAGTTATTCTGACTCACTTGATTGTGTGGATACTTATCATCGAGAGATTTTGGCAGCGGAACCACCCCCGCCCTCGCCAATAGCGCTATTTTCGATATCTTCTGTTTGTCGTTCCCCTGCGACGGGTTGAACACTTGAAACCAGGAACATCTCCCCGAGACCTCCGGGACATTCACTAGTACAACAACGACAACCCCTACCGTTGGCTCACACTACTGGATAGACTACGCTTGGAGCTCTTTGGATACATAATTTGCCTGTTCTAGTGCGATCATTTCTCCTCCTTCACTTACGTGCCTCCAGGGAAGAAGGAGGCACCAGATCGGGCAACGTGCATTCCATTCTTGCGTCGTGTCTTAAATAAATCTAGGGTACCAATCGCGAATCGGGGTTCCAGTCGCATCCACCATCCCCTGAATCGACACATCCTTCTTCGTCCTGTCTTTCCTTTCTACACATACACACACAAAACCTACCCCGCAAGTCATGTCCTCATCACCGCCTATCCACGCGCACATCCAGCAACTCTCTTTCTCAAGCAGCGGAGCAGGAAGCCCGACATGGTACGGGTATGGGAGCGGCCCAACATCTGGAACACTGAGTAGTGCGGGGTACGGATATGGATATGGGTCGACCAGTGGCGGGAGCGAGGGTAGGAGGATGAGCGGGTCGGGTGGTACGGGGTTTGGGTTTGCTGGTGGGAATGGGAACGGTGGGGTTTTGGGTGCCCGTTACGGTGGTGGAAGCAATAGTAATGGCAACAACGGTGGGAATAGGAGTAGTGGTGCCGGACACGGTTGCGATGTGGCAGGGCAAAGACGCCATGAAGAAGAGTTGATCAATGCGTACGAGGCGGAGGAGGAGAGGATTATTAATGTGCTTTCGAGGAAGTTGGAGAAGGTTCGCATTTTTTGTTTCCTTTGATTGTTATATGGGCTTTATACATACTAAATCACCTTTAGCTCCGCGAAGATAAGATCGACCTGGAGAATGCCCTGGAAGCAGAGTCGGAGAATCATGTCAACCGAATGACGCGAGAGCTTTCCAAATTGCGGCAGGCGAATGCCGAATTGGAAGCACGTTTGGCACGCGAGACCACTAAACCGCCAGGAAAGGGAAAGGAAAAAGAAGATCAAGGATCCGGACTGCATAACAATAATTTAGGAGGCGACCCTACGGCGACGAGCAGCAAGAATGGGGAGTCATCGAGATCCAAGGAGAGGCGCGATGCTAGCCGGAACGGTATTATGCCTCCAGACCCGGAGCCTAGTCTCCTGCTGGATGCGCTGAGGAGGGAGAACGAAGAGCTGCGAACGAGGTTGGGGAAGGTTGAGAAGGATTATGCACGCGTGAAGAGATTGAATGAGGTATACAGGGAGGAATTGATCGTCAGAAGGGGAAGGGTGCGTTTTTTTGGTCTCATGTTTATTTCCCTGGCTCTCTATTATTAATGACTAACGACTTTGCGATATAGTTGGGGCTGCCAGTCGACAACCTCATAGGTCTGACGCCGTCTGACCGCGATCCGTTTGAACAACCCACACATCGTCGAAGGGAGAGTTCGGCATCACCTTTCCCCCAACGCAAAAATCTCCCGTCAACATCTCATAGAGGCCATAGCTCTGCATCGTCCTGGTCTGAGTTGGATGTTGAAGGAATTGATGTGGAGGGTCAAATTGGGGGTACCGCCGATGACGACGAGGAGGATCTGGAGGATCTGAACACCGGACAGAACACTGGTGGTTATTATAACGGGTCTTCGACTTCGTATGTGCCGAGGTTCCTCAGCACCCGTGGCGGATACACGTCCCGGAACCAACAATATCGGATTAACACCCCCGCAACGACGGCGCATGGAAGGGGCATCCCGATCCGCCGTGTGTCTTCACAGACGAGGATCTGGAGACCGAATTTGACGGTGGAGGCCACGGATGGTATAATGAGCGAACACGCTGGTGTGGGTGAGCTTGACTTGGCAGCTCCGGATGGAGGGAGAGACGTGGATGAGTTGCAGCTACCTTCGACCCCGGTTTCACCTGTAGTTCCGCTTTCCAGCTCTACAACATCGACATCGACCTCCGACTCGGTGTCGCCGTTCCCATTCTCACCTGTATCCCTACGGTCGGGTATTGATATTGGGGGTGGTGAAGGTGGCGAAGGGCGAGGACGGTCTGGACGCGTTGGGGGTGCGGGTAATGGTGGGGCCGGAGGCGAACCAGCGAGCTATGTGTCGACGGACGTAACGAGTCCTGAAAGCGGGCCGGAGTCGTTCCCCGCTGGGTTGCTTGGCGGTCTCGGCGCCTTGCCTGGTGCGCAGGGACAAAACGGCGGGGTGGGCCTGGCAGGGTTGGCGATGAGCCACACGGGGATTGGAGGGTATGGGGTACCACAGAGGGGTTTATCGTACCCTTCTGTACCGCCGCCGTCGTTGTCGAGCAGCTTAGGAAGCGAGTTGGATGTGTTGAGTAGGAGCAACAGTAGGCGAGGTTCGACTGCGGGTTTGGGTGTGGGTTCGCGGAGAGGGAGTAATGCAGGAGCTGGGGACCAGCCGCGGAGGGTGGTGGAATCCGGGAGTCTGAGGAGGCCCAGTGCGAGCAGCGGTGGTTCACCGCAGCCATTGCCAATTGGAGGCCGGGTTGCTGAGACGGGGTCCTTGTTGCGAAATAATCGGAGTCGCGCGGGAAGTTTAAGTGTAGGATATGTGCCGTCTACCGTTGACGAGGGCGAAGGCGAGGAGGAGTCCC
>Ga0307517_10011539_pt1 | contig 12233 bp, 11 predicted proteins | sample 23_EM_MG_FD_194515 | JGI IMG/M metagenome (GOLD analysis project Ga0307517, IMG submission 194515) | Populus trichocarpa ectomycorrhiza microbial communities from riparian zone in the Pacific Northwest, United States - 23_EM | ecosystem: Host-associated > Plants > Roots > Unclassified | place...
TAGTGAACGAGGGGGGGAACCAGACTCACCTGCCATGTGTCACCGAACACGGTATAATTGCCTTCCTCCAAGATCCAATCGACCCGCGGCTTCTCCAATTGCGCTAATGGCCACTCTGGAATGTCCGGCTGGTCTGAGAGGATCGCGCGTTGGTTCACATTAGACAAGTCGATCCCCTCTGGTTCCGCCCTCTCGCGTAGCAGGCTCAAGAGCTTCAAGTTGTGAGCCGTGTAATTTTGATAGTGAGATGGGGGAGAGGGGAACGGGTTGCGGAGTTCTGTCTCTTCTTCATCCATGATGTAAATGATATAAGGGTAGGTGAGATGAGGAAGCGTCCGTGAGAAAGTTCAACTTTAGCCTTACCAGAGCGCATCATCACTGTTACACGACCGACTGCCCCCCATGTCGAAACGCAAGGTCAATTTCGGTGCCATCACGTCCGAAGCTGCTCGTAGGCAACTCATGGTCCCCACTCCGTGTTGGGAGCGTGTTTCGGCCACGCCTGAGGATGCTGCCCCAGGAGCGACATGGAAAGTGTACAAATGGGTAAAAACAGACCGAAAGCAGGCGCGTACTTCCTCATACTCTTCCGCGCGTTCATCCCCGAGTTGAACTTTGTGCGATAATCCTACCTAGACTTTCGAAGAGGAGGAAGTCGATCAACCGCTCGCCCCGCTTCAGGATGTCGAGGAGATCGAGACGAACGAGGAGGATACCGAAAACGCGGAGGATATTCCAACCGGAGAAAACTCACGAGCCGTTTCTGAGCTACCACAAGTGAAGGATGACTTGCTTTCACGCCCGGTTACGCCAAAACCTCATCCATTATCCGTTTCATTCCAACCCCCTTCACCTTCGCCTGCGCCTCAAGTGGAAGAAAGCATTGAAGTGGATACCGAGGTGCTGACTGCGACTACGACTCTAGATCCTGGGACTCTGGATCCTGGGCTGGTGGAAGCTGAGGTACTGAACCCCGATGATATTCTGCATATGAATATGGCAGCCCTGGGACCAGACGGCGAACCGTTTGAGGGTGCGGAGAGTCTACTACAGGTCCAGGAAGGAGACGATTTATTGGGTGGTGCGGAGCTGATGGACCAGACCGAGGATCCTTTCCAGAATGTTCCGTGAGGCTACCCTCGCCCCGTTCCGGTCTTTGTGTAGTGTTTTGTGAGTATTTGGTTTTGGGATGGTGAAGGTCACGTAAATCTCATGCACAATACCCCCAGGTTTTTTCATACCTGCTCTAGAATTGTTATACGAATATTGCTGGAGTTTCTCGAGGCCGCGAGGCCCACATCGATCTTCAGAACCCACCTGGTTTCGCCGGATAAAAGCACGCAAGACCTCATGACGTGTTACAAGTGCAAGCATCGTCTGATATTGGGCGAAAGTGTAGGGTGGTGGTACATCAAGCGACGTAGTACAACTGATTTGCGTGTTTACATGTGACATTTACATTCACCCTCTTTGCAACTGCAACTACAACAGAGGTAAGTCTACGGGGTGAGAGGGACAGGGGCGACAAGGAGGAACTCACGATGCGTCGCACTTGCAGTTGGGGTTGTCACAGGTTTTGTTGACGGGGACTTCGATGTTCAAGTACTGTTATCGGAGTACGGTGAGTGCGGAAGTAGGCGTGGGGCCGTGGAAGATGGGATGGCTGACCATGGTCATAGATTGTTTCGATGTGGTTGGAGAAATGCATTGCTCACTGTCCCTCGCAGAGTTATATACTCCGAGGGGTAGGCGACGTCATTCTGTAGGTCACGTTCCCCGGTGAAGATGATCAGTGATCGCTAGACTCCCCGGATGTTCACTGTTCGTGACCTCGACCTTTCAAAACCGGAATCTCGCTCGGGTGTTTCGGGTCCGACATCAGAAGGGGGACGGGCTGGGCCTTCGAGGATGGGTATATTGGATTCAAGATCGATAAAAGGGTCGTCCCAAGCGGGACGCGGTTTCTAGTGGGGATGAGAGCGAAATAACACGAAATCCCGTCGGGTGTTTTGAAATAGGTGAACAGGCTCCGTGAAGCTATGAACCTGTGCGAAGACGACGGGGGGTAGAGGGCGCCCAGGGCTGGATGATATGTGCGTGGTCGTCTGACACCCTTGCGATACGCCGTGTTGTGTGTACAGGGCCGATCACACAGTAGCTGACCGTCGTCAACCTATCTCTTTCTATTTACTAATGTACAAAACAGGGGGTACGCCACATAGTGAGCGAGCCATGCTTCCAGGCGCCATATCAGTGCTTGTCAGCAGTGGTCAGGTCTGACCAGCGCTGGTCATTCACCACACCTCTCGTGCGATTAAGCCCCAAAGAAGCTTTTGATTTTATCCTTGATTCTGCCAACTGTAATTGACGTGAGCAGGAGAAATGATCGAAAGGGGCGGGGCGCACTCGTACTTGGACTCGACGGAGGAGTAGCAGAAACAGGCTTAATAGGTGGCTTAATGATCGAAAGCGGTTGGGACCCATTTAGGCCCAGTGAGAGCTTTGGCGACGACTTCGGCTCAGGGACAGCGCTGGCGAAGGCGGCGAGGGCAAGAAAGAAGATCGCGGGTTTCACGAACATGACGGAAGGGGTAGGTGAAAGTGACTGGGCGTAAGAAGGCACCGGGCCTGAGGATGAATGAGGATGAGACGAAGGGGAGAGATAGTGCCGGCACTGCTGGGGGAAACCTGGCGCTGGGTGGGACACTTTATATCCCCCCAGATACACCATCCGACGCTTCGTGGTCGTCACCGGGTCGCCCGTCCCGTGCGGGAGGGCTTCTGCTGACGATGGGAAAAATGTAATATTAGAGTGTTCCAGAACTGACCTTATGCCGCAGATTTCTCACCAATCTGTGGCTCCATCACCTACTTCCCCGATCCTAAAATCTCGAGCTCCACTTTGTACTCTCTATCCAAACTCAGGTTCTGAAACACTCTATTGAGCACTGCACTCGCGATCAGGAGCCCGGCTTGGTGTCTGAACTAGCGTTCTGTGGGAATGTGCTTGCTCTCTGCCGATTTAGGTATCGCCGCTCTGGGACTTGAAACTATGCGGGTCATTCGATTAAACATTGTGTGAGAGCCCCGTATCAGACGAGGTCCGACCGTGGTCCCAACGCTCATCCTCCTTGACCCGCGTCTGAACTATGAGCTCTGACCACCCTTGACTCACAATGTTGTCGGCGAAACGCATTGGCACAACCCGCTACGACAAGGGAACCAACCGATGTTCCCCTCAGTGTCAGGACAACTACTGAATACAACGCATGTCAAGTGCGGAATGAACAACGGTAAAGGGGGAGAGCGCCGCGTGGCCGTGCTACCCCCCCTGCTGAGATTACGGGCGAGGATATTGAGCAATAGAGCTCGGGTAGTGGTACCCTTCTACAACGGAAATAATATTATCTAACGTTACAGACAGTCACTCAATCACCCGAAATATTAACAGGCCTGTTAATAACAGTGTTAGTAACTGTTATCAACTGTGAGGAAGGCGGGGGGTCCAGACGACCTATGTCGGGTCGATCTCTGATGGGGAGTCTGATATACAAGTAGCAACATGATCTACGCCTGATAAGCTTGCGCTCATTTCATTTTCGACCGATGATGTAAGCATCCCACGACCCATCTCCCAGCCGAATCGCCCAGAAAGCGTGACAAAAATTACAAAATTAATAACCCCTCCTTGGCATGGTCCGCTACCTAGGCGGGGGAACCGCTCCCGGCTAGGATTTTGTGAGAATTCCCCTACAAACGTTTCCTTCCTTGCAACCATGGTCTTTCGAAAGACAATATTACACACGAAATAGGTCTGCCTCAAGTCGAGCAGAGTCTGGAGAGGGACTCAAACTAGGGATTGCGATTGAGCGGCGTTCATCGCCGTCAGCGTACGAGATGAAGGGGTCACCCATTCTGAAGAAACAAAACAAAGAGTGTAGCAAACGAGTTGGGCAGGACAGAATAATGAGAACAGGAGATAATAACGAGCACGAGGGGTGGAATAAAGACGGAATAATGACTAGCGAGAAGACATCGGTCGCATTGCCATGGCTCGAGTCAAGCGGCCGCATATCACTTTCGCTTACACGTCGATCGTGAGAGGGACAAGGTTTTCTGGAATCGCTGCGACTTGAACGCAATATGCCCAGTTATCAACAGTAACTTTAACCGGTTAGATAAGTTGGCGTGGCGGACATTTCCACTGTTTTTTTCGATTACTCTTATATTTTCGCGTCTGCCTTGCTCGACGTCCAGCACCTCAAAAGCTCAGCGGACCCGTTTGGTCTCTGTAGTATTGCGACGGCACCACTGAGTGCTTTTAGCCAACATTCAGTTTTTCCCAGAATTCCGACTTTGGATTCTTGTGACCTTCGAACCCGTTTGGCCTTCATCTCCCCAACCCCTGGGTTTTTTCACTCGGGAATTCTTTCAACGCTTTCTGGTAAGTGTGTACTACATCAGCAATGTGCTTTCCGAGCAAGCGAGTCGGGTAGAAGATTTTGAATGGAAAACCCAACGCTTAGACTCAAGATCGACTCAAAATTCGCTCCAAACCCGACTCGATCGCTTTCTTGCCGAGCAACAGAGGGGGTGGGATTGCTGATGTATGTTGCTAGACCGAGTTTTCACGGCGTTGGCGTGTTGGGTTTCACAGTGAAGATTGTGGGATGTGTGTCACCATGTGTTGTTGATGGTGTTGGGGCGAGGCGGCCATTCGGACGTTCAGATGAGCTGAAGGATCCGGAGGAGAAAACAGGGGTCCATGTCTCGAGCAAGGACACACCCTCCGGATATCGTCTGAGCAACACGCGGTTGCTTGGCTAACCGTACAGACCCAGCGTTCCGCCCACACTGTTGTATTAACCTGCGCCCTAGTTCCCCCTCCAGGGTCGCTCCCGAACCATTTCTGATGCTCCTTTGGACGGTTGAAAGATGGAACTGATTGAGTCATCGCCAAAACTACAAGAGGATATCGAAATCCGCGGGATTTTTAGTCTCCCTGTTCGTCTTCGCCGCAGTCCTGGTGGAGTGCCGCAGTCGAACATTTATCACGTCGAAGCTTAAACTGTGACCCTGGTAACTCTCTGACGACGGGTGTCCATCTGGTAAGTACCCCAATAGAACACTGCCACTTCAATCTTCACCATCCGCAACTCCTAGCTGGTTCATTGGTGCTGCGGTGCTAAGAATGGATTCGGGTCTTGTTGACGGCCTGTGCGGGAGCGGTGCGCACTCGCCGCTCCGGCGGGGACGTGGGCCCGTGGAAAGACATTCACAAGTGAAGTACATCCTGATTATTTTCCCGCTGTCGCTGCAACGGCTGCAAGATTGTAGGAACCTACAATATGTTCGGCACGTTTTTCTCATCCCACGCCTTCGTTTATGAATTCTAACACGGGATGGGTCGGAGACCCTCTCACCAGAGACCTCACGGCTACCGGAACGGACAGTCATCTTGGTGGGTGCTTTTCTCGCACGAACTTCACGATGGGGGAAGGTGCCAGCCGCCACCGCTACATCAATCCTGTTGTCGCTCGGTCTGCCGGGCGCTCGTCATATCGCATCGGAAAATTCATTATCTCTGCTGCTATGGTTGCGTGAGCACAGTAACCAGCGACTGCGCACCTGAGCTTCTTCGTGGACCTCTTGCGTCTGGTCGAAGATCACGAGCGTAGGAGCAACATATATCATTCCCCCACTTCGGAGGAACGTTCTTGAAGCGGTTTTTGAATATCTGTGGATTAATCCTTTAACCCTGGCTGCCTGCGAGGTGGTATATAAGCCATGAGGGTCTGGTGAGTCCAGTTCTCCAGATCCTCGATACAACCAACTTTCTCTCGACACAACCACTCAAGTACTCAACAACCAACTATGAAGAGCTTCATCGCAATTTTCGTCACCCTCGTTGGGTTGATCTCGTTCGTCAGCGCTGACGTTCCGGCCGGCGGTCAATGCGGTGGTCAGTGTTTACCGTAGGTTGTTCTACGATGGTCTGATCTCTGGTTCTCCCTTTTGCAACAGGCAAAAACTACATAGGAGATACCGTCTGCGTTCCAGGCACTACTTGCACTGTTAGTTTTCATTCTCCTGCTAATCTCTTCCAGCATAGTATCTGACCGCGTGCTTTTACAGTATGTCAATCCGGATCTCTCTACGTGCAATGGTAGAAGATCTTCCGCTATTTAACCCTCGAGGCTTACTAAAAATATCTGCAGGTACACCTATCCCGGCCGTCAAAGCCGAGTACGTACTGTTTACCGCTCACACCTCGATTTCCACTCACGGTGTGATTTTTCGGCAGTGCGGTCGTGGGCGCGAAGGGAAATGCCAATCCAAAGTAAAGGATGGAAGGAGGAATATGTCGGGGTCGATCAACCATCGCCGGCGAGGATGGAACACGTCTCCGCGACGACATTGATTAGATACTTTTCACGCCAACACCAAACCCCGCGACCACCGTCCAAAGCATCACAGATCGTAATACGTAACATAGGCTCTGCCTTATACACGCAAAATATGACCAATGTTGTTTTATTCACAGTTAGAAATTGTGAGAGAAAGGAGGGTACGGAACTCAACTCCGCCATCACATACATTCCCTTGCGATACACCGTGTTGCGTGTACAGGGCCGATTATACAGTAGCTGACCGTCATCGACCTATCTCTTTCTGTTTACTAATGTACAAAACAGGAGGTGCGCCACATAGTGAGCAAGCGAGCCATGCCTCCATGCGCCATATCAGCGCTCGTCAGCAGTGGTCAGTTCTGGCCAGCGCTGGTCATCCACCACACCTCCCGATGCATTCATGGGTCCCACCGTATGATTAAGCCCCGGCGTGCGGCTGAGTCGCTTGCACGGGACAGGCGACCCTGTGACGACCACGAAGCGTCGGATGGTGTATCCGGGGGGATATAAAGTGTCCCACCCAGCGCCAGGTTTTCCCCAGCAGTGCCGGCACCCTCCCCTTCGTCTCATCCTCATTCGTCCTCAGGTCCGGTGCCTTCTTACGACCAGTCACTTTTACTATCTCCACCACCCCTTCCGTCGTGTTTTTGAAACCCGCGATCTTCTTCCTTGCCCTCGCCGCCTTCGCCAACGCAGCCCCTGCGCGTGACAAGTTCGCAATGAATGTGATGCCTCCTAGGCCACAGGCTCCGAAGACCTTTCAACCTACGGAGTTCAGACACTCGAGTGCGTCCCATCCGCTTTCGATCATTTTCTCCCAAGTGATCGTTCGATAGAGCCGCTCGCTCAATAGAGTCGTACTGAACCACGCGATTTGCAATCTCCTCGTTTGGCGGTCCTTTGTCAAGGTCGAACGTCCTGATGCTCACCAAAACGGAATTCCCCGGGTCCACCGTTCGTCCTCCCGTAGCCATGTTCTTGCCATGAACTCAGCACCGTCTTGTAGCTACGACGCACTTCCATAACTCTGTACACTTTTGCTGTAAACTCGAAGCAAAATAGAGAAAATATGTTGTTCCTTGAGATTCGATGAAATGCTGTTCTTGATGCTGAGCGCTGGGTCCCAAAAGGTCGGAAAAGTTGCACGTATCTGTTTTGACGCACGGACACGCTTGAGAAGTGGGGCGAGTCAGACGGGAATGTGCTCGTGGGTCGTGTCCCTACCTTGTCCACGTCAGAACGCCGCCGTCGCACCAACCCTGATCACATTGCCAATTGTTCGATGGGCTCGAATGGGATCAGCTGCCTCCTGTGGTCCGGACCGAGACAATTCGGAATTGCAAGTACAATCGATTTTCCTTTGCGCATAGGTTGGCACTTGGAGACTGGGCGTACGTACGAAGCCACTTATATGGACTAGGCTCATCAGGACCATACGGAATACACTAAATGCCACGTCCAGTTACTAGAAGTTAACGTTAACACCGATCGAGTATAGCGATGAGTTTGGAATCGTGCGGGGGTACTGGGCAATCGCGCAGAAGGACGGGAGCAAACTTCAAGGGTTTATTGTTTTACATGTTATTCGGACATTGTGGTACACGAGAACGACTTAAAGGCGGTTTATGATGCGCCACAGTGTATGCATTTAGCACTTGCATTCACCGGCCGCGCAGGAGCAGCTGTTGAGCAGGGTCAGCATAAGCCCTGTACGACGGACGTAACATTGAGCAACGTACTTCTCCGCGCAGCTGCAGTTTGCCGAGCAGCCAGTGCAGTTTGCGCAGTTGGCGTTGTTGACGAGCACGAAAGAGGATTGCTGATGAGCCTGACGATCAGCACATTGATCCATAGGTCGTGCAGAGGTGTGAAACATGCAGACCATTGTGAGAGAGGATTCGGTTGTTCGAAGTGGATTGAGAGTAAGAGATGTGGGAGCCTGGGGAGAGCTTTGGGGGGTTTCTGGACGGTTTTTATACCTGAGCCGCTGTGATCTCACGTGAGGATGCTTGAGGGAATTTGTAGAGACCAATCATAGCCCCAGCAATGAGTCGATCGGAAACAGATCACCTTCGCCAAGGGTTTCTTCGCCACTGCCGTGTCCTCGTCTATCGGCGCAGACTCTCGATATCCCAGGCGGCCTCGCAGTACTACATTCTATGCCTCACGATCCTCCTCAAGGGACTCTCCCTGCCTTAGCGAAGAGAGAAAAAAAATACACCGTTCCCTCCGCAGACGTGAGCGCACACGTTCCCGGTCAAGTGACACCCCATCGACAACGGTCAATAAATTTTGGTACTAGTCTCCGCGGCTCGTTAATACAGTCCGTCCAAAGTGGAAGTGTACAGGTACACTACTCATCATGTCCTGCTTTCCCCCTATTTTTCTCCGTATGGCTAATCGTACGATTCAATTCAGGTGTGATTCCAGGCGGGAGGCACGTAGGTGTTTTTTTTTTCATCCACACCACTCCACCCATGATCGAGACCCAACTCTTTCTAACATTTCACCGCTGCCGTCACTGGTCCAGATCCCATCGGTCCTATTATCGTGACATGAGCGTTCTCGCGCCTGGGCAGTACCGTGCGCGCATGTACTCATGTCCAATTCCAACTTCGCAGATCCTGCATTTTCTGCAATCCCGGATTCCTCGCTCGTGGGAGTTTTTGGGAACACAGATGCGGATCTTAATTTTTGTGGCACACAGATTTTCTTGGTAAGAATTCCAAACCCACGGAAGCGGCACTCGTGCCACTTCCTGTCATCGTAATTTATTTGTCTTTTAGCGGAGAGTTTCCGCACCTCTCCCTACGGTTTCAGACTTCAATGATAGTGACGAACGTTCCACCGGGCATAGGTTAAGCGGTGGAATCCGCAATACCATTCTACGTTATCTCGTAGAGCCTTTCAGGCTTGACAATGGTATGATGCTGATTGCCAACTCTCTCGGTGCAACACACCGAAACTCACACGACTCTTGAAAAAGATTCTTTCAGTCAGCCATCGTTCCGTAATCATCAATATCATTTAGAGGTCAACCAATTTCAATATGTTCCCCGCAAGGGCCCCTCTCCTGGTGAGGTATCGCTTGGTGGTGAGCACCTCGTGCGGAGCACATGGACCGCACGGCAATGACCTGTTTTAACACGATGCCGTCTAGCTTTTCCGCTAGCTCGTCCGTAGTTGCTCTCGCTTGTCCAAAGATGTATGTGAAAGCTGTTGCACTAATGAAACCCTGATAGATCCTATTTGCTGTACGTCGCGGAGTAGGCCTTTCGCTACGGCATGTCTAGTCCCATCTTACGAGGGTTTTGTCAGGATTGTCACCGTCATCTGTTCTTTATTTCGGACCACCGTCAAGTATCACATTACATATCTCTTGTGAGCTCCATTCCGTTCCAGTTTTCAAGTGAGGGGAATGGCGTCATTGATCCCAATTCAAAACCCAGCCTTGTCCCTTCTCAGTTGGTTCTCGTATGCAAGGTTGGGAGCCTTCTGCTCGGAATATGAATACCCCGCAATCTTACGATTATCTTCAATCTCCCCAGAATCTACAGCATGTCAAATACCAGTAGCGCAGGTCATCCCCTTGGAGCTAATCGACAATCTCAGGTGGGTATTCCCTAACTGTGCCTTTGGCTGGGTCTATGGCAAGCCACGCGCCATCTCGGATTCATGTGGGTGTTCCGATTTACAACCTAACTCACGGCTCTCGAACATGTCACGGTAGTGATAATAGCCCCAGCGTTTCCGAAGCAGGAGGACTCCGGGTTTCCGGGTCGCCACGAACCATCAACGGTCGACAGGTGGGCGTGAACATTCGACCCTGTGATTCTGTTTGGACCCTGTGGACTACGCGGTAAATTACCATTTAACACTCACCAGGTATTCCTTGATGGAGGGCAACTGGTATTTCCTGTCCGATCTCCTGTTGTGGTGAGGGTGACTTTGAATTTTCCTAGTGGGCACAGGCGGACGATAAAGTGGCCGTCAAGGGTTGCGGCCACCCTCGAGGGATCTCTGCGTAGAACGTGCGGACTCATGGCGCTGTTTTACCCTGAACCTTTAACGTCGCCTGCATCAACTTTGTTGATGCCGGAAAGGGTCGGGCCAGAGACCATTTCTGATTGAACGTGCGTTGGGAGCATGGGGCCGTACGCCAAAACTTGTTAGAAGACCATCCCCACAGACTAAATAGCCCTGCCGCATGTATATCGATCTCGTAGGTTTTCTTAAGCCATCGATGTCCACCCCCCTACTGTGGAGACGCAGCGCTTCCCTATCGAGCATCTTCCAACGCTTTCGTCCCTCGGGTCACGCAGAAGGACTTTGTTGGCCAATCAGGCGCTGTCGCCTTCTTGTCAAGCGAGTGGTTATGGACCTAGACCAGACCTAAAGGCCTAATGACGCAGCGCAATTCTCCATTCAGCCGACGCCCAGGACAGGTTCCTGATACCTGTTCATCAACACCTTTCATGAAAAACATCCGCTTCCACTACTTCTACAAACTAGGCTACCCCCCTCGTCACGTCCGTACGAATCCGTTGTCCATTGCGAACTGCTCAACATCGTAATCACACCTGACACGGTCCGGTGTGTCTGATAGAATCTCGCCTTAAGGGGGGCATCTAAAGGTGGAGCGCGTAGTACCCCTGACGCCGCTTTCAAAGCTCCGCAGTACCGTGAACTTGACAGATCTTGAGGTATTAACAATGCTGGACAAAGACTTCTGCGTCGGATCCACATACAAATACCCGGGGCGCTCTTGTGGGGCTGGATAGCTTGAACATTAAGGCGCTCGGTCCCTATCCCCTGTTGCCTCAATCCGATGAGACGAGTAAAGGCCCAGGGCACCCGCGGCGCAAATTACTGTATCACCCAAAGTACATACGAGGTTTTCTAGAAACAAGCCTTCAATTCGAAAACGTGGCGGGTGCACCGTCCCCATCGTGTTCATGACGAAACGTCACCGTTCGTACCATTGAACCCTTATCACATTCACTTGGGCACCCGATTACCCAACGAATTCGGCGAGGGGAATCATTTGCCTCCCAAGGCTAGGTCTCTGCGAAATCATTGTTCCCCAGCGACACCATCTCATCCAGCGAATTCGGAATTCGCAAGCGTGGCCAGGGTCTCAGATCACTTGGCATAGTGCGCGGGGTGGCGCTCCTGGCTGATCGGGATCTCCCGAAACGATCGGCGACTGGGCGACTCGCCCCCGATTGCCAATTGCAAAACACGTTGTGAGCTTTGGGACTTGCGTTAACGTAAGTACACTGGGTTTGAGAGTAATCGCGCAGAACGGGAGGAAGATTTGAAGGATTTATTTGTTACAATTTATATAACAGGGACATCGTGACAGATAAATGAAGGGGAGGGCGAAAGTACAATGCGCCAGGGCGTGGACGTCTAGCACTTGCACTCGCCGGGCTTGCATTGGCAGCTGGTGAATCGGACGTCAGCATACGCCCTGGACGAGGAGCACAACGTCGAGCAACTTACTTCTCACCGCAGGTGCAGGAGTCAGAGCCGCAGCCGGCGTGGGAGTTGACGAGCACGACAGAGGATTGCTGATAAGAAGAACGATCAGAACCCCGATCATGGTTCATGAAGAGACACGAAAGGTGCAGACCATTGTGAGGGGAGATGGGGGTGGAGGAGAGAGTGTGAATTTAAGTTGGGAGAAAGAGATGTTGGGGCGAGGGGCTTTATAGTCTGGGCCGCTGTGATTTCTCACGAGAGGCTGTGTTTGAGGGATTTGATGGAGACCAATCATGGGCTCTGTCGATGGGTCGGGAGCAGACCCCCCACTCCCTTGTG
>Ga0307517_10011540_pt1 | contig 12233 bp, 6 predicted proteins | sample 23_EM_MG_FD_194515 | JGI IMG/M metagenome (GOLD analysis project Ga0307517, IMG submission 194515) | Populus trichocarpa ectomycorrhiza microbial communities from riparian zone in the Pacific Northwest, United States - 23_EM | ecosystem: Host-associated > Plants > Roots > Unclassified | place...
GGACGACGCCCACAGGGCCGACCCCGAGTCGCTGCGCTGGCTGTCCGCCTACGCACCGCGCGCCGAGGATCTGCCCATGCTGATCGTCGTCGGCTACCGGCCCGACGAACTGCCCGCCCACGCCGAGTCGTTCCGCGGCCTGCCGGGCCGCTCGGGCACCCGCCCCATCGGCCTCGAACCGCTCAGCGCCCAGGCCATCGGCCGGCTCGTGCGCGGGTCGGTCGGCGAGCACGCCGACGACGCCTTCTGCCGGGAGTGCTGGGCCGTCACCGCAGGCAACCCCTTCGAAGCCGTCGAGCTGACCGCCAAGGTCCGGGACCGGGGACTCAGCCCCGACGAGTCCAGCGCCCACCTGCTGCGCGACCTCGCCGCCGCCGTCAAGGGCCGGGGCCTGATCACCCGGCTGGAACGGCTCGGGCCGTCCACCGTCCGCTTCGCCTGGGCCGCCGCCGTACTCGGCACCTCCATCCCGCCCGCCCTCGCGGCGAGCGTCGCCGGCCTGGGCGGCGAGGAGGCCGCCGACGCCGTCGACCGGCTGCGGGAGGTCCGCATCCTCACCGGCGGCGAGCGGCTGGAGTTCGTCCACCCCCTCATCGCCACCGCCGTCTACCGGGCGATCCCGGACGCCGTCAGGGTCGCCCTGCACGGCCAGGCCGCCTGGTCGGTCGTGGACGCCGGATTCGGCCCGTCGATGGCCGCCCGCCACCTCCTGGAGACCCACCCCGAGGCCGACCCCTGGGTCGTCCAGCAGCTCCGCCAGGCCGCCCGCGACACCCTGCGCGCGGGCGCCCCCGACGCCGCCCGCCGCTACCTCGCCCGCGCCCTGCGCGAGCCGCCTTTGCCCGAGGAGCGGGCCGCCGTCCTGTACGAACTCGGCTGCTCCTCCCTGCTCACCGAGCCCGCCACCACCGTTAACCACCTGCGCGCCGCCCTGGAGGAGCCGATCGCCGACGCCGCGCTGCGCGACGGCATCGTCTACCGGCTCTCCCAGTCCCTCGCCCACAGCGACCGGCTCGGCGAGGCCGCCGACACCGTCGGCCAGGCGGCCCGCACCGCCACGAGCGCCAAAACCCGCCTGCGCATGCAGGAAGAGCAGTTCATGTGGGACGCCTTCCGCTCCGACGAACCCGACTCGCCCGCCCGCTCCCGCCGCCTCACCCGCCTCGCCGAGCGCCTCACCGGCCGCGACCTCACCGAGCGCTACATCATCGGCCTGCGCGCATGGGACGCCACCCTGCGCGCCGAACCCGCCCGCACCGTCATCCGCCACGCCGAACGCGCCCTGCGCGGCGGCCTGCCCTGGGCCCACGAGGACTTCGGCTTCGAGGTGCCGGTCCTGGTCGCCATGACCTTCATGTACGCCGACCGGCCCGGCCGCGCCGAAGAGCTCTTCGCCACCGGCATCGCCGACTTCGAACGCCAGGGCTGGCGCGGCGCCCACCTCGCCTTCGGCTACGCCCTGCTCGGCTACGTACGCTACCGGCGGGGCCGCCTCACCGAGGCCGAGGACTTCGCCCGCGACGGCCTGCGCCTGGCCGAGCGGGTCGGCCGCGGCACCCCCGTCCAGTGGTACTGCGTCGCCATCCTCGTCGAGGTCCTGCTCGCGCGCGGCCGGACCCGGGACGCGGCGGCGCTCGCCGAGGAGTACGACTTCGGCGCCCCCTTCCCCGCCGCCGTGGTGTTCCCCGACGCGCAGGCCGTGCACGGCGAGCTGCTGCTCGCGCGCGGCCTGTACAAGGAAGCGGCCGCCGAGCTGGCCGCCGTCGGCCGCCGCCTCGACCCGCGCGGCATGCGCAACCCCGCCTGGTGCCCCTGGCAGCTCAACCTCGCGCTCGCCGAGTCCCACGACGCGCCCGACCAGGCCCGCGCCACCGCCCTGGAAGCGGTCGAGCGCGCCCGGCAGTTCGGCACCGCCTCCGCCATCGGCAGCGCGCTGCGCACCCTCGCCGAGGTCACGCCGGGCGGCGACCGTGCCAAGACGCTCGAAGAGGCCGTCTCCCACCTGGAGCGCTCCCCGTCCGCGTACGAACTCGCCCGCGCCCTCGTCGGCCACGGCGCGGCGCTCCGCCGCACCGGCAGCCTCCACGACGCCGCCGAGCAGCTCTACCGCGGCCTGGAAGGCGCCCTCCTCTGCGGCGCCGACGGCCTCGCCGAGCGTGCCCGCGACGAACTGGCCGCCGCCGGCCTGCGGCCCCGGCGCCTGCGCACGACCGACACGGACGCCCTCACGACGCAGGAACGCGCGGTAGCCGCCCGCTCAGCGCGGGGCGACGACCCCGCGGACATCGCCCGGGACCTCGGGATCGACCAGCGCGAGGTGGCCCTCCTGCTGTCGGCGGTCTACCGGAAGGTCGGTACGGACCAGGCCGGGCTCGCCCAGGCGCTGGGCGACTAGGGCCCCGGCCCTTCCCAGGAGGCCCTGCCCGTCGAGGTCACAGCTCGGCTCGCGCACCCGTACCATGGCCCCATGTCGTTCCTCCGCCGCCGCAGCGCCGCCCCGACCGGACCGGATTTCGACGTCCTGGCGATGGACCCGGGCGACTGGCCCGGCAACCTCGGCGCCGGGCTGCTGCCCGGGCAGGACGGCAGCTGCCAGGGGATCTTCCTGCGCTACGACCTGTTCGGCGGGCGCGGCCCGGCCATGCTGATCGGCAACCTCCCGGAGGGCTCCCCGGCGCGGGAGCTGGACGAGGGGCAGGTGCCGTTCGAGGTCGCGCAGCTGCTGGCCGCCCTCGGCAACGAGGAGCCGGTGACGGTCCTGGACACCGAGGACACCCCGGTGATGCAGGGCGACAATCTGCTGATCGTGCGCCGCGTCAAACTCTCCGAGGGGCGGATCGCCTGCTCGCAGTTCGACCGCAGCGACGGCGTCCTGGTCACCATCGCCACCTGGGACCGGCCGATCACCGACGACCTGTACCAGCTGCTCAAGCCGCTGCCGGCGGAGATGTTCCAGCAGGGCTGAGCAGCCGGTACCCACGGCCCTAGGGCCTTCGGCCTATGACGTCAGCGCGCAGTCCTGCGACCGCTGCACCGTCACGTCGGCCGCGTTCACATAGGCGATCCGGTGCCCGAACTGGATCTCGTAGTACTCCTGCGCGCCCCGCACCACCACATGCTGCGAGGCGTCGAAGGTCACCGCCCGGAAGTACTCGCCCTGCGTCTTCAGGCCGATCACATAGTGCTGCCCGGCGAGCAGCTTGTACGGCAGCGCCGAGATCGCCTGCACCGGCACGGTCGACGGATACGCCGCCGCCTCCGGATAGGCGCGCCCGTACACCGGGATGTCGGTCAGGCCCGCCTTCGGGGTGATCACCAGCCCCTTGGCGTCGACGGCGGTCGGCTGCGCCTCGGGGTTGTGGAACCAGGCCTTCTGGCCGAGGTACCAGATCGCGGTCCAGTCACCGTCGCGCCCGGCGACCGCGTACTGCTGGCCGGTGGAGGCCCGCGCGCCGGTGTCGTTGACACCGGTCGTCGAGGCGCCGGTCGCGCCGTGCAGCCCGATGTCCTGGAGCAGCGGGGCGTCCTCGCGCGGCTCGGTGTAGAGCCGGACGGCCTCGGAGCCGCGTGCCGGGCAGGTGTCGCCGGCCGTGACGCAGCCGGTGTAGAGCGGCTGGTTGGTCTCGTAGTCAGGGCGGATGGTGACCAGGCCGCCGCTCGGGCCGGCCGTGGCGCGCAGCGGGGCGCCCATCAGCTCGAAGTAGTGCGCCCAGTCCCAGTAGGGGCCGGGGTCGGTGTGCATGCCGGAGATGTACGAGGTGACCGGACCGGGGACGTTGTCGTGGCCCAGGATGTGCTGCCGGTCCAGCGGGATGCCGTACTTGTGGGCCAGGTACCGCACCAGGCGGGCGGAGCTGCGGTACATCGCCTCGGTGTACCAGGTGCCGGGGTCGGTGAGGATGCCCTCGTGCTCGACGCCGATGGACTTGGCGTTGACGTACCAGTTGCCCGCGTGCCAGCCGACGTCCTTGGTCTTCAGATGCTGGTCGATGTGGCCGTCGGCGGAGCGGACGGTGTAGTGCCAGGCCAGATAGGTCGGGTCCTGGACCAGCTTGAGGGCGGTGTCCCAGCTTCCCTCGGTGTCGTGGATGACGATGTAGTCGATCTTCTCGTCGTTGGGGCGGTCGGCGACGTCGTGGTTGCCGTAGTCGCCCCCGGCGAGCTCCTGGTACGGAGCCGGGAGCCACTCGCAGGCCACATCGCTCGGGCACTCGGTCTCGCTGTCGTCGGCCGCCGCCTTGAGCGCGAGCCCCGGCAACTGGCCGGTGTCCGGGGCGACATCCGGCGCGGCGGCCAGGGCGATCCGCTGGCCGGTGTCGGTGGTGCGGGCCTCGCCGCCGCGGACCACGCCGAAGACGTCGTCGGCGAAGGCGGCGGCCGTGGCCGTGTCGTCCGCGCCCGAGTACGCGGCGACCGCGCCGTACCAGTCCGCCGGGTCGGAGGACGGGCCGAGCGGCTGGGCCAGGGATTTCTGGGCCGCGGCGAGCAGGGCCGCGCCGCCCGCGACGTTCGCCGCCGGGTCCTCGCGCAGCGACTGCGCGGACAGCCCCGTGAGGCCGGCCGCGCGGTCCAGGGTGGTGAGCGAGGCGGGCAGGCCGGATGTGTCGGGAGCGGTGGCGGTCACCGCCGTGACCAGCGGCCGCGCGGAGTCGCCGCGGGCGTCGTCGCCGCCGTCACCCGTCTGGGGGAAGTCGGCCAGCGCGGTGGCCGCGTCGGTCAGGTGCATCGGGCCGTAGCCGCCGGTGACGCTCGGCAGACCCTGGTGGGTGTCCCAGCGCGACTCCAGATAGGAGACGCCGAGCAGCACGCTCTCGGGGACCTGGTAGCGCTCCGCCGCGTCGGCGAAGGCCTGTTGAAGCGTTAAGCCGTCCTGGCCCGCTGCCGCACTCGCCGCCGGCACCATCGGCAGCAGCGCGGCGACGGCGACCACGGCGGTCGCCAGGTGGGCGTATCTCGGCGGAACTCGCACGTTGTGAGCCTCCTGTGGTGGTAGAGACCACAGAGGTATCCGCTTGACGTCTGCCCGTCAACCGCCGTCCGGGCGACCCCTGACGCAGATCAGCGCCCGGGCCGGTGGATCATCCGGCTCGGGCGCTGTGGCCTGCTGCCACGTCAGGCGGGCATTGTGTTGCACGCTTTCGCGGTGAGCTTTGTCACCGCGTTCCCACGGCCGCCCGCACCGCGCGGCGCGCGAGCCCGCAGTCGTCGTGCAGCCGGCGCAGCAGCAGCCGCTGCTCCTCGCCGACCTCGGCCGCACCGGGCGCCGCCGGGACCGTGCTGCGCATGGTGCGCTGTACGGCGGTCTCGTACGTACGGATCTCACGGGTGAGCACGAGCATCAGGTTCACCAGGAAGGAGTCACGGGCCGCCGGGCCCGCGGCCTGCGCCGACTGGCTGATCTGACGGCGGGTGACCGGGTCGTCGCCCAGTATCGACCACAGGACGGCCAGGTCGTATCCGGGCAGGTACCAGCCGGCGTGCTCCCAGTCCACCAGCACGGGGCCGGCGGGGGAGAGCAGCACGTTCGACAGCAGGGCGTCGCCGTGGTTGAACTGCCCCTGGACGTGGGCGAGCCCGTGCAGCAGCTTCTGCAGGTCACCCATGTCGCGGTCGGTGAGCAGCCCGAGCTCGTGGTAGCGGGAGATCCGGGCCGGGTAGTCGATCGGCGCGTCGAAGACACCGGACGGCGGCCGCCACAGGTTCACCCGGGCGAAGGCCGACAGCGCCGCGCGCACGTCGCCGCGCGCCGGGGCCTCGGTCGGATGCCGACGGGTGGCCGCGACCCTTCCGGGCATCCGCTCAAGCACCAGCGTGCAGGACTCCGGGTCGGCGGCGATCAGCCGCGGCACCCGGGCCGGCGGGCGGTGCCGCACGAACGCGCGGTAGGCCGCTATCTCGTGCCGGAAGCGCTCCGCCCACGCGGGGGAGTGGTCCAGCAGGACCTTCGCCACGGCGGGGCTGCGTCCGGAGGTTCCGACCAGAAGGACGGAACGGCTGCTGCGTCGCAGCATCTGTACGGGGGCGAACTCGGGGCAAATCCGCTGCACCGAGGCGATGGCAGTGCGCAGCTGCGCGCCCTGGGGGCCGGTCAAGTCGAGTCTCCCGCTGAGCGGATGGGAGGTGCCCGCCGGTACGGGCCGCCTGGCGGCGGAGAAGGGGCGGGGGCGCAGTCCGGAATCGGTCCCGGGGACGTGGGACGGCCGGGGCGGTGCGGACACGGAGGACGATGCTGAATACATGAGGGGGAGACAGATCCCTTCGTGTGCCTGCGAGCTCTGAGGGTGAGTCGTAGTGCATTGGTACGGATGGTGCTCTGTGCGGGTCTTCGTGCGGGTCTTCGAGGGCGGGGCCGGCGCGTGGACGGGACCGAGCCGGTGTCGGCGTCCGGTCCCGCACCCTGGGGAATGCGGGTTCCGGGCCGGTGGTCCGGTCGTCCACGCGCCGTACGCCCTTCCCGGACAAGTACGCACCCCCAGCAACAGATGTTCAACGGTGACCGAAGAATGTTCTGAAGTGTTCGTACGTGACCATCCGGGACCGGCTGCTGCCGGCCGGGGTGGCGCATATTCACCTGACCATCGCCAGCGGGTGGCAGACCATCTGGCGCACCCTGGCGAACCCTGGCGAATGCTCGCGACCGGTGCGGACGGCCATTAGTGTCAAGTGTGCCGAGGAACCTGGGGGCATTGACGTGGCCAAGGAATCCAACACACGACTCGCGGACCTCTTCGCCCTCACGGGCTGGTCCAAGGGCGAACTCGCGCGGCTGGTCAACCGGCAGGCGGCGGCCACAGGCCACCCCCAGCTGGCGACCGACACCTCGCGGGTGCGCCGTTGGATCGAGACCGGGGAATCACCGCGCGAACCCGTGCCGACCGTGTTGGCAGCCTTGTTCACCGAGCGTCTCGGCCGTGTCGTAACCATCGAGGATCTCGGGTTCGGCCGGCACCGGCGTACGAGCAGTAAGAAGCAGTCCGTCAACGCCGACGGACTGCCGTGGCCACCGGAGCGAACTGCCGCGGTCCTCACCGAATTCACGGGAATGGACCTCATGCTCAACCGACGCGGTCTGGTGGGCGCGGGCGCCGCGCTCGCCGCAGGCTCCGCAATCACCGGCGCCATGTACGAATGGCTGCACGCCCAGCCGGCCGTAGCGGCCGGCACCCCATCGTTCGGCGGCGCGTTCGCCACCGACCTCATCCCGGTCTCGTCCGACCGGTACGAAGCGGCCCCTGTGGGCTCGGAGGAGATCGAGGCTCTTGAGCGCTCGGTCGAGGTCTTCCGTGCCTGGGACGCGGCCCGTGGCGGCGGGCTGCAGCGCAAGGCGGTCGTGGGCCAGCTCAACGAGGTGGGCGGAATGCTCTCCTACCAGCACCCCACACACCTCAAGCGCAGGCTCTGGGGCGTGGCGGCCAACCTGGCCGTCCTGGCCGGGTGGATGTCCCATGACGTGGGCCTGGAGCCCACCGCCCAGAAGTACTTCGTCATCGCCACCCATGCCGCCCGCGAGGGCGGCGACCGGCCGCGCGCCGGCGAGGCCCTCTCCCGGGCCGCCCGCCAGATGGTGCATCTGGGCCGGCCGGACGACGCGCTGGACCTGATGAAGCTCGCGAAATCCGGCTCCGGCGAGGAGAACCTGCCGCGCACCCGGGCGATGCTCCACACCATCGAGGCATGGGCGCAGGCCTCCATGGGGCGCGGCCAGGCGATGCGGCGCACCCTGGGCGAGGCCGAGGACCTGTTCGTCTCCGACAAGGGCGATGTGCCTCCGCCGAGCTGGATGCAGAACTTCGACGAGGCGGATCTGCACGGCATGCAGGCCCTGGCCTTCCGCACCCTGGCCGAGCACGACCCGTCGGCCGCCAGCCAGGCGCAGCTGCACGCCAAGCGCGCGCTGGAACTGCGCGCGACGGGCCACAACCGGTCCCAGATCTTCGACTACATCTCGCTGGCGTCGGCCTGCTTCATCGCCGACGACCCCGAACAGGCCGACACCTACGCCAGGATGGCGCTGCTGTCGATCGGGCAGACCTCCTCCCATCGCACCTGGGAGCGGCTGCGGCAGATGTACCGGCTCACCGGGCGTTACGCCGACTACACCAAGATCCAGGACCTGCGGGCGGAGCTCGATGCGGCGCTGCCCAAGAGCCCTGTGCCGAAGGCCCGGAACACGGAGATCTAGGCGGATATCCAGACCGACATTCAACAGCCCTACAGGAACCTGGCGATCAGCACGCAGGCGTCGTCCTCGCGTTCCGGCGTGCCGAGTTCCTCGACCACGATCCGTACGCAGTCCTGCGCGGTACGGGCCTGCTCGAACCGCGGGCCCAGGCCGAGCAGGCGCTGTGCGCCCGCGGTGGTGTCCGTCGCGGGGGTGAAAGCGGTGCGGCGTGGCACCAGGCCGTCGGTGTGCAGGACGAGCAGGTCGCCGGGGGCGAGCTGCTCGGTGGCCTGGGCGTAGCTCGCGCCGGAGGTCGCGCCGAGCAGTACGCCCTCGGGCGGATCCAGGACGCGCCCCGTCCCGTTGCGGAACAGCACCGGGGCGGGGTGTCCTGCCTGCGCCCAGGTGAGGGTGCGGTCCGCCGGGTCGTAGCGGCAGCACAGCGCGCTGCCCAGGGCGGGCTGGGCGGAGGTGTCCAGCAGCTGGTTGAGCCAGCCCATCAGGGGGCCCGGTGTCAGGCCGGCCACCGCCATGCCGCGCAGCGCGCCGAGCAGCATGGCCATGCCGGAGGTCGCGCTGACCCCGTGGCCGGTCAGGTCGCCGACGGTGAGCAGTGTGGCGCCGTCCGGCAGCGGCAGCGCGTCGTACCAGTCGCCGCCGATCAGCGCGCTGGTCCCGGAGGGGAGGTAGTGGGCCGCCACGTCGATGTCGGTGGGGCCGCCGCCCTGCGGGAACCGCAGGGAGCCGCGCCACGGCGGGAGCACGGCTTCCTGCAGCTCTACCGCCAGCCGGCGCTCGGTCTGCGCGATCTGCCGCTCGCGCTGCAGCGAGTCACGGGTCTCGCGCAGCGTGCGCTGGCCGCGGCGCAGCTCACTCACATCCCGGAGCACCGCCCACATGGAGGCGGTGCCGCCGGTGGAGTCGAGCACCGGCTCGCCCACCATGTGCACGGTGCGCACGGAGCCGTCCGGACGCACGATGCGGAATTCGCAGTCGATCGGCCTGCCGTCCACCAGGCACCCGGTGACGACCTCGGTCAGTGTCTGCTGGTCCTCGGAGAACAGCCAGGAGGGCATCTCGTCGAGGGTCAGGGGGCCGTCCTGCGGGGCGCGTCCGAAGATCCGGTACAGCTCGTCGGACCAGTCCACCGCGTCCGTCAGCAGGTCCCACTCGGCGCTGCCGGCCCGGCCCAGGGCCTGCACGGCCGGGGCGTCGGGCGGTTCGGCGGCCGGGTCCGGGCAGGCGATCGCGGCCTGGTCGTCCGCGGACAGTCCGTCGCGGAGCTGGCCGAGGTGCTCGCCCAGGTCGTCCAGCTGGTGCATGGCGAGATCGCAGAGCGCGCGCTGCCACCGAAGCTGCGGGTCCTCATCATCGGCGGCCGTGGCCGAATCGCGGCGTACGGCGTCGACTTCGCCGCGCAGCCGGCGGGCCTGGGTGATGAGCGCTTCCACCGCACCGGGTTGCGGTGGCTGGGCGGAGGAATGATCCTCATGCAGATGGGACGGCATGACGCTCTCCGAACGTGTCTCCGATGCGGGCTCCGGTCGGCCGGGGCGACGGTAAGGCCAGTCACGACTGTGTCACAGGGTGCGACGCCCTGTAAGTGTTTCCGCGATACCCGATCCGGTGGTGCTTCTGGCATATGCCAGGCGCCTTCAGGCGGAATCCGCGGGTCCGCTGACCGGAGAAGAGTTTGAGAGCCGGGCGATCTGCGAAGATACCTCGCAACCGGCATCGGAAATCCCGTTGCCAGTCCTGCCCCCCGCACCGGATGCTGACCTCATGTTCGATCCCGACATAGCGCCCAGTGGAACCCTTCTCGGCCTCCTCCAGCGAGGACGTGGAGACGGGACCCTGCACGCCCTCGCGGCGCAGCGAGCCGACGCGCTCGCGGCCCTGGAGAGCTGCGTCCTGCGTGACCCCCGCCACGACTGGCGCGTGGAATCCCGCTCCCTCTATTACGCGCGGCTCTACTCCGAGCTAGAGGGACCACTCGACGGAATCGAACAACACCTCTTCCACCCCGACGACCTGCTGATCACCGACGAGCACCGCTGCGGCCTCGCCCTGTCCGTCCTCGGCCACCTGGCCGGCTACGGCCGCCGCGACGCGCTGCACCTGCTGCGCCGCTACGCCGAGGTGGGCGGCTCCTGGGAATGGGCCCTCGACGAGCTCGCCGTACGCGACGACGACGAGCCCCTGCGCGCGCTGGGCCCCGCCGTGCTCGCCCGCTTCCCGGTCACGCCCGAGGGCGACGGGCAACTCGCCGATGCCGTGCGCGAGGCGTACGAACCCCGGCCCTGGCGCCTGTGGTCCGAGCACCCGGACCCGGCCGTCGCCGAGCGGGTGCGCAAGGCGACCGAGCAGACCTCGTTCGACCGCTGGCAGCGGCAGCTGCGGCCCGCCGGCCCCACCCCCGGGTGGAGTGTGCGCGCCGTCCTGGACTGGGCACAGCAGGGCCTGGACCAGCACCCCGCCCAGCACCGAGACGCCCCCGCCGCGCGCTGTCTGGCCGCCGTCGCAGGCCCGGAGGACCGCGCCGAGCTGCTGGAGGCCGCCCTGAGCGGCCCCGCCGCCGCCCGCGCCGCCGCCCTGCGGCACCTCGCCGACCGGCAGGACCCCGGTGTCCTCGACCTCATCGAGGCCGCCGCCGACAGCCCCGACGAACTCGTCGCCCGCGCCGCCCTCGAATCCTTCGAGCGCATGCGCAGCATCGCCGCCCTCACCCGCGCCCGCGCGTGGTCCCCGCGAGAGGACGCCCTCGGCTCCGCCGCCGCGCGCATGCTCGCCTGCCGAGGCGGCACGCAGGACTCAGAACGGGTGCTGGGCGCCCTGCGCAGGCTCGTCCAGCGCGACGGCGCCGACGCCGACGGCCTCGCCGCCCTGGTCGAAGGCACCGGACGGCTCTCCATCCAATGCGCCGCCCCCGTGCTGCGCCACGTCTACCGCGAGACCTCCTCCTCCCAGCTCCGTGGCATCGCCGCCCAGTCCCTCGCCTCCACCGACCCCTCCTTCCCCTCCGGCTTCGCCGTCGAGTGCCTCTGGGACTGCGAGGAGACCACCCGGGGCCTGGCCGCCCACCACGTCGCCACCGCCGACGTCCGCGTCCTCGCCCAGCTCCGCCGCCTCGCCGCCGACCCGGCCGAGGAAGCCGACGTACAGACCGCGGTCCGGGGCCGCCTGGCGGGCTAGCGGTACCACCCCACCGGGCTGAGGCACGGCAAAGGCGCCGCAAAGGCGAACGCTCATGACGCGTTCCCCCACCGGAAAGATCGACGTGGCCAGGATCACGTCCGCGCAGCCGACAACATCGGTATGCGCATAGCCATCGTCACCGAATCCTTCCCTCCCGACGTCAACGGCGTAGCCCACTGCGCGCTGCGCACCGCCGAGCACCTCGCCGCCCGAGGTCACGACCCGCTCGTCATCGCCCCCGCGGGCCCGCAGGACCCACCCCCGGGCCACGACCCCTGCCCCGTCGTCCGCGTCGCCTCCCTCCCGCTGCCCGGCTACCCGCAGGTGCGGGTCGCGCTGCCGAGCCGCCGCACCGCCGCGGCGATCGCCGCGCACCGGGCGGACATCGTCCACCTGGCCAGTCCCTTCGTCCTGGGCGTACGCGGCATGGCCGCCGCGACCCGCCAGCACATCCCGGCCGTGGCGGTCTACCAGACCGACCTCGCGGGCTATGCCCGCACCTATCTCAGCCTCGGCGAGTCCACGGCCTGGCGCCGGATCCGTACGGTCCACGCGGCCGCCGACCGCACCCTGGCGCCGTCCAGCGCCTCGCTGCGGGACCTCGAAGCGCACGGCATCCCCCGGGTGCACCTGTGGCCGAGGGGCGTGGACTCCGTACGCTTCCAGCCCGCGCACCGCGACGATGCGCTGCGCGCGCAGCTCGCGCCGAACGGCGAGATCCTGGTCGGCTACATCGGCCGGCTCGCCCCGGAGAAGCACGTCGAGCTGCTGAGCGGCGTGTGCGCGCTGCCCGGCGTGCGCGTGGTCGTGGTCGGCGACGGGCCGAGCGCGCCCGCACTGCGCGAGGCGCTCCCGGGAGCGGTGTTCCTGGGCCGGC
>Ga0307517_10011541_pt1 | contig 12233 bp, 10 predicted proteins | sample 23_EM_MG_FD_194515 | JGI IMG/M metagenome (GOLD analysis project Ga0307517, IMG submission 194515) | Populus trichocarpa ectomycorrhiza microbial communities from riparian zone in the Pacific Northwest, United States - 23_EM | ecosystem: Host-associated > Plants > Roots > Unclassified | place...
TAAGACATCAAAAAAAAAAAAAAAAATAAGAGAAAAAAACTTTGGATGGATATAATTGTCTAGCTAAAAGAAATTATTTTTGATATTAATAAGTTTGACATTAAAAGGACAGCTTGATGGAGGTGGTTTTATCCTTTAATCATGACATAAAAATTAGATCAGAATCTCTAAAATTTATTTAAAATTTATTTTGATTCTGCTTGATTTTAAGTTTTTTAAGTTGATTTTTTTTTTATTGGATATAGAGTTATTGATGTCCATTAGAAGTTTTGGAGTGTTTTTTTTTATATATATAAAATAGATTAATATTTAGGTTTTGAAATCTAAAATATCCGGAATTTGTTTTTTCAATCACAAAAAATAATCGGAATTTATTGCAGAGGATGGTGAATCATCTATATAAGTAGATGATACATCATATCCTCTGTTTTATTAAAAAAAAAAAAAACTTAGGCAGACATAAAATTAAAAAACATGATTAGATTTTATTCTTTAGGTGATGCATTTTTTTTCTTCATTATTTGGTTAATTGTTTTATTAATTTATATTATACAAAGAAATTCCCTTTAAATAAAATTATAAAAATGACAACGAAAAATCACATAAAATTATTAAAATCACATAATACATAATTCCTGACTTTTCAGATGCAAAAATGAAAAAAAAACAACTGAAAATATCACCTTCTTCTAGATCCTAAGTTCACCTTTTACTAAGTCATTCACCTACCTGGATCCATCTTAATTTACCCAGGGTAATTAAATGTCTAGTTAATTTATTAATTTTAACCCCTTAAATAGCCGGGAACTTCTCTTTCATTCTTAACAAACCTCTACAGTTCCCTCTTTTAATAAGACACTCTTCCCTCTTCGAAACAAACTCTGATATATAAAGGGAGAGGGAGTTCCGCATCAGAGCCGTCTTTTAATTTTCCTCTTCATACAAGTTATTAACACAAACAATAACAATGGCAGCAGCTTCCAATGGAAGCGAGTTTTTTGAGTTGGACATTGATCCAGTGAGAGAGTCGTTTTCAAGGCCATCGAATGCCGAGGCGTTGGAGGAGGACGAAGATGAACTCGTTTGGGAGGCGATTTCGAGGCTACCGTCAAATAAGAGAGGGAATTTTGCCGTGATGAGGAAGTCTCCTTCTGAGTACGATCGAAGTGGAGGATATGGTGAGAGAGAAGAGATGATTGACGTCAGGAGGCTTGATCGTCATAAGCGAGAACTTGTTGTTAAAAAAGCTTTGGCTACTAATGCTCAAGATAATTACAAGTTGCTTTCTGCGATCAAAGAGAGGCTTGATAGGTACGTGTTCTAATTGTTTTCTTTCAAAATCAATGCTTGCATTGCATGCATGTGATTTTCTTTTCTTTTTTTGCTGATATTTTATTAATTTACGATCGAGTCATCTTGATTTTTACACTTTTTGTTACTAACTGTTTTAGTTTTCCTCAGATTAAAAGAAGGGAGAAAGAAAATGGTGTTTTTTTTAATTTTCGGATTTAGATTTTATTTTAGGTTTTCTAATCAATATTCATTTTCGCGTAAATTTCTGTTCATAATGAAGGGTTGGAATCGAAGTGCCAAAAGTCGAAGTAAGATTTGAGAACTTAAATATAAGTGCCAAGGTGCAAACTGGGTCAAGAGCTTTGCCTACTTTGATTAATGTTGCACGAGATTTGGGCGAGGTAGTTAATTAATCTTTGCTTCTAGTTCATGTAAATTTATAGCCGTCTCGAACACTGTTTAATTGATCACTCGGTTTGCCGTGTGCAGGGTTTACTAACAAAACTGGGGTTATTTCGAGCAAAGCGTTTTCCCTTAACAATCTTGAATGATATCAGTGGTGTTGTAAAACCTGGAAGGTAATGCATGCATATGATTACTTAGAATTGAAGTTGTTCCTAAGGATGGTTTCGAATCCTGTCTGAAGGAATCTCATGTACATTGAGAATTATGCCAGTTAATTTTGGTTGGTATTATGGAAGTCTTCTGGTTTACAGCTAGAGAATCTGTTCTTGATTTTCTACTTGTCAATGGCGACTGCACAAATAGCAAGAAGTTGGTTATCGATCGCATCACATTATTAAGAGTTCTGTTATAGAAGCAAATTCAATTAAAAAAATTCACTTCTTTTCCTTAGGCTTAGTAACTTTAAATGAATTATGTCATGCTGAGATCGTATTTGTGTTCTATCTCAATTGAAGAAAAAATAAGCAGATAAGTCTTTTGATTTTAGATAAAGAAGCAAGGTCAAATCCATATATATCAAGTACTTTATTGTGTTCAAGTAAATATTTTCGATGGTTTACCTTTCATACGACTTTGTGAAAAAGTTCGGTTTGTTTATGAGCTAAAACTACCCTTTTGATTGGTGCTCTGCCGGAGAATTGATTAGTTTCATCTGTTGCCCTGAGAATCTTAACCAAGTCAAATAAACATGTTTTGATCTGGGTTCTTGCAGGATGACTCTGCTCTTAGGACCACCAGGCTCCGGCAAATCGACCTTGCTTTTAGCTCTCGCAGGGAAACTTGCCAAGAACCTAAAAGTTGGTACTTTTTACTATCATTTCCAGCAAAACGTCACGTGAATCCTCTGCAAACTTTTATTGATTTCCGGGCTTTTTCCAGAAGCTCTTCTTGTCTAAATCTCAGTTTTAGTGTCTGAATCGTCACTAATGATACGGTGATACTTGGATTGTTCCATTATTATTTAAAACTAAACTTAAATTGCAAAAAAAAAAAAAAAAAGAAACCGAGGGGGGTGGGAAATCTATTTTTCATTGTGGTACGAGAGAGTGTGACACAAAAGGCAATGTATGTGTATTGAAAAGTCAAACTTTACCTAACTGATATCTTTTTTCAGCTAGCCTGGAAGTTTAATTGGGCTTGCTGGCCCAACAGAAAAGTGCTTGTAAAAGCAAGAACAATTAGCTTTCATCAGGAATTAACTCAATTACCCAAAGCATTTCTAAGCTGGGTTATAAAATTTATGGCCCAGACTCTCTTCGGCTGTTTTCAGTTCAACCTTCTCGTGCTGCAGTGTAGGAGACCAGACGACCATCCTCGAACGCCCTCTAATATGCTACCTGCATTTATCAGCCAACTATTGCTTTCACGAAGATTCTGTTGTAAGAAATATCGTGTTTAGAGATACCTAGGGCAACTGGAGCTTATAAGAGAGCAGATTTATCAAAAAGCTTTACCTGTTATCTGCTCAGCGTAGGAAAACTTGAGTTGCCTAACTTGGCCTTTAATTTTACAGGTCAATACATTGCTTGCTTAGCTTCGGTATTTAGTCAAACCACTTTAAAAATGATAGGGCCAACGTTTAAGCAACCTCTTCCATTCAAATGTTGGTCTCAGTGGATTAATCACTGCTTAAGGATTTGATTCACTCATGCTAAAATATCCTGTAGAGAATTGGATGAGATATACTATTTAAGGAATATCCCCTTTAGTAGATTTTCTTCTGTTTTCTTGTTTTTTTGCTCTTGCTTAATTGCTGCTACCCCATATTAACCTTATTCATCTCTTAATTTTTCCAGAAATCCGGTAATATTACGTACAATGGACAGAAGTTTGATGATTTTTATGTCCAAAGGACCTCTGCATATATCAGCCAAACAGATAATCACATTGCAGAGCTTACTGTGCGAGAAACATTAGATTTTGCTGCTTGTTGGCAAGGAGCAAGTGAAGGCTTTGGAGGTTCATTTACTTCCATTTCTTTTTAAATCATTCTTACATTCATGCTTTGATCCAAATGGTTTTTTCTAGAGGTATACAGGAGTTATTTTTAGCTTGAAACTGTTCCCAATCCAGTAATAATTCTAGGAATTAAATAAGTTCTTATGATCACGTAAATTACTGCTTCTTGGTCTTGTTAGCATTCGCATGGTGGTGCAACTTGAGATTGCCAATGATTAGGAATCAAGTGGGATGATCTTACCGTTTGCTATCTTGCTTGATGTATCTATTTTATGTTTCGCAGATAGAACTACTGTTTGATTTGTTACTGCGTAGACTTTATTGTCTTAGGCCATGTTTGTTTTTATATTACAATACGTATATGCATTATAGAAAATATAATGGCATAGAAATATGAAAATACAATCATTGTTGCTGAAAACCTACCAGATTGTAGAATCCTCGGGTTCGTGATCACAATGCATTATGTTTTATTGCAACCTTCAGATGACGAACCTTGTTAATAGCATTTTTTATCAATTATAACCTGGGAGTCGATTATGTGATTTTGAAGATTACCAGTCTTGATCATTTGATAAGTAAATTAATTACCTATGTACTTAGGTTTTAATATTAATTATAAATGAATGGCATAAGAAAAAATCCATTTACCAGAAATTGTTTATCTTGAATGAATTCCAATTTGTAATTGTCTTTGGAGCCTTTTTATATTTTCTTTTCAAATATTTTTGATCATGTTAATTCATGAAAAAGATGGATGCAGTTTTTTTTTTCCTCTTCTCAACATTATGTAGCTAAGTGACAAGAGATGTGGATGATTTTTCATAAAAAAACTCGTCAAGTTCTGGGTAATGCAGTCTTATCACATTCAAAGCAATTCCAAATGACCATTTTCTTCTGGTTTTTCCCCTGTAACTCTTAAGTGGTTCTGTTTCCTGTTCAAAAATCAGCAAATTTGGCAGTATTCTAATTAGGGGACACAATTTATGCATAGCATGAACATTCAGAGGTTTTTGGTTTGTTTCATATTTGCTATCTATTTTCTTATTCTTTCATCGTCCACTTCTAGGCTACATGGAAGATCTAGTTCGCTTGGAGAAGGAAAGAAATGTGCGACCGAATCCAGAGGTTGATGCTTTTATGAAGGTACATCTTAATTTTTAAACTTTCTGTACAGTAGTTCATGTCTACTTCAGACTTAATTTAATCCACAACAATTTCACTGCACAGGCATCTTCAGTTGGAGGTAAAAAGCACAGTATTTCAACAGACTATGTCTTAAAAGTTCTTGGTCTTGATGTATGTTCAGAGACAGTAGTCGGAAATGACATGTTAAGAGGTGTCTCAGGTGGTCAAAGGAAACGGGTTACCACTGGTCTCTCTCTCTCTCTCTCTCTCTCTCTGAATGTTGATTGACACCGTTTATTATTTTTGAAGCCATCAACTGTACATCACTATCATTTGTTTTGTTTTTGGTGCATTCATTTTATGGGTTATACTGATAGATGATGAGCGGCATCATGCATTTTCGTTGTAATTTTTAATGGCATGAGAATGTCCAAATTCAAAGACAGAAAGTATAATAATCATGGAGTGCTGGTGTTTCTTAATTTTTTACCAATTATGTTGTTGTAGATATATGGACCTGTTGGCTGTAAAAACACGAGAGCTTTCCATATTGTGTTTGATTGTGAATTACCAGTGCTGAAATATTTTGTGATTTTGTCTATCAAATGATATTGGGTTAATATATTTTGTGCAGGAGAAATGATTGTTGGGCCAAGAAAAACCTTATTTATGGATGAAATATCCACTGGACTCGATAGCTCCACAACATACCAAATTGTGAAATGTATAGGAAATTTTGTTCATCTAATGGAAGCTACTGTATTAATGGCCCTTCTTCAGCCTGCTCCCGAGACCTTTGATCTGTTTGATGATTTGGTGCTATTATCAGAAGGTTATGTGGTGTATCAAGGCCCTCGAGCAGAAGTTTTAGAGTTCTTTGAGTCATTAGGATTTAAATTGCCACCACGGAAAGGGGTTGCAGATTTTCTTCAAGAGGTATTATGCTGAAAACTCTAGTAGAGTTTCTGTTCACTTTGGTTCTTGTCTGACATGCTTTATTCCCAGGTGACCTCTAAAAAGGATCAAGCTCAATACTGGGCTGATCAGTCAAAACCATATGTGTTCCTTCCCACCTCAGAAATTGCAAAAGCATTTAAAAATTCCAAGTACGGAAAATATGTCGACTCCGAGCTTTCTGTTCCATTTGACAAGTCCAAGAGTCATGTTTCAGCTTTGTCAAAAACCAAATATGCCGTATCAAGATGGGAACTATTCAAAACATGCTTCTCACGAGAAGTTTTGCTGATTAGCAGGCATCGTTTTCTTTATATTTTTAGGACATGCCAGGTATTGTTTATCTTGAGCTTAATTATGGTGTCTTTCAGCTTTTACATTGTAATTGACATATGATGTATCACATTATGCCTAAAATATAGCCCATCTACTGTTAATTGCATACGTGATTGATATTTTTAAAATTTAGATTGTAATTGGCAAATGATGCAGCAGTACATTTCATTTCAAATAAGCTGCAATCAGTTATTGCTGGCTGCTTCATTCTGAGATTTTCTATTTTCACCGGAAGATATACATCCTGTTTGCCAATATGTATAGTCTGCGATGCATCTTATTTGTGTATAAAATTTTCTGTTCTTTTTTATATCTCTGCTATGTATGTTTGAAGGTCGCATTTGTTGGGTTTGTCACTTGCACATTGTTCTTGCGGACAAGATTACATCCCACTGACGAGATGAATGGGAACCTTTACCTCTCCTGCCTGTTTTTTGGGCTGGTGCATATGATGTTTAATGGCTTCTCCGAACTATCACTTTTGATATTTCGACTACCAGTGTTTTACAAACAACGAGATAATCTCTTCCATCCTGCATGGGTGTGGTCCGTTGCTAGTTTTATTCTGCGCCTACCTTACTCCATCGTTGAAGCTGTTGTATGGTCTTGTGTTGTATACTACACAGTTGGTTTTGCTCCCGGGGCTGGGAGGTAATGCCAGTTTACTTGTGTATACGATGTTTTAGTCTTCGGGTCCTTCTTTATTCATAAATTCTTAAAATGTGTTTCAGGTTCTTCCGTTTTATGCTCTTACTCTTTTCAATACACCAAATGGCACTCGGTCTCTTTCGGACAATGGGTTCAATTGCACGAGATCTGGTTGTTGCCAATACATTCGGGTCAGCTGCTCTATTGGCTATATTTTTGTTGGGTGGATTTATCATCCCAAAAGGTATTTTGATGAATTTATAATCCCAAATGCACAACCGATTTTTCAAAGTTGCTTTCGAATTTGTGATTTAATTTCTTGTTCCAGCAATGATTAAGCCGTGGTGGATTTGGGGCTATTGGTTGTCACCATTAACCTATGGACAGCGTGCAATTTCTGTCAATGAATTTGGTGCCGAGAGGTGGATAAAGGTCTGCTCTTTTGGATTCCAAAATCTGTTTTTTCTGTTGTCTGTTTCCTTTAATTAGTACTGACATTTCCATGAAACTATATTCAGAAATCATCTTTTGGGAACAATACAGTTGGAAACAACATTCTCTATCAACACAGTTTACCTTCTAGTGATTATTGGTATTGGATTGGAGTTGGTGTTTTGTTGCTTTATGCATTACTTTTCAACATAATTGTGACATGGGCCTTGACCTACCTCAATCGTAAGTTTGAAAAAAATTCTTATGCCAATTAGATACATGAGAAACTTGGTCTGCTTCTTTTTTGGCATGTAATATTAGTAATAAATACCATGTGTTGGTTGATCACAGCTCTTACAAAGGCCAGGACAGTGGCTCCAGCTGATGTAACACAAGAAAATTCTGATGGGAATGATGGTAAGTCATTTTAATGTTGCACAATGAGTTGATATATGTGCATTGCTACTTACATGCTAAAGAATCTTTGCGCAGCAACGGCTCAGGAGTTTGAATTGAATCGATCATCATTGAATGAAGGCAGTAAAAACAAGGGAATGATTCTTCCTTTTCAACCATTGACAATGACATTCCATAATGTCAATTACTTTGTTGATATGCCCAAGGTTTGTTTGTCTGACGGGTTTAGGTTGCCTTGACTTTTTGCACATACTTAGCTGATATTGCCAAAAAAATGTTGTTTGGAATTCATAGGAAATGAGTAAACAAGGTATAACAGAAAAGAAGCTGCAGCTATTGTCATACGTGAGTGGAGTGTTCTCACCAGGTGTCCTGACTGCGTTAGTTGGGTCTAGTGGAGCAGGGAAGACCACTCTGATGGATGTATTAGCTGGAAGGAAAACTGGTGGATATATAGAAGGAGATATCAAGATATCAGGTTACCCAAAAGAGCAACGCACATTTGCCAGAATCTCGGGATATGTTGAGCAAAACGATATACATTCTCCTCAACTTACAATTGAGGAGTCTCTCTTGTTTTCTTCTAGTCTCCGGCTCCCAAAAGAAGTTAGCAAAGAACAAAGAGTGGTGAGCAGAATAACGCACAGATGCAAATTCACACATGCTTTTTGTTTATTTGTCTTAACTGTATTCTTGATGCTTTTTTCCAAAAATGTACTTCAGGAGTTTGTTGAAGAAGTGATGAGGTTAGTAGAGCTTGATACTCTGAGGCAAGCTTTGGTTGGTTTGCCAGGGAGTAGTGGGTTATCAACAGAGCAGAGGAAGCGATTAACAATCGCAGTGGAGCTTGTTGCAAATCCTTCCATTATTTTTATGGATGAACCCACATCTGGACTTGATGCACGAGCAGCAGCTATCGTGATGCGAACTGTTCGTAATACAGTTGATACTGGAAGAACTGTGGTTTGCACCATCCATCAACCCAGTATTGATATTTTTGAAGCATTTGATGAGGTTTGTTATGCTTTTTCTCTGCACTTAAAAAAGTTTGAGAAACTGGCACTTGAAGTTAGTTTCTATTTAATTTTAAATCATTTGGGATCTGATGCATGCACAGCTACTTCTCATGAAACGAGGTGGTCGGGTTATATATGGGGGGAAACTTGGAGTTCACTCGAAGATTATGATAGACTATTTTCAGGTAACATTGCATTATTCTATGCATGTAACCTTATAGTTCTGATTTATGTGCTTCTTCTGAAGAGTCTTTTATACTAGCGTGAATTCAAGGGCCATGGTTTAGCTTTCTTAATTAGAGCCAAGCTTCAATCAGTTAGGCCTTCCTGTTTTAACTTTGTCATTATACTTGATACTACATGCTCTGTTGTTTGAAGACAAAAAAGGAGAAGAAGTAATCATTACTTGGACTTCCTTGTCATCTGCACACATTCTTTTTTAATTTCCTCACGTTCAAGGGAACCATGCTGATTCTGTAGTCCGCACGTTCCTTCTTTTTTTCTTGTTCAGGGAATTAAAGGAGTCCCTCCATGTCCTGATGGTTACAATCCAGCAACTTGGATGCTTGAGGTTACTACACCTACTGTTGAAGAGAGAGTTGGTGAAGATTTTGCTGAATTATACAGAAAATCTAGTCAATACAGGTATTCTAATTGAGGTCTTGTTTAACTGCAAGAAAGATCTTGCAAAATATTATCTTGTTCATCTACCGAGAGCATTAATCTGAATGAGTGGACCATTTTGTTTTATTGCTTCAGGGAGGTGGAAGCTTCAATTCTGCATCTCAGTTCTCCTCCTGCTGGCTCAGAGCCTCTGAAGTTTGAATCGACATATGCTCGAGATGCACTGTCTCAGTTTTATATTTGCCTTTGGAAACAAAATCTTGTATACTGGAGAAGTCCACAATATAATGGTGTGAGGTTATGCTTTACTGTAATAGCTGCATTGATAATAGGCTCGGTATTCTGGAATATTGGTTCAAAAAGGTAAATTCCTATCCTTATATATCACATCTGGGCGCAGTTGTCGAAATATGAATATACATTGTTGTGATCAACAAAGTTATGTGTTATCTTATTCTTTTTATTATTTACCCTTTTTAGTTAATTACTGGTTTGACATATTAAATGAAACGTAAGCTCGAAACTACAAAAAATATTCTTTGTAAGCAATCTCCATATGATAAAATTTAAACATATGACACATATCAGCCCATTTTAAATATCTTATAGCATGCTTTTGGTACAAATAATTTTAGTATTTGGATACAAAACCGTAGATCAAATTCTAGATAACTTGTAATTTTAGATAATTTAACCAATGGTTACTGCATTTTCTATCTCAATACCACGAGAGAATTCAAAAGGAAGCGAAGGCCGGGAAAAAAAATAGAAAACGAAAACAAAGAGGACTGTTGTGCTTTTATTTGTTTACTCGTGCATCTGCTGGTGTTTCTTATGCAAGTATTCTTCACAATCAAGATGTCTCATTTCCCTTTCGTTGAAATTCTCTGAATGTTGTTAAATCACTCAATCTTGACACTTTTGAATTTTGATAGGGACTCTACTCAAGCTTTGTCCGTGGTTATGGGAGCACTATATTCTTCATGCATGTTTCTTGGGGTCAATAATGCTTCTTCAGTACAACCAGTAGTTTCAATTGAGAGAACTGTTTTCTATAGAGAGAAAGCGGCCGGAATGTACTCTCCATTATCCTATGCAGTAGCCCAGGTGACTGTCAATGCTGAAGAAATCACAGCTTCTTTTGGAAAGAGCAGTTGATGAATAATTAATAATTCAATGTTCTTCTAAACAGGGCCTTGTAGAGATACCATACATTCTGGTTCAAACAATTTTATACGGCATCATCACATATTTCATGGTTGATTTTGAGAGGACGGCAGGTGAGATTCTAAGTTTCCATTATGAGCTACTTCCTTTGTATAACAATAAATAACTGCTTCCCTTTACTAATGATGACTCTGTTCTCTTTTCTTTTTCATCGAATTCGATCTATTACTCTATATCTGATTGAATACAAGTTATGCATTCTGATTTCCATGATGTAGGATTTCAACATTTTCTCTCCTAATTATACTGCTTTGTCATGTACCTTGAGCCTTTCAAATGATGTGACTAGATGTCGGAAATTTATTCAGATGCAATTCATGTATGTGAACGATTCTTGTTCAATGCAGGAAAATTCTTTCTATTTTTGGTGTTCATGTTCCTCACTTTCACCTACTTTACTTTTTACGGTATGATGGCTGTTGGTCTCACACCTTCTCAACACTTGGCTGCCGTCATCTCTTCTGCATTTTACTCTCTGTGGAATCTCCTTTCGGGATTTCTTGTCCCACAACCGGTAAGTAGTGTTTCAACTTCAAATAAAACAGTGCATCAAAACACTAGCAGCCCTAACTTGCTGTTCATCTTCCAAGTTCCTAATTATATTAATAACTAGGATTTTTTTTTTCATTTCAATAAAGCTCATCTCATTATAATAGTTTAACCATCTTGTCTATCACAAACACATTTGATCCATGTGGATCTCACATCGGCTCCACATTAAAGTGGGAATTGCTTTTGTGAGAATGGGGTGGTGAAGTAGTGCTAACACAGATAATTCCATAGCCATTCTTTCAATTTTTCTTACAATCAATCAAACAGACTAATTCTGTGCTCTCTCGAGTTTCAAAAACATATCTAGCTGTTTTTGGCTGAATCTGTTGACAGAACTAATTCAATTCTTTCCTTGATAAGATAAACAGCTTAATTTCGATTTCTTCCCCAAGACCAAATAATTTTTTGATTTTCCTAAGACCAATTATATAACATCTCCAAAGTGAAATGTATTGGATAGAAAGGTAAGATAGTTAAAGGGACTTGGAAATAATTTGACTTCACATACATGAGGAGAAAATCTTTCCCTTAATTTGTTTCCCGTCTAAGCAACTTCTATGGTTATTGTCTGCCATGTTTCAGAGTATTCCGGGATGGTGGATCTGGTTCTACTACATCTGCCCCATTGCATGGACTCTGCGGGGTGTAATCTGTTCTCAGCTAGGTGATGTGGAAACAATAATTGTAGGACCAGGATTTGAAGGCACTGTGAAAAAGTATTTGGAGGTTACTTTTGGCTATGGTCCCAATATGATCGGAGCGTCGATAGCGGCACTTGTTGGATTTTGTCTCCTCTTCTTTACTGTCTTTGCCCTCTCCGTAAAATTCCTCAACTTTCAGAAAAGATGAGCTTAGGATTTACTTTCCCGAGATGATCGATGCTTTTGTAGATTGCACAAGAATGCATCAAAATTAAAACAGAAAACCATTTATGGGACTATTTGATACGAAGACTCTCTTCAATGCACCAGACTACCTGACCTGGGAACTTTGTGGTATTTTCTTAAGGATATTTTTCTTATCTCACTATAGTATGTCAAAACAGTTATGTACAAGTTCTAAACATAATGAAGAAGAAGAACATAAATAAACTAGATAAGAACATAGTTATGATGAAAAGCATAAACAAGAGATTAATGAAAGCAAAACTTAAGCATTACAAAAATATAAAGAAAGAAAGTA
>Ga0307517_10011542_pt1 | contig 12233 bp, 15 predicted proteins | sample 23_EM_MG_FD_194515 | JGI IMG/M metagenome (GOLD analysis project Ga0307517, IMG submission 194515) | Populus trichocarpa ectomycorrhiza microbial communities from riparian zone in the Pacific Northwest, United States - 23_EM | ecosystem: Host-associated > Plants > Roots > Unclassified | place...
TTTATCAGTATGACTGTATCAGTATCAGCAAGTTATGTACCTACCCGCCCTTGTCAACGTCACGTCAAACAAACCTCAGAAACAAACCTAACCTTGCAATTGCCGTACACATGATCATCTTTGGATAAGGAAGAAAAAAAAAAAACAAGCTAACCTCTGCAAGTTGAACGTTGACGGACGATCTTTCAATTTCAGACTAGGTAAGGTACAAAGACCATTCTAAAACAAGTAGCATGAAACGAATGTACATACTAAATCTACTATACAAAATTACTAAACCTAAAAGATGCTAGCTACCATGATCGCGGGTACGGGTACACCGAATATGCTAGCTGATGAGAGATAAATTCGGCTCCGAAAAACATTTGCGCGCAGACAGGCGCCACAGTTCGAATCAATGCACAAGGGGGGGATAACCATCAGAACAATTGCACCATGGACGAACAAGGAATCCAGCAAAAAAAAGGGGGAGCCGGAGCCGCCCGGGGTATATGTGCAACTTGAATCAGCGGAAAATACACACGAACGAACGTATACAATACAATAACATAGCGTTTTTTTTTTGCATGACGGGAAGAACAGAAACCGAACAAAAAAGAACTCGGGTGGGGTGGGGCAGCCGGAGTGGTGGCGGGTAACCGGGTGGAAAACGAGTAAGTATACGAGGTCCGAATGAGCTTGTATGTGGAGTGTGAGAGCAAGAGGCCGATGGAGTGTGAAATGTGAAAACAAAAAAGGTGGATGGATGTGTCGTGTACGATGATGATGTAAATAAAAACTGCGCAAAAGAAACAAGGGAAAAAAAAAAAGGTAAATGCGAAGAACTTGGCTGAATGGCATGAAGAGGAAAGCGAGGAAAGCGAGGAAAGATCGATCTAGAAAAGCAGTCAAAACTACGTAGCTAGCTAAAACAGACAAGCAAACTCGTACTCGTAAAAAATATATATATAGATAAAGGGTCGTTAAAACGGACATAGTTATTCGGGGAAGGGGGTCATGAGGACATCCATACAAAAAGTGGGGCGGCAAAAAGGGAGGGAAGGGGGGAACGACCGATCCAAAAAGGAAAAACCAATTTCATCACAAGGGGAATGCGATGCGATGCGATGAGAAACTCGGAGCTCCTTCCGCCCAATTTGCCAATAGGAAAGTCAGACCTAATCGGCTGGGGGTACGCTCCTCAGAAGGCACCTGGGTCCATAAGATATCGTCACAAGCACCATTCCAGGCGCTGACGGACGGGGCGTACATAAGTAAATCCGTGGGCTCGAGGAGATAAAACGGAGGTTGGACATAAGGGGCCATGTTAAAGCCGGGGTATGTGGGCCGAACACAAAAAGGAAAACAAAACAGGCGGAGAGAATACAGGTGCCAATCGTGATGATGGTGATTAACACAAACGAGGCATGCTTCCATTCATTTTCCACAACCGTACCTGCGGAGGCGGATTTATGCGGAGGCTGGCTGTACCAGGGGCGCAGATTTGCGCCTTGACTGGCGACGGGCTTTCTTGTCGCTGGGCGACGCTGCACTAGGATGTACAATCCCTTGCCAATCTGTTGGCAGACCCTAAGAACAAATTAAATATATAAACGATCCAGTAACGGCGTTGCAACATTTATAAAAAAAACTTACAGTGAACACGCCGGTCACAGGATCGAATCCAACGTGGACGAGATGGACAAAGTTAGTGGGGAGTCCGATAGGCGATGATAACGCGCTTCGGAGATACAGTTCATCACGCCATGTGTACAATTCCGAGTTTCCAGAAAAGACAATAGAGACGTTGTCCGCTGGCGACAGTGATGACGAGGAACCAGTGGTAAATTCGACAATCAGGCAATTGTCTCGCTTCACATCAAGTTCTATCCGGGTGAGAGCGGGTAGGAGAATCTTTTTGGAAGCGGGCGATGCCTATGTGCGGAGTCGAGTAGAGATAGATTAGGTTGATGAATGAATGTTATGAAATTGACGGCAGGAAACGAGTAAGCGGCATGAAGGAGGCAGGTAAGGGAGATGGCTACTGACCTTGGAGGCTCGACGATGAATGACAAGCGCCTGTGAGGTGAGTGACACCCATCGATCTTTCCAAAGCCAACCAGCGAATACCCCGGTCTCTTTGATCATATATCGTCCCTCAAGTATGATCGTGCCCGATCCCGAAGACGAGGTTGCCTTGGAAATGGCACCGAGAGGAGCACCAGAAGGAGGTCGGGAGCGGGGCGCAACGATGACCCCACCAGAAGGAGGTCGGGAGCGAGGTGCAACGATGACGCCAGAAGCAGATTTTGCGATGGCCGGCTGACCACCGATAATCTCAGCATAGATAGGAAGGACATTCTTTTCCTGTAAGTAGATGGCCAAAGCCGTGCATGAGTCAGAGTGGCTAGAGTGCATTCAAGCGACACGTACAAATGTACCAGCCACCGAGTCGGATCCAATGTGCGACTTGTGCACAAAGTCGAACGGCGCACTGTAATTCCCCAGTGGGCATCGCTTGTAGATGTCGTCTTGCCAGTCGTACAGCTCGGAATCCGAGGCAAATGAAATATTGAACCTCTTTCCCTTCGCCATGAGACCAAGTGAATGGTCCGCAAGATCGGTACGGTCGAGTTCCGCGATATCAAGCAGCAAGATTCGGGTACGTTTACTGGAAGATGGCTGTGGCAGAAATGTATTCTGGTGAGACACTCGTCATTTTTGGAGGGCATGGACGTCAATACTCACGCTGATGATGGTAAGAGCCTCGCCATCGAGCTCCAGCTTCCTAGGCTTCCATGAAGTGCCACTGAAAGTACTGCGCTCCCTCACGGTGACTGATCCACTCCGTACAAGTTTCCGGGCGGCTGCGCGATTGACTTTGGGTTGCTGGTGGGACGTTAGGGAGGACAGCTGCTTGTAATCCATGGATGGATGAAGTGGTCGTGAGAAGAGAAGGATAAGAGGAGGAGGAGGAGGAAGGATGAAGGTGGAGGTTGAAAAGCAAAAAGCTCTCAGGAACTGGTCACTCGTCAACTTTCTTGTTTTGTGACTTGTGATGCAACGAGGCAAACACAAAGGGGGAAATGGAGCCCGTCCGAGTAAGATGCAGGCCTCGAGGCCAGCCCGAGGAAGATGAGCGTGGAAAGGATTCCTTTGCAATTCTGTTCTCGTTGTGTGTCCTTCCGCTTTGTCGTCGTTGCTATTGAGCTTGCTTGGACCCTAGGTGGACTCCCTTTCAATCCATTTGTTTGTCAGGGACCAGAGTGGCACAGCCACACCCGATATCTATTTACTGCGATCAATTCCACGAGTTTTATCTTGAAAAGGAATTGAATCCAATAACGCCCAGCGCTCAGATACAAACCGAGGAGACCGAACTCCTGGTGGCGTTTTCAGTATCAAAAATTCAAAAAGGCTATTGATGATGGGTGCCGTTGAGGTGGAGACGCTAGTTGCTGATTGATGAAGGACTCTCCAACTAGGTGCACGAGTTACCACGAGACTGACAGGGAAGCGGTGTATGAGAACGCGACAAGTGGCTCCAGTCGTAGCTTCGCCGTGCAAAATTCTTCGATGTCACCGAAGCCGTCTCGAAGGTATCAATAATATCGATATCATGGAGTTCCGCCCGTCGCATTCTCGCCTTGAAGAGAAGATATAAACCACAGAATTGAAATAGACCGATCAAGTTACAAAATATTATGAACGGCCTCAGGGTTCTTGCTTTCTCTTGAGGCAGGAGAACACTGAGGAGTCGACCACAATCAGATCAACACACAGTCGGGGAAAGTAGTGCTCTGTCCCAATGTGTGTCGAATTATCACCCACTAATTAATAGTGAGCCAACTGGTGGAAATGTGGCGTCCTTACACACGGCGGCCGAGCCTCGTAATCATCGCTCCCCCAACTACCAACGAGAACAGAAACGTTCAGGGTCTACCGGGCCTCGGACCACAGCGTGTTGCTTTGGAAGTCGAACTCATGATGAATCGATTGACCCATCAGCTTCCCTCCAGAGACTTGACATTCATGTGAGGCATAGAAAGGGTATTTCTCAAAATAACTGACATGCCGTCAACCTCTGAAAATAGGCTATGGGAGTAGTACTGGAAAGTCTCCGTGGCTAGATATAGATATCATACGGCTAATCAAGGTTTCGAGAAAATAATTAACTTCGAGATTTCAGTTAATGACGCATGAGAGAGTCCGAGCGAGCCGCAGAAAGGCCATCAACGCCTTTGGAACCCCCCAGGCCGATCTCCGAGTCTGGAATAAAGTTGGCACCAGAGCCCACCCATCGTTTTGCAAGGCCTGTCAGCCAAAAATTCTTAAGATTGGGGTCAGAGCAATCCTTACGCTCAAATCTAATCAAAACAAGAACAGTGACGAGTCCATGATGCTTTGTAGAAGAAAGCACAAAAAAACTAGATCTCGAGAATTTTCTTACTCCGGAACTTGAAAATGACATATATGCCTTCCGAGAGTTTCGATCTCACTTCACCTCCCCATATTTCACTTCATGGCTGTTGAGGACGTCTAAGCGCCCATCCCATGTCGCCATCAATAAATGTGACGTTCGTGGGGACTTGGCATACATTGAGACGAAAAAACCAAAACCTTCCTTTCATCGTTTTTTCGTCTTTCCTCCTTCCTTTTCTTGTCCTTGGTCTCCGTTGGGGGATGTGCCCTATTCCCGAGTAAGGACAACAATGTAAGGGCGGGAGTTGTGGAAGACGCCGATATTCGTGCACGGGTTCAAGTTTCTTTGGCAAAAGTTCCCATTTTGTTAGCTCAGACTTTCAAAATATTATTTTCACCCCTTCAGCGCTCAGCGATAGTGGTAGTATGACATAAACCGTAGAACAAATTCACCTAAGGTCGTCTTTTGACAGGTCTTCACCTCGAAATCTCAGCGGTCGTAGACTAAGGATCCCATCCTCCGATTCTAGTTATGTAAATGCCATCCCACCGTTTAAATGCTAGTTCTCAATGAACGGTAAACGTACCGTGTAGCCCTGCGAGTCCCAACATCGAGGCGGAGTGCGTTGTTGCTCGACCCGAATAATGTGGATCTATATAATATAGTTGTTCTTTAATGCATCGATTTGATTGTGTTCAATAGGTATTCTTCTCCTCCGTACAAGCGCATCGTTTTTTTGTGTATTATCCTCTTTATAAGGCTTATTTTTATCATGCATCGTCGCTGCTTGCGCTCATCCGGCATTCTGATCCATATTTTCACTGGGTAATCCATCTCCTTCAAATTAGAGGTTCAGGGCTTGCTTTCATTTAGCACAGCTATTATCGTTAACATATAACATTCACCCAGCTATTGGACAATGGGCCCCACCGCCACCCTCGCGTTCACCGACTTAGCGCTCCCCACTAACGCTGATATCGTAGCCTTCAGCGCCAACGAATGCAATGGAGGCGAAAGGCTCAATGTCCCTTGCGACAACAGCCGCCACTGGATCCTTCACAAGCCGGTACTCTATCACAGCCCTAGTTATGACCTTACAATATTATTTACTCGACCGTTCGTTTTTCGGGTCCTTTGGGTGCAATATCAATGTCGCCTCGATTCGAAGGAATAGAGGTGGCGCTTGCAACAATGTTGATACGAGAACGGACGCTCAATTCTGCTTACCCTAGCTGGGGCAATTGGGAAAGTCGTCGAGTCGAAAAGAGCATGTAAAGAGATAGTTGTGTGTAGAAAATATACGTATGGTCATGCCAATGAGAAAATTTTATATGATCGTTAACGCCCGGCCAAGAAACGACTCCTCAATTGATTATCGGGTAACCTTTCCGTTGTTAGCAGGCCGAACGACATTACGTTGTAAATTAATCTTTAATGCCACTCCCCAAGGCCTCTCGTGTGGTAAGGCAATGTTTGTAGCCTTAGGACGGAACTTGAATCAGAGACAGATTTGAAAACATAAAGTTCACTGCATGTAGATACCTGGATTTCTAATTGAGGGGGATTCACGACCGCGCTGAGTAGGCCCAAATGGTTCGGGTTTCCGCACACTGGATGGAGAATACTTCTCGCTGAAAAATAAAATACACAAATGTACTCTTTGACCAAAAAATAGTGTAGATGAGTCAAATTTAGAGAGAGAGGCGCCCGTTGCCAATAATGAAGGGACAGAATAACAGGACACATTCTATAGTACATCACCCGTTCACACCCCAACCCAATTCCCCCCTTACTACCTTCTGGGTAGAACTTATATGTGAATACATGGAACAAAACTCTTCGAATGGCTTTAATATTATAACACAGACATTCACTAATGCCGTGAGTCTGATGCGGATGCGCCATCAAATAATTCCATATACAATGTCCGCCACCCTAATGTGGCTTTGAGAGTCGACACCCAACTTGAACTTTAGAGTAACGTTGGCCCCGAAGTCTATTTGACATTTTATTTAGGTGATGGCTCGAAACCCCGGCGCTTCAGTGAGCAGCTCGCGACTTGATGCAAGCAACCTTTAAATTCGAAAACAAGCCAGACACTGGCCACAACACAAATTGGTTTACTCGATCACGCATTGTTGGTCCTTGCTTCAGGCTCTCACAGTGTGACGTTCTTCCAGAACTCGCAGTTGCTCGATCTACGTCGGCTACATCGAGAGTTTTGGAGGCCGTGCATGCAACAAAAACCTGACGCTTGATGTTTAGCTCGTGTGCTGAATGAAGATTTATCTCCCTCAACCGAACATCGCGATTTTTTTTACTTGACCATTTGTGATCGAGCATGGGAGGAAAGCATCTTCTCAGTAGAGAGAACCATGCAGTACCTTTTGAATAAATGGTTAGTCCCAAGATTTGAAAGTGATGTGGAAATATATCGTTATGGAACTGAGAAACTGGCTCGACAGTAAGGGATGCAAAGATATCCCTGGAGTGATGTAGTCGAAACACAAAAAAGAGTGGTTGTTACGGTTTTGAGCATATTATGTAAAGAGTCAGATTTAAAAAATCAAGGCAATCGAAATACTTCACGGTAAACTAAGCGTCCCAGACGAGTCCCCAGGAGCCCAGATCCAGAACTACACGTTTATGTGACCATACCAACGCTCATGACATCCTGTTTGGGCGGAAATTTAAATGCCTGCCTGGATTCAGAGCCAATTGCGGCGGTCTCAAGTCGGGGGTAGATGAATCCAGACGTATGGTGGAGATTCGGCTATATGAGCTTCCCTTCCCTTCCTTGGGAGATTTTGGGCTCAAGCTCTGGGACTAAATTCGTGTTGTGTTTTCCCATAATTGAGCTATATTCCAACCTGAGTAACTCGAAGAAGCTTGAAGGATTATAAGTTGGACATCCAGACAGCTGGCCGAAGGTCGTCAATGGGTAGAATAGTGCAGCACCTAGATTGTCGGAGACACGATAGAGGTCCTTATTTACAACGGCTAAGCCAGTTTTTGAGTACTTTGAGCGCTCAACACTCAATGAATACTTGGACCTCTAGGAATTGATTAGAGCGTATGTACAAACTTAGACAACTGCCGAGATTAACCAATACAAGCTGGGCTTGGCTGCTTCGATATTGAACAAGAAATGCCTCGAATTTGCCAAATGTTTCCATCGTTTAGGTTGATCTCTCGAAGGTCGGCGGTAAATCAAAGCGGGTTCACCAAGTTCCTTTCAAATGTAAGCCTGTTGAAAGAGGACCAAAGTACAGAGTAATGCTCTGGGAGGAACACAAATCAGGAGAGCTGAAGTGGTGACAAACCACCTTGACATAATACAGTACATTGAGAAAGAGTGTAACGACAGAAGCCATTACAGGGAAGGGAAAATGATAATAATGGTCCCAACCATGGACAAGAAAGATCGCTCAAGAGTCGCAGAAACAAACTAAGAAATGCAGTTGACAGCACAAAGATGTAGTCGAGTAGAAGCCGTAGCATACCAGCAACAGAACACAGCCGCAAGAAGTTTGGCCAAATCAGAGCACAAGATAAGTAATAGCAATACGTGATTGGCAGACGAACACAAGGCAGACACGAAGCAGCCGAGACTGAACATATTCCAAGCCTGAATCTTAACACTCCCGAGTCGCAGATCGACCAAGGACCACCTCCTTCATGGTTTAGGAGCATACCGAGCGAGGAGTTGGGAGTAGGTTTCCGAGATCTTGTGTAAGGGCAAGGTAAAATGAACGTGAGCACGAGTTCTAAATCAGACTCGGGGTAACAGATGAAACAAGCACACTATACCCACCTTCTCAGCACTTTGTTTGCCTCCAGGTACGAACCGACAGATGACAGTCGATGCTTCGAACCATCTCTTTGCCTCATCCAACACTGAAGCACTGGAAAATACATCAATGCCAAAACGAAAAAGATGTGAACGATGTGACGACGAACTGGAGACACTCGGTGCCGGTATTGTATGCAGTGGCCAGAAGCCACTGGCGTTCGTCCATGGGATAAGGCTACCACGAGAGACAAAAAAGGGGGTTGATCAGCATAAGTTCGGTTTCCAAATGGGAATTGCGGACCTCCTCAGTTTCGTTATGGTCCTCTATCACACTTAATGCCTGTTCGACGTAGCCGATAGCTTTCAATCTATTTGTTGGATTATCCCGGGCAAGACTAATGGTGCAGATGGCGCGTAACCAGCGAGAGAATTTTTCAACCGAAAGAGAACTATGATCCAAACTCGCGCGCAAGATACCCTGAGGTTCGTTCGATTGGGCATGAGGAACACGTTTCGTAAGAACGAGTTCCGGAGAAAAAATACCTCCAGAGCTTTGTATAGCACTGGCAAATGAAACATATCAGGTTTAGGTTTGAGGGTACCAAAGTATCAATAGTTTGACGTACCATCCACGGGGCACGCAGGGTCCAACCACTGGAGATGTTGTTAAACCACAAGGTCATCAAGGAAGGTGCGGTCTTACCAAGATGTCAGCAATTGCTTCGTACGTACTCACTCCCAAAGGGCCTGAATCAACGATCTCCTGCCAGAAGGTTTGCCGTCAATGGCCTACGCAACGTCGGATTTGAAATTCAGACGTACATCAACCTCCTGTGACAGCTGCGCCCATTCCCTGAGCTGCGTCGACAACTCGGCCTGGTACACACGCAGTGCGTGCAGAAAATATTGAATGCGTTCGCTGTCGCCACTCTCTTGAACTACTTTCTTTTCGCAAATTTCCTTAATCCTGCCCTTTGCGGTTTTAATTTCGGCCGAAATAGAACGCAGGCGGTCGTCCTGTGAGAGTTAGCACTTGAACTTAGCAAAGGCCAACCTGGGGTACCAACTTACATCAATCGCGCCAGTAGTAGCCATGAGCTCTCGAGCCGAAAATACTTTCGGTGGGGTCATGTGAGATGATAGGACAGAAATTCCTTCAACGTAAAGCTTACCACGCCCAGAAACCGAGGCGAATGACGCATTAGCCAAGCAGAGGCAAGAATCGGCGTCAATGTCCACCGGAGATGCATGACAGCAGGCCTCAAGGAGCTGCAACAAACGACCGTCAACAAAATACCATCATGGGATTGAACCTAGAGAAGGTTTATTATTCATTCACCTCTCGTGCGATGTCAAATAGCTCGGAGATTTGTTCGCCCGCATTTTCCCACTCCGTGCATCCTTGTACTCCACAGTTATATGGGGTTCTCCATAACCACGAGATATCCTTGAAGACGAGGGTCACCATCTTCTGTGTCGATGCTGCCTCTGTCAAAATTCGGGCTAAAGTAGACCCAGAGTAAATGGAGCTTGAAATAGTGGAATCGGAGAAAAAGGCGAACCGGTACGGAACTGGTTTACCAATGTGTCAACAAGAACCGGCCTGGTTCACAACAATGGTGGTTAGGGCACGAATTACCAACATAAAACGATCACGCGAACACACCTATTTGCTGCGGGCTCGACGAGAAGACTAAGGATAAGTTTAATGATACATCGATTCAATGTGATGGCCTCCGCGACCTCCGCATTCGAACCGATTTTCAGGGTCTTCAGAAGATTTTCCAGTACAGCGAGTAGAACCCCTTTCATTTCTGACTGGTGGGAGATTTGGGTGGCCAACAGCAACAACTTGCGATCAAAGTCCGGTGCTTTCACCATGTCGTGGATGGCTCGGATAGCTATAAGGTACGGTTCACATGAGGATTTCCCATATGCGGAGCCTCTCATTCGTACCTTCATCCTCTAATCCTACAATGGTAACACAATCGCGAGAAATCAAAAATATTATTAGCATTCCGGGCTAAAAGGGTCACGCATACGGCTAAACACGGACCTTGATGAATCGCAGTGAGAAAGCTGAGATAATGCGTTGGGGCCTCGCTGGTGGGACAGCGGCGAATCACCGTGGAGGCAAGTGCATAATCTCGTTGTTCGATATAACACAGGGCTGCTTTCCGGAAACACTTCGCGGAGCTCGAGGGGCTTTTTGTCTTGAAAAGGTCGTGGCTACCAGCCAAATACCAATCCGCCGCTTCCGACCACTTCTTAGACTTATAATGGCGGCCTCCGTATTGCCATATCAGCTATTCATTCGAAAGGGGTCGCCACCATCAATTTTACGGCATTCGCTGCCAAAATACAGTGGGGCCGTGCTTACCGTGAGGCAAGCCGTGGTGGGTATGCTGGGCAGCTCTACGTCCGAATCGCACACAGCTGCAAATAGTAACCGAATGTGGTTACGAGCCGCGACACAAGGTATCTAGGGATAGCGTACCTGTGAAAGTGGTGTCAAGTGTCTTCATGGCGTTTGCGTGATTTTCGTCTTTGGAGGAATGAATGATCAACGATAAGATTAGTCGCTGGATGTGGTCCGCTTCTGTCCTGTGGCGTCGTAAGGCTTGTTCTAGGCAGTGCTGGTGCACCACCGTGACAAGATTACTGCAGAATCACGCGCTTGTCAAGGAGCTGATTGCTTCCCCAGGAGAATTTTGAGAACTTACTGATGATGGCTCAATGTTCTCAGATCTTGCAAGACGCTGTATTAAATTTGCAGATTTAGCAATATAATTGAGTTTGGAAACCGAAATCTGAACTCTGTGATCGTGGCCTCTGAGAGCTCCATATGATCGACAATAGACTTGAAGGCTGTTAGTATCTCGACTGATGAGTGAGAGCTGAGTTTCCTTAGATCAGAAAATTTACCATCGATAAGAGCGGCGTCTCCTGCCTTTCTTCTCTTTAGAACAGCCAACCTCAACCACCGAAGCTCTTGATATTCGGAACTTGCCTACGTTAACGTGAAAGTTGGGCGTTGTGTCCGAACAATATTTTTCGTACTTACGTGATTGTTAGACGCATCAATGGTTGGGATAAGTTCGTCGAGCACTGTCTCTGCGCGATCGTATGCTTCTGATAGAAAATATGCTCGGGCTGCGGAGAGTGACAAAAATTAATGTAGGAATTACTCAGGGTGATGTCCTAACTTAGAACTGACCCATCGTTCTTAAGATTGATATCTATTATTTTTTTTTTCAAAATAAAAATTCGTAATCTGGTGCAAACAACTCACTTTTAGCCCCGAGACGGCGGGGGCCGTTGTGTCTTCCAGTTGATCAGCAATGGAGAATGCCCGCTGCAACCATTGCACCGCCTCTACCGGTTTGGATCCGTCCTGAACAATGGGCTCTTTTAAAATTGATCGACCGATTTGATGGAGCTTGTAGGCGAGAAGCTCCCGCTGACACAGAACAACCCTTATGTAGTAACAAATGAGAATGATTTATTCTGGGAGCTTACGGCGCGAGGTGGAAGCATGCTCAGGCGCGGAGCGTCATCTGCGTTGGGCCACACGTGATTTAGCTCCTTCATGCATAGTTCAATGGAGGAAAGGAGGAGCAAACGACAACTAGCCTGTGATCTTCCGTGACATATACTCCGCCACAGTGTGATTACCCTCTTTCCAGGCCTGTAAGGACAATCGTGTCAACAATCTCGACAATCAATATGAGACTTGCGGAGAAACGCACTGCTTCCATTCTACTGGAGTGGTACATGACAATTGCGCAAGCTGTGGCTCGTTGATGAATGTTGCCTGGGTCATCTGCGTTTCTCAGCAGCTCTTCGAACTATGTAATTAATTCAATGTCGACGAAACTTAGATCTTAACCACATGTGAAGCACCTTTGCCGCGCTGGTCAACACGCTCGCCGCAACGGCGTTATTCCCAATTTCTATGAAATTAAAAGAAGGGAAATGAGCTCTTATTGAACCTGAACGCACCGCACAATATTGTCCCGGTTTTGCTCGCAAGTTGAA
>Ga0307517_10011543_pt1 | contig 12233 bp, 14 predicted proteins | sample 23_EM_MG_FD_194515 | JGI IMG/M metagenome (GOLD analysis project Ga0307517, IMG submission 194515) | Populus trichocarpa ectomycorrhiza microbial communities from riparian zone in the Pacific Northwest, United States - 23_EM | ecosystem: Host-associated > Plants > Roots > Unclassified | place...
ATGGATTGATATTGTCCCAAGGTCATTATATTGAGAAAGTTTTCAAGAAATTTTCTAAAGATGACAATATCACTGTCAAAATACCAATTGATATAAGTGTATAACTATCCAAGAATAGAGGTAAGGAATTAACCTATTTAAATATTCTTGAATAATTAGAAGTCTAATGTACGTTATGAACTGCATAAAGCTTGATATTGCTTATTCAGTTAGTAAACCAAGTAGATTTATAGGTAATCCAAGTATGGGTCATTAGAAGGCAATAAAAAGGATACTCTAAGTATTTGAGGTACACCTTGGACTATGAGCTACACTATTCTGGTTACCTAGCAGTACTAGAAGGGTAGAGTGACTCTAATTGGATATCTAATACTAAGGATTTGAAATCTACAAATGGATATATCTTCACACTTGGTGGAGCAGATGTGTCATGGAAATCCTTTAAACAAACATGTATCACTAGATCTATAATGAAATTAGAGTTTATTACTCTTGATAAAGCTGAAGAGAAAGTCAAATGGATTTAGAATTTCTTAAAGGATATTCCATATTGGCTGAAATTATTGCCAATTATTTGTGTTTATTGCGATAGTCAATTAACAATTGAAAGGGCACAAAGTAGTTTGTATAATGGGAAGTCTAGACATATATGTCATAGACATAATATCATTAAACACTTGCTCTCAAATAGAATTATTTTCATTTACTATGTAAAGTCAAAGGAAAATATTACAAATCCATTAATCGAAGGTTTGATGAGAGAGCTTGTGTATAATTCATCGAGAAGAATGGGTTTAAAGCTTTTAAAAGATGAAAGAATGTAATGATGGTATACATACCTAGTTGATTGGAGATCCCAATACCGAGGTTCAAATGAAAAACTAAGTCATATAACATTCTCGGTAGCACTAGAAAATTATTATTTTTTGCTTATTCCTATGATGAAATAAGTGTTAGCCACAACGTGATAAAGGGTGAGCTGAGCTCTTAATGATTTTCATATCATGGTACATCAAGTGGAGTATAGCAAAATACTCTTAATGAAAGATCACTTATATGAGTGAGAATATATGGTCGTTTCTTTGAGAATTTCGATAAATATTGAATTCTCTAAAACACTCATGAATTCAAGAGTTGTTTAGGGCCAAAATCAACACAACGGTGAGAATGAAAAGAAATCTCTAGGTAGAGAACTATGTGAGTACTATTGTCTTGGTTTATATAAAAGGTTGAATAGTTCAAGATATCATGTTCACTATTTAGTCAAGTAAATCTGATAGTATTTCACTAAGAAAAGTTCAAAGTCAAACTATCATAATGTAGTAATCTACCAAATCAGTATCTCTTAATAAATCTTTGAGTCATTTTTAAACTGTTGAGATAGTTTCTCTTCATGTGGGGGATTGTTGGAAATTTGTTTAAAATAAACAAATTATAGGGGAATGAGAAATTAATCTCAAAGAACCCTTGGTTTTTCCACTTAAAGAACTCTTGGTTTTTCTAGATTTAATTCTTGATTTATTATGGTTGATAATGGTGGGAATTAATTTTTATTAATTCCTCAACTTTTTAACTTCCAAAATTCATTTTAAAAAGGGGATGAAGAAAGATTTTCTAACTTGAATTTTTAATATTTTTTCACAATCTTTCTCACCTTATTTTTAGTGTTTTCATTTTTTTTTATGCTTTGGTTTTCCTTCAAAATCTAGAGTTTAGGTTCATCTTGTTTAAAGATATTTGAGTTTTATTTTCTTTGGTTCACACACCTTGTTTAAAAGTGTATTTAAACCAAGGTGGTATTGCTGAAATCTTAGAAGGGATATTGCAAACATTATAGTTGCACAAGTGAAAAGCAATAAAGCTTTAAGAACAAAATATTCATTATTGATTACAACAAAAATCTCATTATTTTAAAGTATTTTAACAAGTTAATACCCTTTTTTATATTAATTTAAACATATATAAATTTTTATTATTAGTACACATGCTAGGACTTTAAATTAGTATTAATTGTAAGTTTGGATATATAATTAGTATGCATGCTAATATTATATTTGTGTTGATAATATGTTTATCTTGAGTTATTATTTTGCATGTTTATTGATTTAAACATGTATGAACTTTAGACTTTCCTTGAAAACTTTTTTATATTTAGCATACTTTATTATAGTAAATTAAACATCATTACTCACTAATCTAATAAATACATATTTACAAACTTTGCTTTACACCCATGTGAATGTTCTTCAAGTTGTTTAAAAGTTTATAATAGTATAGTAGTTTATTTATGTATTATTTGATTCCTTGTTATTTTTCAATCAAGTTTTTTCTTAATAAAATTTCAAAACTAAATGATACAATAGTATTTTCTTAAAATATAAAGAATAATTAATTAAATTTTATACGCATAGAGAAAATAAAATATAACATATAAATTATTTTTTAAAATCATTACCTTTTAATTTTGGTTTCAAGATATAAACCTTCTAAATTCAATTTCAATCAATAAAATGAATTTTAAAAATTGATACCAAATTGAAAAAAAAAATACTACACAAGATCTGTTAATATTTTTATTTAAATATATATAATTATAACGACTATGATAATAAAAATAAAAATATATATGTTAATATAGTTAAATTATCAAATAACTAATTAAATATGAATAATCAAACAACTAAAATTGTATCATACTTTCTTTTTAATAAATTTGGTGGGGGTTTAAATTTCTAAAGTAGGGATATTTTTATCGGTTAATATGAAAATATATACTACAAGGATATTGTGGATAATGAACTAGAATATTTAGATTAAAAGTAATTGAAATAATAGGGATAGATTGAAGACTGACCGTCATGTTCAGCTAACTTTCAAAAATAAAAAAATTAGAAGAGGGAACCTACATGACGCTAATATTTACAATCATTTTCTCATAAAAACAAAAATCATTCATCAATTTATTAATTGATTTGTTGATTGCTACATGAAAACTCCATTTCAAATCATATGGATTTTTCGTATTATGCTATTGCTATTTTCTTTATAAATTGTATTATACTTCATCATTCTTTCATAGATTTTAAAAATAATGTAGGAAATTGTGTATTCTATTTTTATTAGCATTTCTCTTGAAAAATAATAGTTAGATATGAAGGATATTATTTTCAGTTTTTGTTAACATAACTTCACCAAATCTACTCAAAATTTAGAGCAAAATGCAATCTAAGAATGTTATATTAATAAAATAGTTTACAAGAGAGAAAATTCATATATTAAAAAATTCATCAAGACAAAATCTCTTGAACAAATATTTTTTTAAAAAAACAATAATAATTTGTGTAATTTCTTGAGTACATTGGGAAATGCATTACTAGTTATTTAACACTATGAAATAATAAATAAATAAAAACTATTTGGAAAGCTATTAAAAATGTTATATGGATTTCTCTAAAATAGCGTGTGCTCCAATATCCTCACCATACCAATTTTAATATCTCAAGCTATCTTATGATTGTAAGGAATACTCACAATTTAATATAATTCTAAACTTAGTACCCATAATTCACCAAGATTCTCAGGTTTTGTTTCTCTTTGTTAACTTCCTCTTGATTCTCTTAATTTTGTTGTTCATGCTGTAAACTCTTTCCAAAACATCTTGAATCAATTTAAATTCAGATAATTCATAACTCCATGATCAATCTCAGCATCACAATCCTTCGTACCAAACTTGACAAGGACAGAAATTTGTAAATAGCCAAAAAAAAAAGACTTAAATCTTTAGTTCATTGGGTGTGACTACGATTTATGCCCAACCTTCTTTCAGAAAAGACATTGGTGGAGGTAAGTTGTTTGGAACATTGTCACACCATGTTGGCCAGCCTCAATTTAAATTGAAACAATACTTGAAAGCAATCAAAAACAAAGAACTCACCCTGGATGCTCTTATAATCCAAGTTCGGATTCAAAAGGAAGCTCCTTCGTTGCCTGTCATAGAAATGGAAATGGAATACAGGGGGAGAATATAGTGCATTAACTTGCTGCTATTTGGTTGTAAACTAACCTGTAATCTATTTGGCCCTGAAATTCTGCAAGTTTTGACTTCCAAAGTTGGACCTGACGACTCAACTGTATTATGCAATATTCAAAACTGAGTAGAAATTAAAAATCCAGATAAAAACAATTTCAAATCCCATTGTTTGATGAATATAGTAGTTGGGGCGGGTTTGAGTCCCCATGAATATAAATTACTCTTACAAATGCTGTGTCTTGGACAAATATCCTCTTACCATCAATTTGAAGTCCCAGTACTCTCACTACAAACTAGAAGCTAGTTTAGTTCCTTGCAGTGGGGAATTGTCCCATGATGCAAGAACCCAGCAGGGGTCAAGACCATGCTTCAACATGGTATCTACCATCCTTTTCCAATCTCCTAAGCTGCAAAACAGCAGTTTCCCTCGAAACTCCAGCCTCTTTGGATATAATTTCCTCCAAGGCTGACATTACATCTGAAGGCATTTTGGTTGATGAACCAGAGACGTATATTGAAGCCCCCTCCACTAACAAATTCCAAACCCTCTGGCTCTGTTCCCGCATCTTATGCTGCACATAAACTTTTTGTGGTTGATCTCTTGAGAAGGCTACATAAAACCCTCCACCCCTTGCTATGGATAGCGGTCCACTGTTTTGTGCATGAGACAACCAAAAATCCTTGTACAAGAAGTCATTCTCCTGATTTCGACAACCAAAGAACAACATAATAGGAGCAGCTGAGCCGGACATGTCTTGTATGGCTCTTTCCTCTACAAATCCACGAAAAGGAGCGCAGCCTGTACCAGGCCCAACGAGTACAAGGGGAATTGATGGTGGTGGAGGAGGAAGGGAGCCTTTGCAAAACCATGCTGGAATATATACACCTGTTCATTCAAATAAAAGTTATTGTATAACAGGTGACATAGATCGCTCAATTGGAAAGTTTCAGTTGCATTTTAGCATACCCATACCATCTTGTGGATCAAGTCCAGCTAGCCACGTAGAGCAGAGACCAGTTCGCTTCCTCTTAAAAGGAGTTGTCCATGAAACTACATTCACAGTCAAGTGCACTTGATTGGGGTGAGCTGAAGGGGAAGAAGAAATGGAGAAAGCCCTTGTTTTCAATGGAGGAACCAACTGCACCAGCCACTCAAATGGCATTTGCACAGAAGGGAAATCTTCCAGTACCTATATTGAAAAGATACAATCAAGTCCTTGCAAGGAGCCACTAAACTATCCTAACATGTAAAAATGGAGCAGATCAACTCTGATAAACTATTTAAAATGCTGGAGCTTCTCCTACATCCTTTGAGAGAGGACAAACCTAGCATTGTAAAAGGTCAAAGTTCCTATTACCGTTAACCTAGTAATTGACCAATTAAGAAAAAGCAGTATGTCCTATTTGCATAGCTTAATTTACATACTACAGTTGTTATCTTCGCACAAAAGCCCACACACAGTGTAGATAATTATTCGGTTTTGTTGACTTCAAGTATATTCCTAGAGTAGTATTACATTCAATAGAAGCACATCACAGTAAGATCTAAAAGAGAAACTTAATTTAAGTGCGTGAGGTTTTATTTCAGCAAAATAAACTGATAACATATACCAACATTGTGAAGAAATGAATGTCAACAAAAGATGCTCAACAAATAATGCACAATGCACCATCAATTATGTGCAATAACTCACCTCTAGAACAGTTCTTCGTTCCTTCTGGTTGTACTGGTAAAGATCATCTCTTCCTTCAGGAGAGGCGAAATATTGAAGTCTCTCCTTTTCATGTTCGGCTGTTGCAAAATAACTCATCACCTGAATGAGAAAAGGATTGTCAGTATAAGACAACAGAATAGCACAGGCTTGTGGCAACACCACAACAATCAAAACTGAGCTAGCAAGGAGCATGAATATAAGATTCAATTAGCAAAAATACATGACTTTCTTAATTTCTTTCCTTCAATTGAAAGGAAAAAATTCCAATTACAAAGCTTCAACCTTAATTTCCATTAGAACCATTGATTAGGGGAAACCGGCAATGCTAGTTGGAAAATCAGAAATTGTAAGTTGCCTCACTTTATTATACAAGTTGGCAAAGACCAGAGCATAGTGAAGCTGAGCAACTCAAACTCCCAATCTTATCAACATCTATGGTAAATTGCATCTAATTCAATAGAATAGGATAAAAAAAACAAAGAAATATTTTAATAGATCAAACATTTCTATACCACAGCTAGACATTGGTTATTACACGAGAAAGTTTTGAAAATAATGTAGCTATTGAATGGGGATGCACTACTTTGTGTTGAAACATATGAAAAAGGTGCTGCCACCGAATCTATTTCTCCTTATCATTACTGTTATGAAATGTCAATTTAAGACAGTTTTAATTATTCATGTAAGAGAAATAGAGTAATTCAAATTTACATGTGCAAGAAAAGTACAATAATAGTTGGGCACCAATTTTGAATTTACCAATATCATTTTCCAAAATACATCTTTTCTTCCATTTTCTAAAGAAAGAACCAAAATTGCAATCCTAAATAGCCTCTTCCTGTTTAATTCATTTTCCGAGATAATTTTTTCTCTGGCTCAAATGTGATGAGCAGGAGAAAAAGAGGAAATGGAATATAGAGAAGGATTGGAGGAGCAAGTAAAAACAGCATGTTACATAAGATGGCATCTTTTGTTTGCTTGAAGATAGAAGAACAAAAAACATACAGCATCCTTGCCTCGAAGAAATAGCGCCTAGGGGAAGCTGATGCAATATCCATGGTCAATTCCACGAAAGTTTTCAATTTTATAGGGACTTTGTAGTCATTGCCTTCAGCATCACGATGACGACTCTCCATCCCTATAGGATGCACCTGAAACAACATGCATTGCCCATTATTTAGGATAAAGAGTGTGACAGCTATATCGAAGGTGCAAAGTATGACTTGTGCTTCCCCCATAAGCAAGTCAGGGGAAATATGATAAGTAATGAAGTGGTTGATAACAAACAGAATGAAAAAAAGATTTCAGCTTGCAAGTGTTCAGCTCAAACGTACCATAAAGGTTAAGGACTATTCTATTTTGAACTAGTGATTTATCAATCTAAAGGTGCACCAAGAATAATATATTAAAAAATCAATATAGGCTGGAAAATGAAGATGTAATGAACATTAAATGAAAAGTAGGTACTGTTTATGATGTTACAACTGATGATAGTTATTTCTCACATTGTTTAAGTTTCAATACATGATAAACACCTAACACATCTCCAGTTGAGTATGTGATGGCGAGAGCTGAGAATATGTCTACATTGCTGGATAAAGCAATGTGCTGAAGGTAAGCCATTGATGAAGTACCTCTCCAATCCAGTGAGCCAGGGATATGACTCGATTTCAAACTGTTCACTAGTGGCTTGCTTCCTGTTATATGATATTCTAATACCAAGATGCATTAAGAATGCAGGCTACTAAGCCTACAAACTACAATTTTTTTATGTTCATGGAATAAACATAATTTAATAAAATAACTTTCACAAGGACTGCATCTATTTCAACAACTGAGCAAAGATCCTCAGTGAAGTCCTTGATGCAAGAGCAACAAATAAAGGAAGTCTCTGCCAACAAGGGAATGACTTACAGTGATGAGAGATTCAGGATTCAAATTACAACACTGAAGGAAAGCATCCACTGCAGCAGGATCTTGACCAGGAAGAACTTCCAGGACATCACCAACTCCATATTCAATTATCTGTGCAGAGGGTAGAGCACACATAAAAGACACCAAATTGAGCTCATTTGATATCAAATTATAATTGAGGTGCTTTGGAATACAAAATCATGTGTGCTCAATCAGAACAAAACAGAGAACTTACAGATGAAACAAACTCAAATTCAAAATGGCGCACATCTTTTCCACAGCCAGCTCTACACAATGGTTGATTCTTGATCTACACAAGTAAGGATAAATGAACAGAGAAATACAGAAGATGCAAAGATGATACAAAGATTGACCAGGCAATTGCTCAAGAGAAAGAGAGGAGATTAGTTCTTTTCGATACTGCTTATCGTTTCAAAATAACCTTCTCAATAGGATGAGAAGGTAATAGGTCAAATTTCCATATGGCTAATTAAATCAATTAGAGAAAGAACACTACAGATACAAGTGTCCAGAAACAGACGAAGTAGAGGATGAGAATACTAAAGCCTTCAGCTTTTGAACTACAAAATGTACACGGATTCTGCCATCAACAGAGGCTAAATAAAATGTTGACCAGCAGCCCCTGCTAATAGCAAGAAGCTCCCAACAATTACACAAGTTCTCATGCATGATAGCTACATGACTTTCTGTATAGAAATTGGAGCTTCAAGTATTGGATAGGAGGATTATCACAACAAATTTTATTATAAATTGGTTTGCGTTAAGAGCCAGATGATTTGGTGTTTCAGGTTATGATGACAAGCATTTAAGCTTACCATTTTAAGAAAGCAGTCAGGAATATTCTTGATATGAGAAACTTTTCCAGGAGACATGGAACGAGCTCTACCAGTTTGCATCTGCACATGATCAAGACCTGATATGACCACAAGGCATAAAAACATAAGTGAAAAAACCTAATTCTGCAAATTAATTTATTAAAAAAATTGTAAGCAACAAGGCTAAATTTTCCAATTTCCAAGTTAAACTGGGTAGGCAGAACAAAGTGTAAAACTGCACAATTTAATTAGCAAATACAATCATTCATTTTCATTGATAAAGGGAATAAAATGCATGTTTAGTAATATTTATCTTTGATGTTTGTATGGACAGAACATTGGCTATCTGGGGTTCAGTTATATTAGTCATCACATATTCCAGCCAAGGTTTCTAACATGTACAAACTCGATTTCCAACTCCTACATGACATGAATGAGATGGTCAACTATAAATAAAACAAATGGTTAAGGCAGTAATGCCAATAGCCATTGCACTAGCAAGGTGGTAGACACGCATCGCACAGGAAGTATCCCAACCTCAAACCCTGCAACAGCCATATTTATTGACACAGAAAAAATGGTTTTATTCTTGAATAAAAAATGGTTGTACCCTGCAATCACTAGGCTGAAAAACCAGCAAACTCACACACATATATTAACCAAAACATGTTTTTTTTTCCTTTTCTACATTCACAGTATCTCCACCAGATATTTTCCAACTCATCACACAGAAATGTGCATAAACCCCCACTAAAGCGAATAATGCATTCAGAGCATACCTTGGCCCTTGCAATGGAATGGCATTCAATCACAAGAATATATAACAAGAAACCATATCCAAAATGTAGAAGCATTAAACAAAGACAATTGGTAATTGTAATAGCTAAAAACAAAATGCACAGCCAAACAACTGAATTACCTGGAGCAGAAGATGATTGTAAGTCCACCTTGTCAATTTCATGATATGTTATTTGAAATTTAGGTTGATTGATGAGTTTTGTATCTGATATCACAAAATCTGGACCATTTGGGAAGAATTTAGGGTTAATCTGATACAGCATGCTCCACAAGGATGACATCCAAGGATCCAAAGCACCTTCATACCTAAAAACGAAACCCCGCATATTAGATATCTTAATTTCATCTCAATTCAACATCATGCTTTATTTAGGAGAAAAACAAATGCTTTGTTCACAACAAAGGATGAAAACAGGAGAAATTGTAGCTGTAGGTGCTGCTAGTTTCTATCCATTAATCTTGTAACATCTAAATAATCAGGAAGAATAAACTGTTCATTGTGCTAACAAAGCCTAAATCCTTTTCTATTGTGATGTAATCATACCCTGAAGGATGCTGATCGTCTCCTAAACCTCTTTCAACAACAGCTGTTGCCCCAAGATCTGAAATTCTTCTGTCAAGCTTCTTTGCCACAAACTGCAGCCATAGCATGCAATACAGATCTGTGATAAAAAAAATTACAGGAAAAAAGAAACTTGTTTCCTCATGGGTTATTGAATGGAGGATTACAAGAATGATACTGCCTTATGATTCTATAGAGTACAATCCTAGTAATTTGAGCAAATGATGGGTTATCTGATTAGAGACACCTCCTAACAATAACAAGGGCTGGAAGGTATAAAAATATAGGAACCTCAAAGTGAGCCATTCATTAAAATCAAAGTTCTTATCTTTCACAATTTAAGTTGCAATGGAATACACAGACACACAGACACTTTTCTTAGTAATTGACCCTTCAGAATTTAACAGATAAATCATTACTGCATGATACAAGTCCTAAAGGACTTCAACATATTTCAAAAAAGTCAAGATATAGTGAAAAAACAATGACAGATAAACTCAATATCCAAGTTGAATTTGAGTAAACAGGGAAAAGAGTGAAATAATGAATGTAACTCTCAGAAATTGCAGTCACTTTTTCACAAGTCAAAAAATGTCAAAGAAATGAACCGCCAGATTCATCTATAAAAGAAGGGGTCTTTAAATATAATTCATAAAGCAATGCCATTTGAACTATGTTTCTCAACATACACTATTTTAGATCCCTAGTTGAGGTGGGGAATCAAAAAGGTGTGAATTGAAAGAAAAGTTAACGACCACACAGAATGTGCATTCAACATTCCGGAAGATTACCTTGGTCCACTGTTACTACAAGCATTATGCAGCCTATATTAAATATAAGAACTACTTTTGTTGGAATGTATATTTTCAACATTCATCCTAACCACATGCATACAGCCCCTGATTTCCAAATGTTGTGAACCGTTACACATTCCCCCACATAGAAACATAGTAGAGGAACCTTGAAAAAGATGTAAATACTTGTAGAACTAGAACAGTTATCAGTAATCTTTCAACCATTCAAAAATCAAATCTTCTAGCCTGCATGATATGATAAAGACTCAAGTGCCTAACAGAATCAATGAAATCATACTGCACAAAAGACATTAATATATCTAAACAGAAGATGCACATCATTCTTTTGTAGAGAAAATAACATTACTTATCAAATATTAAACAAAAGTTACAAGTAATTACATTATATTTCTGGTAGCCAGAATCACCCAATCCGAAAACAGCATAATGAACTCCTTCCAGCCAATTCTTAGCAATATTTCTCAGCAGAAGATACTTCCAAAACGACTACAGGCACATATTGAAACAAGAATTAGGAACAGAGACCTTCAAGCCTCTTTACCAAACAGATAAATAAAATTCTAAAGAAAATTTCAATCAACCTTCATGGAATCTGGTGTATCTCCTTGACCTGTGGTGGAAACAACAAAAATTACAGTGTCCTCATGAGGTAAAGAACTCTGAAACAGTAAAAATTAAAATTCTGGTAAGCATTTCTCTCAAACCATCAGAGAAAATTAGGCAAACTAGAAGAACTCCTTTAAGACAAAAAAAAAATCCAAATACTAAATTACTAAAAAAAATCCAATTATACTTTCTTTCACTTTCCTTCATTTTCTCTATATAAAAAATCTGAAATTCAGAGTAAAATCGTGCTACCATTTCAAAAACGCATAAGAAAATTTCCTTTCACTTTCCAACAAACAAACACAAAATCAGAGATTGACAGGAAACTTTCCATTATTTTTCAAGCATAGTTTCAAACTTTCTAGGAAACAAAAAATTCAAATTTTCTCATACTTTCTCGTATTTTCTCTGCGATCAAGAAAAATTCATTTTTTTTTTTTAAAAAAAGGAAACTTACAGCATCAAAATCGTCGATAGAGCGAACAGAGGCGGCGCAGCCTCGTCGCTCGGCTTCGCGGCCAATACGCTCCGCCGCATCCAAAGCGTTTCCGGTTTGAGTAGCGTATAGTATCAGTAGCTTTGCTGGTTCCTTTTCCATCACTATAAAACTCAACAATCAATTACTGTGAAGGAAAAACCAAATTAATTTATGCTTGTGGAATTTGAAGAGCTGAGGAGAAAGGAAAGGAGGAGGGTATCATTGTGGGCCGCGTTGGACCCAGTTTTCAATTTGTGTATGGATCTTATGCCCTGGCCCAAATGATGGATTTACGGGTGAGATTTCTTAGGTTTCTAAAACCTTGTAATCTCTAAATTAAATTCAATTTAAATATATGTTTGTTAGGGGTGTTCACGGTCCGGTTCGGTCCGGTTTTAACCCAAAAATTCAACCGAACCGGAAAATAGTATTTCTTATTAATATAACCCGAACCGAACCGAGAACCGGTTCAAACCGAA
>Ga0307517_10011544_pt1 | contig 12233 bp, 7 predicted proteins | sample 23_EM_MG_FD_194515 | JGI IMG/M metagenome (GOLD analysis project Ga0307517, IMG submission 194515) | Populus trichocarpa ectomycorrhiza microbial communities from riparian zone in the Pacific Northwest, United States - 23_EM | ecosystem: Host-associated > Plants > Roots > Unclassified | place...
TATTTCATGAATACCGAGGGACACGAATGGACATGAATAGCACAAGGACTCTGTTCATTTCGTGCTATGTAGCATTGCTTGGTAAAACGAGATGCAACGGTAATCACAATTGCCTCTATTCCTCATTTCCTTGTGCCGCCAATTTGAGCTTATTGTTTGTTTTGACATGCGTATTTAGTAATGCCCTTTGGGTTTTCTTTCTTTTCTGAAATATAAAGGGATGTGGCTGCATCATGAAGATTACAGATTGACCCTTCTGTTATCAAAAATGTTTTCTGAATGAAACATCCCATACGATGACTGCTGATTAACAATGTAAAGAGACTAAAAATTAGCCGCTCTAAAGAAGCTTCATTCATCATATCACAAGGATGATAATTTATTTAATCTGAAATGTTAGGCTTGACCCTTTCCATGGATAAATTTAATTTTTTTTAATACAATATATATATATATATATGGACACAATTTTTTAAATGAATCATGAATAGTAGTTAGATAATGGATATCTAAATTTTTAACCGGATGGATAAATCGAGTATGAACATAAAAATTTTCAACTTGTGTCCAAATAGGGATGATAATATAATTTGAACCTCAAGGATTGAGTATTATTTGGATAATTATCTTAATTTTTAATTTTTAATAGGTAAGGTATGAATATTATCAAATCTATTCTGAAATTTACATAAATTATCCATAATATATTTTTATATTATATAGATATATTGGTAGAATATTTAGATTTTTTTAATACATTATGATTTATACATATCTTAGTATTGATATAAAACATATATTTATAATATTTATTATTTTATCATTTAATATACATCAGGTTTTGAGTATATATATATATAATCTGATGAATAATTTATGAATATCTAAATTTTTTTATCCTGATGAATAGTATAAATAAGGTACGAATATAAAAAAAAAATCAACAAGCATGCATCCATTGTGATCCCTAACTTCACCAATTAGATAGTTTAGAATGTGTTTTGTTTAGAGGGATTGGGGGAAGGATGGATGAGAAGTGAAGGATTGGATGTTCATTTTGTTCCCAAAATCCTTGAAAAGATCCTTCCTCACATCTCACTTGTTGTTTTCAATCCTTTCAATTTTGGGCTAATTAGCTCCCATCCCTCCCCTCCATGTAGCTAAACAACTAGATGGATAGTAACTAATCCTTCTTTTCTCCACCCCATCCTTTCACTTCCCACTACCAATACAATCCAAATATTTATTGAAATACATATACTTCCGATTGAAAGTTTGTTGAAGCCCTATTGGTTCTAGACTTATTTGGATACGAGTAAAATGGTGAGCTAGTTTTAATTAACCTCGGTTTTGAGTCTTTGAATCATGCTCAATTTTAAGCCAAAACATTTAATTTTTTATAAGGAGTTTATATATATAAGGTTATAAGATGATATTTTTATTGTGCATTACTTCACAAAATACTATTCATTGCAATAATGTTTTTTTTATTTGTTTTTCTAATTCTATTTTTTTTAATTTCATACTTCAACATTTGATTTATTTTATATTAAAATTTATGATTTGTTACGGTTTGCTTTCTATCTGATTGCCATAGTCTCATGATCTGCGTCGTTGCAGGTTAACTCAATTTACTCATTTTTTTTTGTTTTTTTAAGTTGTTTTGTTTTTCAATTCTATCTTTCGACATTGACTTGATTAGGAATTGGATTTCATGACTTGTTTCAGTTTGCTTTTTGTAAGGTTATTTCGGTCTTATAACCCGAGTCACGAGTTTTGCGGGTTAACACGTTGACTCAGGTTGTTTTATTGTGTTCTTTTCTTAAATTGAATATTTTCTCAATTTCATCCTTCAACAATGAGTTGATTGAAAATTGAGCTTCATAATTTGTTTTTTTTTCCTATGCGATTATCTCAATCTCCTGATCTAGGTCGCGAGTTTGGAAGGTTAATCATGTTTTTTTAGTTTTTTTTTTATGAGGTTATCCTAGTCTTATGATCCAAGTTATGGGTTAACCCAAGTTGACTCAGGTTATTTTCTTAATTAATTTTTTTTTCAAATTCATTCTTCAACATTGGGTTGATTAGGAATTGGACTTCATAATTTATTTTAATTTGCTTTATATAGAGTTATCATGTTCTCATGATCAGAGTATCGAATTTGACAGGTTAACCTGAGTCGATCCAATTTGTTGTCGTCTTAATATTACAAAAAATATCATCTTGATTTTTTTTGGATGTAAACTATGTGTTTACTAGTTGTCCTGGTTGCCTTTAAACCCATCAAGTCAGTCAGGTAACATTGATTCAACTCTCACAGTTTAATTTTTTTCTACTAGAAAAAAGTGTTAGCAATGTTTGGATTATTTTTTTCCATTAAAAAAAACTTAATCTGACCCCCAACATAACGTAGCCCAATGATCTAGTGAGTGTGTGTGTGTGTATTATATATATTCAACATCTATGATTCCAATTCAAATTATACAATACAAATACAATGTCAAACATTTAAACATAATTTCAAAATTTAAGAAATTCCTAAATAGTCAAGAGTAAAGACTAAAAAGAACTTTAACTTAAAGTAGTTCAACACAAATAAAATGCCAAAATATTAAGAAAATAAAAGGTTTTAATACAAAAGAAGCATAAATCAAACATAATCTTCATCATTAACATAAAAATAAGGATCTTAATCTTGTAGGGAAAGTCATCAACTAGACATTTCAATAAATGGTCATTTCCAGTAAGTTCTCCCTCATCATCAAAATAAATCTTTTCATCTTTTAAAGTCAAAGTAGATAAAGGTGTCTCAATAGTCTTCTAAACTTAAATTCTTTTAATCAAGAAGGCTAGGTTCTTCACAAATCCACTCATTTAATTAGTCAATGTTATCAAGGCTAGTGAAATTTAAAGCATCCATTGTTTTGCTCTAATTCCTATAAAGAACAAACATAAAAGAAAACAACATGAATATAAATCATATATATTATTGATAAAATTAATTTTTTAAAATAATACCAATGTTAATGATATTAATATTATTATAACAAACATAGATCAAATACACTCCAATTTCTCTCATACCTAGTTATATAATATATTGAGGTGTGGGAGTACGATTTTGTTCAAGTTTGTAACAAACTAAAGATTGCTTATTTTATTCCTTTTATATACAAGCATGGAGACATCTCTATCCCGCAACCTCTTGTGCTTTCTTTTATATTAGATACTGTAAGAAAAAACATTCATTCTATTCCATCACTTGTTTTAAGCATCTTACACCATATAGACTTTTTATACATTCATTTCATCACCGACATTACTATCATTTGCACAAAGCTACTCAAACCCACTTCTTTAGTATGTTATTATGTGTTTGAGGTGACTTGTCATTTATGCAAGTTTGAATTTTATCAAATCTAGACTTTATCAAGTTTGGTCTACAATTAAGTTTGGCTTGCTCATTCTGGTTCAAACTTCCCAACTCTTTAGTCAATTTTAGTGTATAATAGAAACAAATAAAATAAACTCAAAATATCTTGGCTAGAATTTGGGTGAGAAATCCAAAATGACCCAAGATCCCGAGCGAGATGAGATTTATTTCACTTTGTTTTGCTTTGTGAAATGGTATGAGATATGCCAGCCATTTTGACAAGAACAAAATAAAATTGACAACTTTGATACACAAACACGTATGTTACCAGCAGAATTATGGATGAAAACAGTCCATCAGAAAAACTCATGTCAGTAATTTATGGACTGTTGATGAGTTCGTTGGTCATAAATATACCAATGGATTTACAAATGAACAAAGCAAACCAAAAAAAAAATTTACCCGCTTTATTCCATCGGTATATCCATCAATAAATATAACATATCACTAACATAATACCATATATAATTTTATTGGTGTGTTAACAGTAGTAGTGTCATTTATAGTAATTCTTTTTCAACTCTCTGGATTATACCAATGGAATAGTTCCATCGATATTTTATTAGTGACATTTGCAATAATTCTTTTCAAACTCTCTACAATATACCAACAATATAGTTCCATCAATAACCTTGTCAGTAATATATATATATATATATATATATATATATATATATATATATATATATATTGATTGAACAAAAGTAGAAAAATAATTAAAATACATTTATTTTATAATTTTAAAATAAATTAGTATAAAAATCAAATATTTATTACAAATTTAAACATTTGTACGTTCAAATACAATAAATCTAAAATAAAAGTAGCGTTGAAGGAGGAGAAGGCTGGTTGTCGTCAGAACGGTGGGGACAATTAGGGGGTGTACATGAACTACCCATCTATGATCTCATCTCCATTACCAATCAACAGAGGTTTTCATAATCAGCAATGAGTTGTTCATATTTATCATTAAGATGAGTCATCCGATCCTAAACCCGTTGGTCTAACAATCCTGTACCCGTTGGTCTAACATCGCCATAAACTCTAGAGTTTGAACGCTTGGAATCGATTGTGAGCATTCCACTATCGAAGCACTATGAGTCATCCATAAGTTCTTAGCTGTAGTGTTAGAGAATTCGTATACCCGATTTCTATCAGACCCATCAGACAATCTTACCTCCAACCACAAATATGGATCAATATCCGGATGGGTCGAAGGATCATTATCACATCTTTCCTTTAATCTATTGTTATATGTATCCTATATATAAAAAAAATCATCAAATTCAAGGAAATAATAACTTAAGAAAAAAAGATTAAAAACCAACATGATACAAAGTGTTGAGCTTGACTATCAACGAATTGTTGCACTCCTTTCTGGCAGTCATCACTCTGTACATGTGTTTCAACAAAAAGCTCCATTAGGCTTGGCTCGTGTCTAAGAACCATAGCTGCAATAAAAAAAATATTGTGAGATAAATATATTTATAAAAAACACAAACAGAATAAAGCCACTAGTGTGCGTGGTAACATAATCGTGAACACGCTGGTTCTAGTTATCCGTACTGGACTATGATCGTTGAATGAAACCCGTGGACATCACATGTTGAATGTATTCCGCCCATACAACTTCTGAGATGTACGACGATCTAAAATCATTCCAAACCACCATGTCATTCCGACCTGGAAGCTCTCTTTATTTTGCATATGTTTTGATTTTTTTTGTGTCTCGTACCAAAAGTCACGAAACCTGTATGACAAATGAATTATCTGTTAGTAAATGAAAAATAAAATTTTTAATATTTGGAATAAAAAAATTATCTTAAATTTGATTTTATCTAATTGCAGCGTGATTTTCCCAAACTCTCCTTACAACATTATCACCAGCTCTCTCCAATTAAAATTTCCCTTGAAATAATAATTTATAAAAGGAAAATTTAAGTAATTTCAATAAATGGTCCAAATTAATATAAAAAAATATTTAAGTTAATACTAACCTTGACCCTTGAAAACTATGCATCGATTTACAATTTCCATTCAAAATGTTTGGAAACCTAGCTCCATTGAAACAATAGATTTTTCATCGATGATTTAAAGGCCGATGTTATTGTTTTAGCAACCTTAATGTTAATAAGCCTAAAATTGCATTCATTAATTGATATTATTTATTTTCAAAAATTATTAAACATGGCATTGTGAAAGCAAAACAAACTTATATTGAAAGATTGTCATTCCATTAGGCCTCGTACTTGCGGGTAAATGGATCCTGTTGTGAAGGGAACCCCCTCAACGTTGCAACATAGCACTCAACGAGCCCATGTCGTAAGTAAATGCTCGTGCCTTAGGTGTTTGTTCTTGGTTGGCACCTAATGACTCATGATCGTTAGCACCGCTACTAGAAGAACTAGTAGCAATCATGTCTTCGCGACGTGCAATAGACTTTCCCCTAAACATCTACACAAATTAACAGATAAAAAAATTAAATGATTCCTATTATTTTAAAAACTTTGGCAGCTTCTCCCATATACGAGAGACTACCCAAAATTTTTAAAACTGCAAACACACAACATATATGCCAAAAACCAGTTGATTTTACTCTGTTTCGTCTAAAAATTTAGCATAATTTAATTTCATAGAAAACTTTTATTTGCTACGTGATAATATTTTTAATCATAAATTTACAAAAAATATTATAAATTTTAAAAAATTCAAAATAATAATTAAAATTAATCCTACACATTCAATTGAAATTGAACAACAAAATTGAATGAAACAACAACTAAAATTCAACAAAATAATGCAAAAATGATTACAATAACAACTAAAATTCAACACAATTATTTCTATGTGATAATATTTTTAATCCTAAATTAAAAAAAATTATTATAAATGGAATAAATACAAAATAATAATTAAAATTATTCTTACACATTTAATTGCAATTGAACAATAAATTTGAAAACAATAGCTAAAATTCATCAAAATAATGCAAAAATTATTTCAATAACTAAAATTCATGTCATTTATTAATTCATAAAATTATTAAGAACAAAAAATTGAACAAAAATAATGACAAAAAACATAAATAATGCCAAACAAAAAACACAAAAAAGAAGAAGAAAAAGGAATGAAAAATACTTAGCTTAATAGCGTGCTTGATTTCAACTCTTAATTAAAAAAAATAAAAAAACAAAAAAAAACAAAAGACATTGTTAATAAACCCAAAAAAAAAAATTATGAAGAAAAATGAAGAAAGACAACATACCTTAGGATGAAGAGAAGAAAGACAACATACCTTGGGATGAAGAGAAGATAATACTTGATCTCGGGTGAGAAAGAGAGAGAGAAGAGAAGATGAAGAGAGAGAAATGAGTGTGTGAGAGAAGAAGAAAGAAGAAGATGAAGCCCCGATCTGTTATTGTTCAGGTCTTTTATTTTAGTTTTTACCGATGGAATTGCCGACAGAATATTAAATATTAATAATTTTAATATTTTTGTCTATGATTATGTTTGTAAAGTCAAATTAAAATTTAATAGTCTTGGTATCTGGGCGGTTATTTACCAATGAAATCATAAACGAAAAACAATAACATCTCAGCAGTTCTAAAAAACATGGTACTATTTTGACTCTCGTCATACCTTTCCTGTCAGGTTAGTGTTATGAAAATATAACATGTATGTTTTTGTTATCTATTTTGGAAACATAGGCCCCCCTTTCCATTGTAGACTTCTTCGAGCTCTTGTTTCCATTTGTTTACCCGACCTGTCCTCTTGAACTAGAATAATGCTCCACGTGCTATATTTTCTATTCTTTTCATGCTTGGTGAAGAGATCTCTAGTTCCTCATGACATTGGTGAAAGGAAAACTATAAGTATATATTCTCCCTTGTGGTGTGTTAAGTTTTTCGATAGAAAATATTTCTAAAGAAAAAAATTATCTTAGAAATTTTTTTTGCTGTTTCTATTGTCAATTGTTTTTTTTAAAAAAGTTGTTTGATTTTTTTAACTAAATTAAAATTTACTTTGATATTTGGAAGAAAATTATATCATAGACCCTAAGGCATTTATGGTTCATGAACTACTAATTAAAATAGTTCACGTATTTTTCATTATTTGCAGGTTCTTATTAACTAGCCGTCTGAATACTAGTTGTGAGCATCGTCGTGGGTGTTTCCTTGGGTGTAGCCATTGGCATAGCATATAGGGCGTAATCGTTGAACCGCTAGTTTAGCTGTTGGCATCACATGTCATTGGCTTAGTTGTTGACATCATGTGTTATTGGCGTAACCATAGGTGTATTGTCAGCCAAGAAATGTTTTTTTAAGAAACATGAATAAATTGATTTTTTGTTCATTTTCGACAGACGATGTCAATTGATAAGGCTGGAAAAATACTCATGAGAAATATTGTGGGCGCTTTTCATGGGCAAATAAAACTAGATCCGGAAGACTTGATGGGTCTAGTGATACCTACAAGAAAAAACATTCTAATGCTTAAGTCAATATAATGTTTGTATAGATGATCAAGAGAGAATATTCTCTAGACTTAAATGTTCCTTAAACCTTGTTTAAGTTTTATATTAGATTTATGTTATCTAGAGAGATTGACTCTAGCCTTCTAGCTTCTTTTTTTATGCTTTAGAGATATTTATTTATATAAATTTTTCTAAGATAAATATCTTATAATTATAAGATATTTAATATAAATATTCTAAATATTTATAATAATATTTATGAAAATATAAATATTATATAAAATACCATATAAACATGATTGGACTCGGATTAAGAATTAGTATCACCGTGTAGTTACTTTTATCAATAATTTAGGCGTGTAGTTAATTTTATCAAGTGGCTAAAGGTCATTCTCACCAATTTAAGAATTTGTCCCCGCGTCCACTATAAATCAAGTGGACTTTAGTGCCACGTTCAAAACATGTGGGGCGTAATCGCTGGTGTAGACATGTGTAGCGTAGCCAAGGACGTACCTCATAAAATGAATTTTTTTTTTCAAAATACAATAACAACCATGCTCCAATAATCATGTTTTTTTTCTTATAAATCTATGATTAATATTTTTTTTAATATAGTTGTTAAATCCAAATGTAGACACTTGGGTTCTGGTAAATCTCCTTAAAAAATAATTTTTAAAATATAAAATATTTTTTTTTATATATTTTTTAAAACTATTATTGACCCAAAATAGTTCACGTATTTTGCCTTGCATTTTTTACAGGTTCTTATTGACTGGCCTTCTGAACACCTCACATCCATAAGTGGGACATATGGCAATTTCAGCACTTTATTAACGATCACATCGCTGCCATTTACTGCAGATAGGGCTAATTATGGACCTTTTGGAACCGGTTCTGGCACTCCTTTCTCCATCCCGATAAATAATAATACGGTGGTTGGATTCCATGGAAGAGCTGGACACCACCTCGCGACTCCATGGAAAACCAAGGAGTGCCGGAACCGGTATAAATACTTCAGCCATAATTTGTAGTAAATGCATATTATCGACATCACTATCATTCATAACTAATCTCACCATGGAAAACCAAGGAGAAGGACCACAGATTTATGGCATGTGTCCTTCACGACACCTACTTTTTTTAAGCTAATAAAGTTGGGCTACCAAAATATGGGAGCACAAACCATCACGCTGCATCACTTACAACTACACGCGTAATTAAAAAGCAATCAAGCAATCATTGCCACTGCTTATAGTTGATTTTGAACACTTGTGTTCAAATCAACCTCGAATATTTGTCATCAAGAGATGTTTTTACATAGTGAAAAGATATATTCCTAAGTAAATTATGTAATGTGTTTATTAAGGTTGCTACAATAATGTCATGTCATGATGAATAAGGGCCGGACAAAATAAGTTGGTTTCAGAGGTTGTAACTTGTCAGTTCTGATGTATGAAATAATTAAATAATATTATTATCATCTTAATTAAATAATAATTAAGTAATTTTAGTTAGCCAAGAGCTCATAATTTTTTTTAAAAAAACAAAAAACAAGCAGGAAGTTGCATAAATTAGAGGTGACAAAGTTCTTACTAAAATAATCCATTCTTAGAGATATTGTTACTCTCTCATAAAAGACTCACTAAAATAATCAGATATCTTCTTGCTCAAAATATTTATGTATGAATAAATCTTAACATTAACATTTTTTATAATAATATTAATTTTATAATAATTAAAAATCACGAATGCTAGGCAGGACTTGTGGGGATTTCTATTTTCATTTTCTTTGATTCATTTTTGTGAGCCACCCTTGAAAACAATTTTGCTTCATTTTGTGAGCCACCCTTCGATGCTTGATTGATCCAACCATGGCTTTGAAACTAGATTGAGATTTGTGATACAATACAAGTAAGTCCATATTCACATGCTGGAAACCGACAATCATGACAGCTTGATTGACCCGCTATGAAGCACAAGCTAATATACTAGTTTTACTTCATTTTGTGCATGAGTCCCCCTTGATGCTTGATTGATCTAACCATGGCTTTAAAACTTGATTGAGATTTGTGATACAATGCAAGTGAGTCTGCATTCACATGCTGGACAATAGTTTGCATAGAAACTTATGTTTATGAATAAACAACTTCAGAATTTCCATTATAATGAAATGGATACAAATAATACAATGAGTACAACAGAAGATAGGAACTGACTTCTGTATCTCAGCAGGGGATAAAGTTGGCCTATCTTGTTTGAATTACATTCAAAATTCAAATATGATATACAACAGATCATAACAACTTCTATATGTTCCCTCAAGATGCGTCGCGAGTAGAGATGCCTATCTTGTCCTGAAATAACAAGAACTGAGAAGTAGGCAATGACTTAATGAGAATATTGGCAAGTTGATCGATAGAAGAAACATGAGCCACTCGAAGTAGATCAGATTGAACTTGATCTCTTATACAATGATAATCAACAACGACATGTTTCATGCGAGAATAGAAGATAGGATTGAAACTTAATTGTGTTGCACCAACATTATCACAATAGACAACTATAGAATTTGGTAAGCCAATTCCAAGTTCTAAAAGGAGAGAGTAGACCCAATAAAGTTCAACATCGGTGGTAGCAACAAAGACGGTATTCTGCTTCTGTGGACAAGCGAGCAACAATGGTTGCTTCTTTGAGCTCCAAGAGACAAGGTTGCACCCTAGGTAAACCAGATAGGCACTGGTTGAAGAATAATCATCTTTATTACCAACCCAATCCACATCTGAAAAGGCATGAAGAAAATCAAAGAAGCCATGAAGAGTGAGAGGAGAATCATGATAGAGTAGCAAACCCTTGTTTAGTAAACCACATAAATAGCATAAAATACATTTAATAAGAACTCGGTGCTCGTTGGCTAGCTTGTGCATAACTTAGGCCATTTTATTAACTACAAAAAATATGTCAGGTCGAGTTAAAAAGGTATTATAGGCTACCAACTGCTGCATGATATGGAGTGGGATCTAATAGATATGTGCCCAATGTTAAGGAGATTGCTGCAAAGTTTATTGGTAGGGGAGTCATAACAAGTTTTGCATCTTCCATATTGGTCCGTTTGAGTAAATCCTGAATGTATCTTCTTTGTGAGAGTAAGATGCCAAGATGATGTGGGACAACTTCAACTCCAAAAAAATAAGAAAGTGAACCAAACTCTTTTAGAGAGAATTGCTGAGCAAGACATTCAACAAACTGTGAAACAACAACATCATTGTTACCGGTTAAGATAATGTCATCAATATACACTAGAAGATACAAGATATAATGGTTGTTGTGAAGAACAAAGAGAGAGGTATTTGAGTTTGAATTATTGAAACCAGAATCTAGCAAAAATTGATGCAATTCATGATACAAAACCTGGGGAGCCTGCTTGAGGCCATAAATGGCTTTATGAAGTTTACAGACATAGATGGGATGGTCAGAGTCTACAAAGCCTGATGGTTAAGCCATAAAGACATCTTCAGAGAGCTTACCCTGAAGAAAGGCATTGTTGATGTCTAACTAGTAGAGAGACTAGCCATTACTTACTGCAATACTAAGAACAAGTCTCACTATGGTAGGCTTAACAATTGGATTAAAGGTTTCATGGTAATCCAAACCTGGTCGTTGATGAAAGTCTTTGGCTACAAGATGAGCTTTGAACTTGTCAATAGAATCATCAAAATGCCTTTTAATATGGTAAATCCACTTACAGCTAACTAGATTAAATATGCCATTAGGGGGAACTAGTTCCTAAGTTCCATTACAAACAAGTGCATCATACTCTTCAGACATAACTTGATTCCAATTATGGTCTCTAAGAGCTTGTGATATGGATGTAGGTGTAGTAGTTTGGGAAGTTGTTTTATGGATGTGAAGGCTAAGCTTCTAAATTGGTTTGGTTATGTTGTTTTTGGCTCGGGTAGTCATACTATGTTGGGTGAGAGGTGGGATTGTGATTTGTTGATCGGTGGTTTGATGGGAATGATTAAGTAATAGAGTGTTTTTAGGAGCTGCTTGCTATGATAATGAAACAACTGGTTGGGAAGTGATCTCAGGCAAAGGCAATTCTTGAGAGCAAACTACAGATGGAGCGTGGTCTATTTGCTAGGATGAGTGGGAATAGAAACAATAAGGAAAGGTGGAATCCAAGTGTTTAAGTTAGTGGAACTGGGATGAGAGAGAGTGTTGTGCAGGGAGGTGTATGGGAAAATTGTTTCATCAAAATTGAACATGGCGAGAAACATAGATTCTTGATGTAGAGGAGGGGTCAAGGTAGAGATAAAAACTTTGAGA
>Ga0307517_10011545_pt1 | contig 12232 bp, 8 predicted proteins | sample 23_EM_MG_FD_194515 | JGI IMG/M metagenome (GOLD analysis project Ga0307517, IMG submission 194515) | Populus trichocarpa ectomycorrhiza microbial communities from riparian zone in the Pacific Northwest, United States - 23_EM | ecosystem: Host-associated > Plants > Roots > Unclassified | place...
AGTGCAATTAGCGAACAGTGCAGTGAATTGCTGCTAATTGCACTGTACAATACAGTGCAATTAGCATGCACAATAAACACAAAGCAGCAAAATGCTGCTTCTTCTTTTTTGCGTCACAGACGCAAAAAATATATGGGGTCCATACACAGTAAACTGTGTATGGATTGTTATCAAACTGCTGCAGACTGCGTTTTAATTAAAACGCAGCTGCAGCCGCGTAAACAAACGGACCCTTAAAAAGGTCATTAAGAAAGAAAGCTTTTCTGATGCATGAAATAAATCATCGGTTTGCTTTGGTCTTTTCTTTTTAACGATAATCATCCCAGCAAGAATAATGTAAATCTGAAAAGTTCTTTCACAGTTTTGCAGATGAAAATACAGGTGCCATTGATTGATAACAAATGGTTGTAACCAAAAGTCAGACGAAATACTAAAAGCTGTGGCAAGTCCATTATGTGTTGCACACTTGCACTGCAATTGTTGGGTTCGGCAGCAAGTGATTAGAAATGTTGATAAGCAGAAGCTAGTCGTTTGGGGCAAGCGAAAAGTCCTTTCTGACGCATTGTAAGTCATTCTGTGCTGGTCTCATTCAAACTCTTTGTTGTTTGTCTGTAATGTAATCTGTATAGATTAGGGCTGATTTGGATTCCATTACAAACTGCGTTTTCTAAAAATCTAAATTTTTTTATTTAAAATTAATTTTTTTATATTATTGTATAGTTATGTGTCAAAAATAATTTTTATAAAATAATATTATTTTAATATATTTCCAAATAAAAAATATTTTGAAAACAATCTTAAAACACACTATATACTTTTTTAGAGTACAGATATTGATAAATTGTCATCGTTATCTTACTAGGAAACGTTTTTAATCAGCAACAGATAATAGAAACATGGACAAGGTGGCATCCATTTGTTTTCTGTGAAAATCTTGAATATAATATCAAACTTGGATATCGTTTTCCTAGCCACTTAGCACTAAATGAAAACATTGTAGGATATTGCTCAGCATCCATTTCTATATGAACAAAGGGAGAAAGTCCAGACTGTAAACCAGACTGTAAACCAGACTGTAAACCAAACTTTCCTTCTTTAATATTCATACAAAACATGAGGATGGATGGAAAGGCTTCAAACCTACCTTTTTCGAGATCAAGAAGCTAAATTGTTCTTGCTAGGTATAGACTTGGCGCAAGAGCCAAAACCAGTAACGGTATTATCACCACCAAACCATGGTGGCCTGCTTGGCCTTTCAAGAGTTGCTATTTCTTTAGAAGTAGCTTGGATAGGCAACAAATTTGTTAAAAACACCAAGGTTTGCAGCTAAGTGTTTAGTTCTACTTTGTTCTGCATAGAGGAGTGAAATAGAATTTAGCCCAAGAATTGTTTCTGTGTTCTTAACAGAATTATTTCTCATGGAGTTATGGAGTTTCCATTGTCTGTATTCAACTCTTCAAATCATACAAGAAAGAAAACAGCAAGAACAATTCTAGTACAACTTAGACAATGGTGGACCCTGAAAATTGAATTTTCTCAAGAATCATTGCTGAATTCTTTCCTTTTCTTCCTTTTTAAATCAAACAAGATCACCACCCCCACTCACCCTTGGATCCTGAATCACAAGCCATTTAAGAAGTGCCTTTCCCTATAGCCACTACCTCTCACTAAGAGTCCTCCAGCTTTGAAACTTTGTTATAAAGGAACCCAAAAAATATACAATGCGGTGAAGGCAATAATGACGTCTCAATGAGAAGTTGCTCAAAGTTTCATTAACTTCATGCTCTGTGCTGCAAAAGCTTAACTGCCAAAACTACAAGCTCCACAAGAAAAAAAGATACCCACCTTTTCCAACATTTTTATGCCTGCCAAGTTCTTGACATTAACTGGCTTACGCAGGGAGAATTACCGAGGCCTCACTATACATCCATGCCAAAGTACCCGAAAGGCGTGGAAGGGGACATAGGTGAAGGCAATGTTCTCGGTCACAGGAATGACATGTTCTGCTTGCGCTGGTTCAGTTGAGAAGGCTATCAAAAGGCTTCCCGGCGTGCTTGAGGCCATTGTTGATGTCTTGAACAATAGGGCTCAAGTCATGTTCTTCCCCAGTTTTACAAATATACGTGTTCAACAACTGTTGGATAAAGTATTTGAAGACAAATACTCAAGTAAAAGCTCGTTGTTATGTTGCTTTGTATTATATGTCAAAATTTAACTCAGAATGGTTAAGTGAATTCCAAAGATCCAATCTCTCTGTGTGTGTGAAGATTTAACTCAGAATGGGGGACATGAAAATATAGTCATCCAGAGGCATGAAAATGACTCTTATGAAAATTCATCCTGCAATTATTGTTATTATTTTTAATCTATAATGACACTCAAAATGGTAAAACTATATGATTCTATTAGCATTTTGGCTTCTCTTTCCTTTTTCCAATTGCTTTGATATATATACAGTTTTGTTTTTTCTTCGGTATTGGAATTGAAGTAGGATGAATTTTGGAGGCTATTACCTGAAAGGGTTCTAAATTTGATCTTGGTAACTATCCATTTGGCACATTTGCATTTAATTTGTCTGCACTCCTTTTGAGTATTTTTATACTCTTAGCACTTTAAAAATAAATACAAAAAATATTTAGAAAAATATTTTTAAATGTTGATGTAGAACTGATGCTTGCAGAAACTGAAGCAATGACATAGTTCCGATGAAGAGCAATTTGGAGGATGTACTGACTGCTATACACTTATCTAGGTTCATGTGCGTTTATTTTTTATATTCAACCTGTTTTTTTCAAATTATTTTTTTTAAAAAAAATATTATATTAATAATTTTTTTAAATGTTTTCCCATCATTTTAATGTATTAATATTAAAAAAATAAAACATATATATTATTTTAATATATTTTTAATTAAAAAAATATTTTTATAAAAATACTCTTAATCTTAATCCCATTACGCATCACCTACCATAAGAAAAGCTTTTCTTGGATTGGTTTATGCTTTAGGGCTTATTTAAAATTATAGTAGTGGTCGAGGTTTAAAATATTTTTTTCTTAGAAATACATTAAAAAAAATTTAATAAAAAAATTATTTTTAAAATCAATACATCAAAACAATCTATAAATATAAAAAAATAATTTTTAATAAAACAAATTTAAAATTTAAAAAACATAATTTTAACCACATTCCAACACGGTTTAAACTACAAATGGGGCTTTGGAGTATAACCTCATTGGCATTCCAATAGCAGCCGGGGCGCTTTTCCCTGGCGCTGGACTCCGTTTACCACTGTGGATAGTGGACCTTTTCCGTGGGCTCCATGGCTGCCTCTTTAGTCAGTGTGGTTCAGAACTCTCTCTTATTGACGAATTACATAAGGCCCAAGAAACTGGAAAATCTAGGAAATAGAAATTCATTGAATAAAGATAGTGATTAGGAGTTGATCAGGAGTTGATTGAGAGCAATGTAGACGATATGTAGGAAGCGTTGCCAATTGACTGCTGCTGCATGAGGTATTAAAAGTAAAGGAAAATGAGCAAAGACGAGAGATTTTAAACATGGTGCGTTAAATGTTTAGAGTTTTCTTCCTGTTTCAAATGATAATCACCATAGCAAGACTTGTGAAAGTCGGGATTTCTTTCACAGGTTTGCAGATAGAAATATTGGTGCCAAGCATTTAATAAATGTAGCCAAGTGTTTTGCTACCTTGAGATTGCCATCAACATGAGAATAACTTGAACATGTGACTATTAACTCAGACATGATCAAGCACGCACCCTCGGGATTAACTTGATGATAAATTTTAAGGTGTGTTGCTTGAACTATTAATGATGTTGGCTGTTTCTTGGCATACAAATAACATTATGATCATTGTGTTATGATCTCTCTGGATTTGTGGCTACTCCACGGAATGAAGATTGAGCAAGTTAAAGATGCAAGAACTCAAAGAGTTACGATATTATGATTGAGAATTACCCTCGGGGAGAATGGAAACATATATGGTGTCATGGACTAAACATAGTACTCCTAGTTTCTAGAAGTAAAACACTTGAAGAGGGCATGGATCAAATTTCAACCAGAAATAACTACTGCTTCGCAGACAAGTCTAAACAATTGCTGTGACAATTTTCAATTCAAAAGAAGTTCCACAATGAGGCTTTTTGTCGATTGCATTTGCAGATGTCTATGATACAGCATCTCTTTGTAGCCCAAATTTTTATTACAAAAAATTGCAAGAAATCACAACTACTTGCACAACCCATTATTTGCTCCAATCATTTCGGTATTAACCATCATTCTTGGCTGAAGCCTCTACAGGATGAACCCAGATTGCTTACCATATGTATATTTATGACTTCAAACAAAATAATTCTTACATCTTTGAGGCCAATTTTGTTTTCAAGTTCTCACTGTTTGTGCTCATTGACCGTACCTTCTGCAGTTTCACTTTGGCTTTGAACAAGATTTGATGCACTTCATCAAAGTGTGGCCTTGTTGCATTTTTTGTATCCTCCATCCACTGCTGAACCTTCTTGTAGGGGCAAAGTATTCGGCTGCAATCCTTTTCATCCAAAACCTACAGCCAAAAACAAGTTCTACTTGAGAATGCCTTCATGAGGCAACTTCTTTGATTCTTTTCCTCGCATTATATGAAAGAATTTCAAGGTAAATTTAGAGCAACAAAAAATCCTATCTTACAGTTCAATAAGTGTAAAAAATATAGAAGATCTATGTTTTTTAAATGAATTTCTTCCCAAACAGTCAGGTAATATCAGAGCAAGAACAAAAAAGGTATTGCCTGCAATCCTAGACACTGTAAATTATGCTCTAGGTTTCAGCCATTAAAAAAAACACGTGAAATTTATGATGTAATTAACCTTTACATCCATGGAAAATTCAACGTAAGAGCATGAAGCTGAAATCTTTCCTTGCAGAGTTATATTCCCATTTCAGCATCAGCAAACATAAGGCGATAGTCCATAAAAACAAGTTGGACTTCTGACTACTGCCTAGAAGACATAACCCATCACACTACTACATCCATGTTTTGTTCATCTCTATAGCACCTTGCTCTGTTCTGACAGTGAGATCAAGTGTGCCAGTCGTTGGGTGTTGGAAAAGAAAAGGGAGGAGAGAGGCAGCACAGATATTTCCCTTGTGTTCAAATTTGATTAAGTCCTCATGCCTCAAAATCCTAATACCAAAACTATAAGTAACTCTCTCACTAAGAATTTTTATCTCTATCGCAGCCAATACATCCCTTTCTTTGTTTCTTTATAGTTACATAGCCAATACTAATTATATCATAGAAGCAAAGAGTCATATCTATGTACCTCCAGTTGCATTAGTTCACAAACTAGGCTTAGATCAGCTATGGATGGTTGATTTCCACCTAACAAGAACCGGCCACTTCCCTTAAGCCACACAGACTCTATCTTTGACAGGGATGAAAACAGAACTTTCTCGGCCTCAGCAGCTGCTTGTGGATCCAGAGGTAGACCAAGGACAGGTGCTAATGTGGTATTCTTGACATATTCAGCTGAAGAAGAAGTATAAAATGGAAAGCACCAGCTTATCAGAATCTTGGGAAAGAAAAATAAACAAAAGCTTTCCAGTGGAAGTCGACAGGAACATTGTAACTAGAACCAGTGGAATATAAGCTGTTTTGTATGTCAATTTCCAAGTCAGAAGCATAACAGCAAAATCAAATTAAACATGTACAAAATAATGATTCTCACAATTGTTTCAGATCAAATTTTTTATGGCATACCTGCACCATGGCGTAAGTTGGAGTGATGCCAATCCAAAACCGAGTTGATTTTAGCTCTTTTGAAAAGATCCGCTGGGTACCTTACAGTGGGAACAGGCAGACTTGTTTATAATTGGCCATGGCATGTAAATCTTGGAATTAAATAAAAAATAACAAAATAGTCTTTGAATATACTAAAAATCCTGCACGAGAAAGCATAGGTCAACCAAATATACATTGTTCCTGCATTAGACAAGACCAAGCACCTTTTCAGTGTGGTTACAGTGAGAATCATATTCATTTAACCAGTAAGTTTTAGTAAATAGAAAAACGTCCCTGCTAATGTTGTCCATTTTTAAAGATTGAAAAGTGACTATACTAATATTGTCCAGTTTCTCCTTTCATATCTTAAAGATTAAAGCAATCAACAAAGTCTGCCTTGGTACAACAAAAGACAACAGATCAACAAATAGCCCACGAGCCCTTAGTAACAGGAGCATGTTCCTTGCTTTTTTTCAACACATTTTTTTGGGCGTTAAGAACAACACAGCTTACATCATATCTATATCATTGCCAATACCCATTTCATTTCTTTATCCAGCAAGAATTTCCTATATTTAAGCCACCCATATCCCAAAATGTACAGAAATTAATTACATTGGATAAGCAGCTTTTACATACCAGTGATCAGCAACTCCCGGAAATACACAAGCAAGATAAATTAAGATCGCGTGACTGCAAAGAACAATCAATAATTCAATAAGTAATTTGACGAATTAAAATGTTTAACGGCAAAAGGGAGTGCCAATTCTCTTTGTCATCTACAATTTATGGTGCAGGTCACATAACTAAATCATAGGAAAAATGGCTAGCAACAAACTCAGGTCCTAGATTTACAGAAACGAAAAATGTGAGAGATGACAAAGGCAAGAGAAGTGTTTAAATTACCTCTCAAACAGCTTGAACCTTCCATCAACTATAGCTGGCAATTTTCTCATAGGGTTTATCTCTGAAACCATAATCAACAAACACTTAATTCTGCTAGCACAATTTAAGCGACAAGAACACTTAAATTAACATCATTTCCATCTGGGGAGGTCTCAATTCTGCTAATAAACAACAAAAGCCTCAGTTTTTTGACCCGATTCGCAAATAACTAAACACGGCATGAACATAGACAGACACAGAAGGGGGGCAACTTGATTGAGAGTACCTTTGAATTCAGGAGTTAAATGCTGGCGCTTTGATATGTCAACTCTAACCTCTTCAAAGTCTATCCTGTTTACCCTGCATCAATAATATACAATTCCCAGATCAAATACACGCAAAAAAAAAAAAACCATGTTCAAGAACTTGCAGTTAGAATTAGTACATGAGGAAGCTATTACAAAGGGAAATGAAATAAAGAAAATTACTTGCAGAAGATGAGAACAGCCCGTGATGGCTGTGACATTCTGTCTGCGTATACTTTCAGCTTCATTTTCTAGTTTCTCTCTCTCACTAGATCTCTGATTCTTAGTTCTTACAGTTGAATCGTGGATGTGAGGTACTAAGGTAGCAGATAGAGCCTTTTCCCCCTTTTGCACTGTTCTATCTCAGGCTCTGAAACCTTATCACACATACATATATTGTAAGAGTTAATTATAACTAAGTCCCTGTAGTTTACCAACAATAATTTATTAATCCTCATGGTTTCAAATATTAATTTTTAATCCCTATTTTCTTAAAATCTGTCTATAACTTAATTCTTTTGTCAATTTTATGTTCTTTTTCTATCAGATAAATTGGGAAAAAAAATGAAAGATAAGAGGGGAAATTTGATGGGAAAAAAGAAAGAAAGTTAATAATATATATATATTTAGGAAGAAATATCACTCAAATCTTTCTTTTACTGGATGGGAGGTCCAATAGCCTTAGAACTACAAAACAGGGCACTAAATTTGGACCTGACAATTTAGTGAAAATTATAAATCTTAAAGTGGCATGTCCCCTTGTGTCTCAATTATCTAAACCCTTTTCACCATAAATTTAAGTTTTTTTTTCAAATTCACGTAGCATTATAAAATTATTTTTATATTTTATAATTTAAGCTTTAAAATTGAGGTAATTTTTTGATATGGTATTAAAACTTTATTAATTAAATAGTTACGAGTTAAACTTCACCATCATCATTTTAATTAATAAAAATTAATCATAAAATAGTGTGAGTTTATACAAGTTTTAAGTTCAAATAATTTTAATTTTAAAAAAAATATTTTAGAGAATAATATAAAATTATTATTTGAACCTCACTTTTAAAAAAATAAAACAATCACATCAAATATTTGTCTTTATTTGATTTTAATTTGTTCATTAACAAGCTCAAAATTTGATTTTAATTTGTTTCTGAACAAGCTCAAACTCGATCGTATCGAACCAAGCTTTAACATTATTTTGGTTCTTAAGCTCCTCTCGAACTCAATTTGATTTATATAAACCAAACTTGAACACTATGATACTCCTCTCGGCTTGTTAACAGCCTTAAGAATTTAGCATTTCCCAAATATTTTCCCCGCAGAAGCCTCTCCGTTCTTCTGCTTTTGCTGATGAGAAAATCAGCGTCAATGTTTTTCCCCTTTCAGTCTTTCTACATGCCAAGGTAAAGTGTATGCTTCGATGCTTCTACCAAAACAAATAGGATGTTATGTTTGGCGATAATCCTCATGAAGATTCATGAGATGGGTTGTGTTGCCATTAGTTTCTTAGCCACTAGAAAAACTTTAATGCACTTAACTACACTGTAAATCAAAATTTCATAAGAAACAACGGATAAGGAAAGAACGTAGCTCCAGCACCATTTTATACCTTTGGATTTGAAAGATGATATTACAGTCAAATCCAAATGTGTTAAGGGTATCAGCACATGCCGATGCTCGGCACTGCAGCACAGCTCCGAAACAATTACTGCTGGACTGATGACTCCATCATTCAAGAGTTTAAACACACATTGTCACAATTTTTTACCCAGTAAAGTTTAACACAATGGTTTCGGTTTGTGGCAGTCTCTGCTATCTATAATACATCAGAAATTGTTATTACAGAACATCGCAGGATATCAAAAGTACATAAATTATTAACATGCTGTGTCCACCTCATTATTTGATCCAGTCGTGCTGTAGAAATTAAATTCTTGGCTCGAACTTCCACTGGATGAACCAAGAAATGCTTATTGCTTTTAAATGATTTAAAACAAAGACTCCTTACATATCTTGCTCCACCTCAATGGTTTTACTCGATTACTGTTGCATCTGTAGTTTAGCTTTGGCTCCAAAGAGGGTTTGATGCACTTCATCAAAGTGGGGCCTTGTTGCATTTTTTGTATCCTCAATCCACTGCTGAACCTTCTTGAATGGACCAAGTATGTGATTGCTCTCCGTTTCATCTACAAACTAAAGTTCAAAAAAAGTTTTGCCTTGAGATAACAAAGGCCTTTTATCGGCAACTTCATTTCCTCGGTATCAAATATAAATAGATGTTCGATGCAAGTTTAAAGCAACAAAGATTCCAACCTTACTATGTGTTAGTGTATATGTGTGTGGCAATGTAAGTGTGCATGTGCGTATGGGGAAGGAAAGAAAGAAATTTATGCTCAACCAGTCCTCCAATGACTTCGTGGATACAAGGTGAACTACCATTAATCCTAGAAACTATGAGAAAGAAACTTGGTCTAGGTTTCAGTTCTCTTTAAGCAAACACATGATGAACTTGAGTAGAGAGAGGCCTCCCATAAATCAATAAAGCAATGAGGTTGACTCAACGTATCTGCTTAGTATTGACCAAAAATCTCATGGAAAATCAATGTAAAAGCTTGTAGTTGGCAAGTTCCCTTGTATAGTATTTTGTTGTGGGAATGATTGTGGGAATGAGATTACTTCTGGGTGTTGTAAAAGGGAGGCGAGAGGGAGTGATTCAAGTTAAGTAAATCCTGATCACACCCTAAAAAACTATATTGTATCCGAAACTTTAGCTAAACCCCACTCTTATTGAATTTTCTCCCATTATAGCAGCAACGCTAGCTACATCGTATAGAAATGGTGAGTCATATCTACATACCTGTAGTTGCATTATCTCACAGAGGAGGCTTAGATCAGCTATGGATGGTTGGCTATACTGCCTAGCAAGAACTGGCCACTCTCTTTAAGCCACAGAGCCTCTATCTTCGACAGGGATGAAGGTGCATGTATAGCTTTGTCAATCCAAAATTTGAGTGAATTTAAGCTCTCTTGTAGTGATCAGCCGGATACCTTACAGTGTGAACAATAAAACATGTTAAGAACTGGTCACCAGCATACAAGTCTTAAAATCATATAAAACGTTCAATTAGTCTTTGAATACACTAAATCCTGCAACTGAAAGCACATGCAGACCAAAGACACATTGTCACCTGCATTATACAACACATTCTCACACAGTACTAGCAAAAATTTACAAGTGCTGGACATGTATAAAACTATATCGTAGAATAGAGTTGCTAGCAGCAAACTCAAGTTCTAGATTTCCAGAAACCAAAACATACGAGATCAATCACAAGGACGAGCAAGTAACTAGCAGTTTGTGTTTATGTTACCTCTCAAAAAGCTTGAATTTTCCATCAACTACAATCGCTGGCACTTTTCCCATAGGATATATTTCTGAAATCGCAATCAAGAATCACACATGACTGTCTCAACTTTCTTGAGAAAGACAGATCATTCCCCGGCACAGATTTTTGCACCCTAAACCCTTGATGACCATAATTTCCATCTGGAGTGGTCTCAAGTTTGCTAACAAGCAACAAAAGCCTCAACTTTTGCACTAAAAAAAAAATCGACACATATATAACACACAGAGAAAAGGAATGCTTGATTAAGGAGTACCTTTAATTCAGGAGTTAAACATTTTAGTGTTGATTTTGGTTTTTTTAAGAGATGTAGAAATAGAATTTGTGGAAGAGAAAAAACATTTTAGTATTTTGTTTGGTTTTTTTTTGGAGCATGAAAAACAAGGAAAAAAATTTAAAAAAAAAAAAATATATATATATATATATTAGCTCTTCATTTAGCACCATCGGATTAAAAAAGGTTTTCTAAAAAGCTGTAAAAATAAAAAATAATATCATTGCAGAAGATGACGATTTCCCTTGAAGGCTGTGACGAACGATCTACATATACTATGAAGTATGAACCCTTTATCCTCAAAATGGTTACGTGGATATCTAATTTAATTAATAACAAGATATTCATATAAAATTGTAAAAGAAGATTAAATTAGGCTATCTACGGTTCATGCTTTTGATTGCATGTTTGTGTAACATGTTAGTGATTTTTTTTTTTAAAGTTGTTAAAAGTTACTTTAAAAAAAATCACTAACATGTTAACAATCATGCAATCAAAACCATGAACATGCATTTTAAAAAACAAATATTAAAAAATATTTTTTTATTTTATAAAATTTATTTTTAATATTAGTATATTAAAATAATTTAAAAATATCAAAAAAATTAATTTTAAATAAAACAATTTAAATATTAACTTTTTTCTCACCTTTTTAATATGTATTTCTTATATAACTTCTTTTCACAAACTTCATGACGAGTTCCAAAATTCAAGATGTTTAGGAATAAGATTGATATGTCGAATAATCGGTTAATTTCTTAGTTCAAATAATATGATTTATTTTTTCTAATTAAGGTATCCAGTAACATGATATAGAAAGCCTAGATAATTAGTAATTGGTAACTAGTGATGCCTGGTAAATCAAGGTGACTGGTAATTGATACATGCAAAATGTCTTTTTTGATGAATATGTAGACTCTTGTATGCTTAAGTCAGTAACTTTATAAAGAAAGAAAATGCAGTGATATTTTAGAAAGATAAACTCTAAAAATATATGTGTTAAAAATATTAAGAATGAAGAAATTATAAACCTTGAGTTTGAAGGATTTATAATGTATTTGTAACACATAAGTCTTGTCTTTCTGTGAATAAAAGGGGCTAAAATATATTTTTACCATTGTGATATTTTGAGTTGAATTATACTTAAAATAAAACATATCGAACCAATATAAAATAATAAGAGACCATTTTGAAGTCTTGAAAAAATTCTTAAAATAGTGTTGGGCTCAAGCATAGTTACTGAGCCCATTAGGGGTGAAAAATAGGTCCAAATATGTTGCTTAGATCTAAACATGTTAGGCTTGAACATAGTACCCTGAGTCCACGAGAGTGCTCGAGTGCACGCCCAAGACTAAGAGTGTGTAAAAACACATGTTTTTAATAGCAATATGATTTATTGAATAAAAAATAAAGATAATTAAAATAAAGATTAGAAAAAATTCTATTGAGTTGAAATAAAGAGTAAAAAAATATATATCTATAATCAAAACTCCCTTTTCTTGATCATGTGTTTTTGTTTCTATTTTTGTTCATGAAAACATTTTCTTTTTTTTAATAAATATTGTTTTT
>Ga0307517_10011547_pt1 | contig 12231 bp, 7 predicted proteins | sample 23_EM_MG_FD_194515 | JGI IMG/M metagenome (GOLD analysis project Ga0307517, IMG submission 194515) | Populus trichocarpa ectomycorrhiza microbial communities from riparian zone in the Pacific Northwest, United States - 23_EM | ecosystem: Host-associated > Plants > Roots > Unclassified | place...
GAAAGTACGTTTCAAATTCGAAGGAATAGCAAAACACAAGAAATTTTAAAAATTAGAAACCATATCAGCCAAACAAACCATTGCTCAGATTTTTCATGTTCCAACTTCGTTAAAAAAAAAAAAAAAAAAAAAAAAACAGAGTCTAGAGTATTTTTTTTGTTGTTGCAAACCAAGGATTAATTGAGTATTTAAAGCGATCATTCAAAAACATGGAGAACGTTAAGGAACTCACAAAAGCAGTCATGTCGGCAGTGCTTTGCTTGGGATCCTCGGAATCATGTCCTTCCTGTCAAAATAACCACCATCTCGATAAACAACATTCTCTAACCTAAAACTAAAGGATAAATCTTGCCGTAAATGAAAATAAAAAAATTAATTAGCTTGATAGAAAAGATCTGATCAAGCACCAAAAGCTACATTTTGAAAATTAAATTTTCTGAAACCCTAAAACCATGCAAATCAGAAAAGGTAAGAGTGGAAAGAGAGGAAAAAAGAAGTAACCATTGCTTGCTATGCTGGTTGGTCTCTGTCTGCACGGTACTAGAGTGGCTGTAATGATACTAGTACTGATAGTATAAAGCACTGAGCGTTGAAGGAGAAACAAGGAGAGTGAAAACGAAAGGAAAAGGACAGGCTCGCGTTTATCAAAAATTTTCTTCTGGTGATGATGATTAATTTACCCATATGCCATTAACAAAATTTGAATTTCAAATTTCAAATTTCAAATTTAGCAAACCGGCTAAAAGACCCATCTGCCGGTCCACTCGCAAAATCTTTTCTCTTTTTTTTTTCCAGCCCTTTAAGTAAGGTTTGGAAGTTCAAAACCAACTATAAAGAATTAATAACCCCATTTTTTCAGAGCGTATCAAGTATTTGAATTTCTTGATATTATTCATTATTTATCAGGTAAAATATTTAGAAATTCATAAATTATCTATCGATATCTATTATCTACTAATATATATTATTCAATAAAAAATAAAATAATTCATATATATATTATTGTATTAAAATATTTCGACGTCCAGGTTTTGGATTGTGTTTAACAGTATTCATAATGCCCATCATCCATAAAATTACATAACTATCCAAAAATACACTCATTTGGGATTAAATCATCATCCCTAAACTAGTCATTTTTGTACTTGGAACATGCCATCACACCCTTTGTGTATAAACTATGAACTACACCCTTTGTGTATAAACTATGAACTACAGATTGGTGAGAGCGAGAGAGAGAGAGTGAACTGCCCCAGTCAAGAAGAAATGGAGATGGCGATTAACCCCAGAACAAATGTAGTTCAGGATTGAAATTTAAGTGATGGTTGACTGCTATAATAACACCCACCTAATAACCCGAAACAAGTACCAAAACATTAGCATAAAGAAAACAAGCATGTGCAGAAGAGAAAAGACATCTTCCCAGGTCAAGAAAAAAACGAGAGTCTGGCACAATCAAACCATAAAAGCAAATAAGAGATTTCGATTTGTTAAACGAAGATAAAAATAAAAAGGAGTGCAGAGGAAGGAGCTACTCTGTTGTTCTCTCTGTTTTGCATTCATGTTGCTTTTCCATATTTGATTTTGAGTTCCAAAATTACATCGGGGGAAAGAGAGAATTCTTCTGAAACAAAACAAAAAAAACCTTGGAGACTCATTTTTCCTTCTTTCTAGTGGACAATTTCTCCTCCACATAAGGATATTCAGATTGAGCAGACCATAGGCCCCATAGTATAAGTAAATGGAGACAGAGAAGAAGAGCAGATGAATAATTGTTTGAAGGATAGACATTCCAGCAAAACTCCACACCTACAAACAAAATCAAACTGCATGCCAGAGCACCAAAACTGATTATATAATGATCATGATAAAGCAGAAAAGTTATGCAAATATTGTTGGGGCAGGAAAGCAAAGTGGGAAAATTTTACCGGAGTGATGTTGGGAAATGTGTTTTCCACAATAGGTAAGGCAAGCTATAGAAGTACCTGAAGTAGGAGATGTGCCATTACATTACTATTTCATTCACACGAAAAGCAGAACATGAAATTTAAATGCCAAATTTTCATACTTTTCCAATATCATCCCGAGTCATGAATTTGGGCCGGCCAAGTACCATCTTCACAGGAATATATAGATGCAGCAGAAAATATTCAACGAATGAAAGAAATATAAATCTATTAAAGAGACATGCCTCGTGTGAGGCTTGTATTTTTTGGGGCATGATAACACCATCCTAATGAAAAGATAAATGAAGAAAAAATAGGAATAATAAAGACACTTAGAAAACCAATGACGCTGGTTACAAAGCGGATCATCATATCATGATAGATTACTATTGTACTCTCCTCATAGTCATATCTTTCTACTGTGAATGAGTCAATGCATATATATTTACGTCAACATGGAGGCAAAGCTCTAAGTTGGTGCTTTATAGACATTGAGGAAATAAAATGGATGATTCACCAGGAGCTACTATTGAAAATACATAGCTAGAAATGCAGACAAACTCTACCTCATGAACATTGATATGTTCATTTCAAACAAACAAACAAAAAATTTAAAACATTCTATTGATTACTACTAGCCCTGACATAAAGCATGTCCATCTTATTTTTGTTCTTCTGCTTTCATTAAGAAGAATGAGAGGAAAGATGGGAGTGGACCACCCTTGACAGATAGTAGAGAGGCTAAATGGAATTGGGCCATAAAAGATTACAATTTGCAGTCAAGTTTACTGGATTATGTGCACTTGTACAATTGGTTTTATGAATTCTATTTGTATCCAGAAAACACAAGTGGAATAGAGAATTGTTTTGCAGTTCGTTAATAAAAGCATCAGCTTTCCAGACAGGTGAGAAGACATATACATTCAAGGACATGGCATGGACAGCCATCACAAAGGTAATTAGGAGGCGCTTTGGTCATACCCTACAAGGTATGCCTCTTCCCTCCTTCACATACTGCATTTTCCCTCCTTAATATACTCTGACAAGCTGGTTGTTAGAGATATTGAAAACATTCAGACTGGGTGAAAAAAATAGTTCATTCAAATGAGCAGGCTTCAAGTTTCATAAGGTTTTTCCTCACATCTAGTTAAATCGAGGTACAAAAAATCCTGGTTGGAGAAAAGTTGATGTATTATGAGCAGTTATCACAGTAATGGATTTGCATAACAGATGTACCAAAAAATGGAGGCGAACACAATCACAAACAAACAGACAAACACAGAAAAGGGAAGGACAGAAAGATGTAGCCCAGGAAAAACACGAGTCATGTCAAAAGAGCATACCAAGAATAAAATTGATAGTGCAGCAAAAGAACATACCAAGAATAAAATTGATAATGCAGCGAGCGAGCGCATACAATGCCAATGAAGTTCCCAGCAAACAGAGTTGTCATGATATCTGAATCCATCACACCAAAATTTAGAGTACAAAACAAGAAGAGGGAAAAACTGAGGCGGTGGAAGGAAGACAGCTACTTAATTAATAGAGAAGCAAAGGAAAAGGATCCCTGCCATCCTTAGACTAAGATAGTCACAACTTACGTTCTTCCTTGAGAATCTTAAGGCCTGAACTGCTAGAACTTGAAAGTGCAGATGTAACTTTAGAATGCAAAAACTTAAAAAGTCCTCCTTCGTGCCTGAAATGAAAATATCAATAAGTATTGAGTGAACAACTCCAGAAAGATCCACGGGTGCGTTTTCTCTCTCTCCCTCTCTTTTTTTTGAGAAATTGTCACAAGTGTATTAAAATGAGCATTTTAGAGCAAAGTTTCCACAATAGCGCTCAAAAAATGCAGAATTTGAATCTGCTGAACCAATTCTCTATGCAGACATGGAAAAACATCAGCTAGAGCCATCTTGTTCCAATTTATATGGACACAGACATGGTTATCTATCCAGTATGGCCAAAAATAGAAAGATAAGAGAGTAAGACAGCTGTCAAATTAGACATTGTTTGACTTCAATTAGTGAATTTACTACATCAAATAAGATATGATCCTGTGCATGGAGTATATCTATGATTCAGGGACGAATACATAGAATCATAATACTTAAACACTTAAGTAGCTTCTCATAAAATATTTTCAGTCTCCACCATAACATCTCATAGCCCCAATAGTTATCACAGATATGGATTTAGTACTTGCAATAGAGAGAATTGACTCTGTAATTACCTGCACCATTTATAATGAGCAAAAGTAGCAAGCAACCCAAGGTGAGCAATCAGCAAAGAGATTGCAAATTGCTTTGATACAAAAACTGGTTCAGGAATGAACTTGAAGTTAACAGACCTAATAGAAAACAAAGATATGATTCAACAAAAAAGCAATCGCAATGATCACAAAAGAAAATAGTACAAAGCCTAACTAATAAAGAGCACCAAATCACATAGGGTTCTGCATAAAATATTTTACATAATCCACATTTTCCTTTATTTGGGCAGCACAGGAAACTTCATCAAAATAAACAGTTTTCTAATCAACCAGAAATATTTGTTCATCATAGAAGAACATATTTTCATATCATGATATGGGGAGAATATTTTATAGAGAGTTACAAACTCCCTTTCTCCCATTAACATCAGTATCCAACGACTTCAACCACAAAACCACCCCACCACTAAAATTCTCATTGTTGTCTCATCAATCACCACTACCACAACCAACATCAACTTACCCAACTGACCACCATAATCAATTCTCAATCATAACCCTTTTTTTTTGTAATCGAATACCAAACATTTGAAAATATTTTACACAACAAATGCACCAAAAATATCTTGCACTAGCTATTGAACCCTAGGAGGGGTAGGGTGGGATTTAGGAGGTGGAGAAGGCTAGGCCCACTGTGTAGCCCAAGACCCATTGGACCTCCTAGTAAACAAAAAAAAAACTAATATTAACCATAAATTAGCTGCAATGCGTAGTGAGAACTTAATGAATAAAATGAACAGACAACAAACAACAAACAATGCTATCTATACAAAATTCTCGTCACTTTCCAGCTGGCAAGCTATGGAAAACTTTTCATACCCCACCCTTCAGTAAATTGATGGATCAATGTCAGGTATTGTGGTTATGCAGTTCCTAAAATGATTTTAATCTGTAGAAACTGCCATAAGGAATTCTATAATTATATTCTTTGGATCTTCACAAAGTACTAGCATTGACTGTTGTAAATGTGGGGTTCTTCAAGGTACTAGCAATGAGGTAGTGTTGTATAATAGCAATGATGTTATGGGGAAGGGATGTAGTAGAAGCTGGAAATCTTGACAGTAAAGAGTGTTGTGGCAGGTGAGGACTTAAGAGTATTAGTGGGGTGTGAAGTGACAAAGCACTCCAATATTAAGGTGATGATTGTGTGGTAAATGGGGGTGTCCAAGGAGTACTTTGGGAGCGCACAACATAAGAGAATAAACAAGCACTGAGGAGGAAAAGGTTATATAGTGAGAGAAAGTGAGGTTAGAGAGAGAAGCTCTCATTTGAGTGAATGATCAAAAGGCCCCAATAGGATTGTGCCAAATGCCTAGGGTGTCAGAGGCTTGGATTAATGTGTTCAAGAGAACACATAGTTACGCTGAGAACATTTTGTACTCTCAAGATAGCCTGCTCCTCCCCCCCCAAGCCTCTGTCTACTGCATCCCTTCTCCACTACAACCTAGTTAATAGCAACATATCCCATTGATCTATCTATAACTGTCATGTCTAATGAGAATTTCCTAAAACATGTGCAAAAATGCACATACATAAGTACATTCTAAACAGTTCTTAAGAATCTTTTGAACAAGGACTAAAAAAGTAGTACCAAAAGTGGATGAACACACGACCAAGATTGAAGGCTCTTGATATATATGCGATCGGATGTGAGACTAAAAAGGGCAGCCCCGCCAAAATCTGCAGAACCATTGACCAATGATGTGAAATGAATGAAGAAATTGCTAAGACAAAGGCCTCTTCACCACATTAATTGCAGTTGCAGTCCAACTCACCTAACCACAGTGGAAAAGAAATTTAGAATCATGTGTCCGAACTTCCAACATTAGAAACACTCTGCAAGTATATTTCATGAAAAGAAATATCATGATTGGACACAAGATTTAAGTGCCTAATGTTGAGGGACATTTTGATGTGTACATAATCCATCCCTGAGAACAAAAGAGGGAAAGGTAGAGCACCTGAACCAGGGCTGCACAAGCTAAAGCCGATATCACCCCGTAGATATTCATAGCCTGCAGAAAATGTTTCCAATAACTTGAGAAATTCAGATGTACATTCTGAGAAACTTAAATGAGTAAATAATAAAATACCTTCAACATGAGGAGTAACAAAGGTGGAGCATAGAGGAGCACATTCATCTTTATCGAAACAGCCCCACTGCACAAAATACACACACACATATAGATAGTTACATATCTATTATTAATATCAAATTCTGCACAAAGAAGGTAAATGCACAACCTGAAAAGAATCAGTCCCAGATGCCACTTTTGGTAAAGAATCGTGGCCAATGCAGCATGGAGGAGTGTCATTGCAAAACAGTCATTGAAGAGGCGAAGAACAAAGATCGAGTGCACTCTTTTTGAGAGAGAAAGCAGGATAAGAGCCCACCAAGGAAGCTGCGAATTAAGAAATGAGCCACTATCAAGGTGTGGAGTAAAGAAAACTCGTGAATAATCTAGAAAGAAATAATAAACCTAAATGGGAATTTTCTTACTAAGATTGGTTAGGTGCACAACTGAGAGTACTGTTTGAGGTGTTAGATATACACAGTTATTAAAGCTTGAATCCCAGATGTCCAACAACTATTGGCGTAAAGCCCCACAAAAAACTACATTTTTTTTACCTAAGCAATACGTCTTAAGAAGATAATTCATTACATAAATGCGTTTTCCCCTCTAACTCATCATATAAATGTGCTTTCCCCTTAAAATTGAAGCAATTCAAAGATTTAGGATATCAACACGACCACCAGTGAAGCTATCAGAGAAAGCATTGTGATAATTATCAATGCTGGATTATGTCTAGTGACTGGAGAGTGCAACAGATTTGATTTTATACTTGTACTAAAATATGGTTTGATGAGCCTAAATCGAACGTATGTGTCCAGCAGCAGCAGCTGTTATGCTTTCATCACATCTTCACAATTTTGCTCCTACCTCATCATTTAGTGACTACAGTGAAGGACCCATCTGCACTTGCTGGAGCCTCAGCAAACTCTTATTACTTAATTCCCAACTCAATAGGATTGTTCTGCTGCCATCAAATTGTTTAATAAGCATAAAGTGGGAGATTTTGGCAGCTCAGAACACCACAAAAATGGATGCTCTGACTATACTAGGATAATAACAATATACCATCATTTAAATTTCCAGATTCAGGCGTCAAATAACAAATGCTACATTTTATTCGCATTGCTTTTGACCACACATCAGTTTCATGTAGATGTCTAGTGATGCAAAAAACACTATTTTAAGAAAACTGCAGAAAATTTTCATACCACTTCAGTTTTCACATAGATGAAGATGACGATAGACAGGTTTATGATGTATAAGATGCCAAACAAGATCTGCAATCACAAAATGAACAGAAACAGTGAGGTAATAATTTCATGCAAGCACAAAAGCAAACTGCTTACAAGGAACATCTGTAACACAACCAAAAGAAACAAGAAGTTGGTAGAAGGGACAAAGCAGACAAAGGTGTATTACTGATTAGCAGTCACAGACTTCAATTTTTCGCAATCAAAACCAATAATTATAAGGGACGAAACCCGTTTAATCGCAGCCCTCAATGAATTGATAACACAAACACGATTTCACCAGGCAAGTTGTTCAAAACAGGGTCTTTTGCATCATATAGCAATGATAAGCAGTAACGAAGAGAAGTACTTATTCCACGCCCTACAATGGTCCAAAATGGGACTTAAATTGATTACCTGAGCTGGATAAACCTCCCCTCCTGTAATAAATCGAATGGCTGAGTAAATATACAGAAAACCAGCAGGATAAACCAGTGGCCCCGTATCGCCTTTCAAGTTAGTGTAGTCCCTTTCTCCTCCAAGAAACCCAGTAACCTGTTTGTTATTTTGCATTATCCCCTTCATTAGTTGTTTCAACTAATAATTAAAGATGCCCAAAAGTCAAAATTTTATTAATTGAATCTCAGTCATTTTTCAGTGCAATTACAAAACATGCACTCATAGAGAAAATAAATAATCAGCACCTGTGACATGTAAGCGTCCCAGTCAATTTTGGTATCTGAGAATCAATGAAACCAAGCATTTTTATGCCAACGAAAAAACAAAAGGCCAGATAAATATATAGAAAGAAACAAAAGGAAGTGGAAATAATGAGCTTACAGGGAACGTAAGCGATGATAAGAGCGACGAGGAGGGCATCCATGAAAATTAAAGCCAATGCGAAGGCCGCTTTGGGGTTTTTGAAAATCTGGGGTCTTCGTGAGCGTGAGGGTTGTAGCTTTCTGCCTGGTTTGAGAGCCATGGGATGGCTTTCCTTTGTCGTCTCCCTGCTATGCTTCGTTACAGTTACGATTGAAAGAAAGAGAGAGGCAAGAATACATGCCCTGGAGCTAATGATAGAGAATAAAGGAGAGCTGCCTGGAATTGGTTTTTTTAGTTCAATTTGTTAGGCATTCCTAGAAAATAAAAGGGTTTTCTTTTTATTTTTTTACCGCTTCAAAAAAACATTTATAAATTATCAAATTCTTTTAGAATCCGTTTAGTTCATCAAAAGTGATTTTCTCTAAATTATTTTTTAATTTTTATTATATTTTTTATTATTAATAAAATTGGCACGGAAAATATTTTTTAAATAAAAACAAATTTTGTTTGATTTATAAGAAAATATTCGGAAAATATTTTTTAAAAATTGTGAAAATTTTAAAAATATTTTATTGTTTATTAATTATATTAAAAATATAATTTAATTAGCGAAAAGCGAGCTGACCCGTTACAAGTTTGCTATCAATCTGTGAACATATGATCAGGTGTGAAAAAACCATCTGTAAATTTTCTATTTAATCTCTATTAATTCTGTTTTAAAAATATTTTAAAAAAATTAAAAAAATTTTATTTTTTATTTTAAATTAATATTTTTTTATATTTATATATATATACTAATATTAAAAATAATTTTTAAAAAATAAAAAAAATATTATTTTAATATATTTTTAAATAAAAAATATTTTAAAAAATAACCACTAAATTTATTCCAACACTTTGTGACATCAATCCATTCCTCGAAGGAAGTAACTCCATCAATGTTTCAAGTTTCCTGCTTTCCACCAAGTCCCTAATTAAACTGTTCCATTCATCATTCTATTTCACATACTGTCCATTTTAGGCTTCTGAAGTGTCAGAGAGAGACCATCTCATCCAGTGCTACTGTAATAACCTAGTGACTAATTAGACTGCACTGTATAAACATCGTAGAAGAAATTACTTGGGGATTTTTCAACCTGACAGAACTTTCTAGAGTGTTTCTAATGAGACCATGAAATTAAGATGGAAAATGCTGCTTGTCTGCACGCTTATTCTGCTAAAATAATCCCACGGAAAAAGAACAACAAGTTACTTCTTTACGTTCACTGCTGACAGAAAATCAACCATTACATAAGAACATAATAGCTGTACTTTTTTACGTTCACTACTAACTGGCCCTTCCCTGGTTCACCTTCATTTTGTCCCTGGAGTCAAAGTTCAAAGGCTTATATCCCCCGATTTCTCTGTATTCGATCTTTCTCACTGTAGTCTATACTTACAATCGATCCTATAGCATAATTTTGTCAACCTCACTGTAATTTGTACTTAACTCTGCAATCTATACTCAAACTCTACCCCCATTATCATGGTTTGTCAATGCAGTCACAGAAGAATTCAACCAAAAATGATTGAACCAATTCAACTCAAAGTCTTCGCCTATTTGCATTGCCATAAACACTGAATACAATCATAACCATCAAACATAAACAAAATAAACACAAACACGGATATAAACAACTCACTTGATAATCTAAATCAACACAATCTTATAACCAGCAGTTTTCTCGTCCAAATCAATAGCTCGACACAGGAATATAGCCTGCTTGAACCTGGCAGCAACAACAAAGTACTTCACAAGTTCATCAACATCAAACTCATCTCCAAATTGTAAGCCACCAATAAATGCAAGAACCCCGGTGCATCAGAAGGGCTGTCCCCTTTCAAACTCACTTTTCGTTTCCACTCCAAAGCTAACTTTTTAGCTCTTTTCCCTCCTTAATTTCCATGCTCAGGGTTGGCTTGTGTTTTGTTAAGGCCTCTAACAACTCCAAGCGAGTCCTCCTTAAACGACACCATTCAGTATCCTTGTCGCCTTTTGATGAATAAAACCCTTCCATTGCATCCAGAACTAATGTTCCCGGGTCCGGGGCAACCGACATTGCACCCGAGAGCTTGTCCCGGATCTCACCCCGTCTGTTAGCGTTCTTCTTCATGTATTTCCTCAATCCTTTCACGTCCATCTTCTCACGCAGCGACATCAAGTCAGACCGGGTAGGGTCCACTGTGAGCTGTTGATTGCTTCATGGATTGTGAATGAATGACTTGTCGAACATTCCACGTTGGAGTTATATTGATGATTTCATTCGTAGATCTTTTTCTTCTTCTTCTTTCTTCTTTCATTTTTGAACACCACCTTTGTTGTTCTTTTCCTGTGCTCTTTTACTTTCATCTGGTCAGTATTTTCTCTTCTTACCACTCCCTGAGTAAAGAAGAATACTAAAACCTTATTTTCGTAAAGTTTTTTTATTATTATTATTGTTTTGAATTAAAACTCGTCAAAAATAGATGCATGACAGCATGTTTTCAGTATGATTGGCTGAAGGATATAGGCTTGCATGAGTAGACAACGGGAAATAGTTGACTAGGATTATTACGGCATGCTATTTTTAAAGTATCTTTTTATTTAAAAATATATTAAAATATTTTTTTATTTTTAATATTAACATATTAAAATTATAAAAAAATATTAACTTAATATTTTCTCGGTATCACTTTTGAAAACTACCCGCGTAACTGTTTTTTTTGCGCCAACAAGTACTTTCACAGCTACATTTTAGCTACAAATTTACTGCAACTTCTGTAACAGATATTTCTCTATTTTTAAATATATGTACAGTAATGTATAAATTAAAATATGAAATTTGATTGGTTAAAAATTTGCTGTGAAGGGGGCCTCATTGATTTTATTTTATTTTTGGCTCCTTGCACGGTATCTTTACTTAGATTTATGGTACTGCATTACGCCATAGGCGAAGACATGTTTTTATCAACAAAAAAAAATAATAATAATAATAATAATAATAATAAAATGTTCAGGTAATTCAATTGTGTTTTAATAAAGTTTTAAAAAAATAAAACTCGGGCTGTAGAATTGACTGAGAAAAAAAGAATGGAAACCCTATAAAAATTATAAATAAAAAAATCCATTATAACTTGAATCGTTTTAAAAATTCACAAAAAATCATATAAAAATTGATAGAAAAAAAATACAGTTTGATTGCTAATAATATAAATGATTATTGATGAAATTGAAAATATATAATGTTTTTTTAAAAAAAAAACTAAGTAAACACGGGCAAACCTTCTAAACCTAACATAAGATCACAAACTCGTAGCCTATTAAATCATAAACCTGGGTTGAATTATAAAACTCAATTCTCAACCAATTTAAATAAAGAATAATAAATAAAAAAAACAAGATAAAACCCCTATTGTTTTTATAATCAAAGAAAAATCATACAAAAAGCCAGTGAATAAAAATAACGGAGTCCAGCCTCTAATTAATTGAATAAATATTAAAGCATGAAATGTAAAACCATATAGCTTAAAGAAAGGAAAAAAAACTAAAAAAATCCGGGCAAACTTCTCAAACTCGGGTTAATCTCTAAAACCCAAAGCACGAGAAATTGTAGACTCTAGTTCAATAAAAAAATCATAATTTTCAATCAATCTAATATTAAATAGTGAAATTAAAAAATATATAAATTTAAAAATTTTGTCAAAACAACAAAAATAATAATAATAAAGAATGGGGGCTAAATTCAAAAGATTAAAAAAATAAAGAGCGATGAAATTAAAAAAAAATTATAAATTATTTTAACAAAAAGTATTCCAAATATTACATGATAGAATTGAAAAAAAACATATCAATTTAAAAAATTAGCTAA
>Ga0307517_10011548_pt1 | contig 12231 bp, 9 predicted proteins | sample 23_EM_MG_FD_194515 | JGI IMG/M metagenome (GOLD analysis project Ga0307517, IMG submission 194515) | Populus trichocarpa ectomycorrhiza microbial communities from riparian zone in the Pacific Northwest, United States - 23_EM | ecosystem: Host-associated > Plants > Roots > Unclassified | place...
AGCCGTGCAAATACACAAAAGGAAGTTTTTTTTTTTTTTCCTTACATCCCAAACAAAAACCAAATCGAACCGAGTTAAATTTTAAAATTTTCAACCATGATAAGTTAATTTTTATTGATATTCTTGATATTTTGATTTTTTTTCTCACCCGTACTTATATTAAAATGATAGATCCTCCTTTAAGCTGTTGCAATTATTCACAAACAAGTAAGTTGCTGAAAGAGATTGAACAGTTTAAGTCATTTGAAGACAAGAAAAACGTGCCCAACTTTCATGCCAGAAAAATGCAGAGCTTGAGGAATCAAATTTGGTGATGAAACACAAGCTAGCATCAAATCAATTAATGAATACAAAATGAGTGTAGTTTTAATGTAACGTTTTTCTGTATATATCGATTAGCTGAGTATATCATGTAACAGTAACACAGCTTTCGCCTGACAGGTTCGTCAGTCTGCTAAATTTGAGAATGTTAGCTGACGATAGAGTAGAGCCTTGTCGTCATCATCATCGAAATCAATGCTCTCATTGTTTCCAGTCTTCATGTCTATTTCGGTTCTTTCCTCTCCATCCAGTCCGTTTGTTTCTGAAACATTCAATCGAGTGTGTTCTTCTCTCAAAGGAGAATCATCTGCCTCTAATTGTTGCATTTCTAATTCTATCAAAGCAGTCATCCTTGCCCTATCCCGGTCTCTTGGGTACGTGCAATAGAGGAATGAGTAGATGAAGCAACATAATGCCATTGGAATGCCAATTGCTGTGTAGAGTGCCTTTGCAAGTGATGCAGCATTTTCTCGGTCTGTTATCACTTGGACACTGTCTAATGATTTTTTGGGAGTTTTATAACCATAAACATGCTGAGCCAAAATCCCTACTGTAGGGGGAGCAAATGAAGATAGCACTGATTCGAATGATCGATCCAAAGCATAGACGCTCGCTCGAGATTTCTGTGGGACTATCTCTGCAAATATTGGACTATAACACCAGTTATACATATAATATAATACAAATTAGACGTGGGAATATATAATCTAACTTCATTATCTAATGCTTCAAGGGAAGTAGGAAACCGATCAGTCTCCATGACTTCACAGCACATGAACAATACCAAGTAGTAGTTCATGCAGCAGCGGAAGACATGCTACTGGACGCAACATTAGGGATTTGAATGCTTAAAGAGAAATTTGTCATCAAGATCCAGATCATAATTCTTTGCAGTTCTTGGCCATATAACAATATATATTTCTTTATTTTAATGACGATTGTATGCACAACAGAAAAACATAAAATCAAGAAGTGGAAAAACTAGTTGACGATTGTGCTAGACAGCTCCATTAAATACATCTTTTCTTCTATTAATAATATCAGCAGTGTGTAATTTATAGATGGCTGTCGAAACCATGATAGAGAAGTAGTTAATTCTAAGCAGTTTAAACCTGACTACCCAAGGTGGTGATGAAAAAAAGCTAAGGTTATATCATGGAATTGGGTTTCTGCAAATTAAATAATATCTTCACGAGTTTGTATTATCAAATGCTAATTGCAAACTGGATTTTTGTATCTACCGATCTACACTCGTGGCCTCTAGAACGTATTAGTCAAAATCATAACTATTCTCCATAAGCATTGATGCAAATCATATTGACATTAAATGTCCGAGGATACGTTATGGACTAGAAAAATAAGGAAAAATTCAAAAAGAATTTCTGAGGTGTCAAACTAGAATTTTGATGAAAACATACATAACTTTTAATTCAATCCTGGGATTGTCAAAATATTCCACAAGCCCAAACCCAATTCTATAGAGAATTAACTTGATGTAACTAGCTGAATGAGAAAGCCCTTAAATTAGACTTACAAGATTTTTTTCATCATCATCATCATCATCCTAGTTATTTTCAGATTCTTTTCATAATTAGGCTACATAATTTTACTTTGTATAGGTTTATTTAATTAGGTTGATTCCAAACATCATTTAAATAGTTTGTATGTAATTTTTTAGAAGATATTATTGTTGTTGTTGTTGTTGTTGTTGATGAATCCAGAACTTATCAAAACAAAGTTCTCTACGAAGAAATGAAAGTTCGACTAGGGAGAGAAGGTAGAAAAATACTTTGTTTCAATTAAAGAAAAGTTAAGCATCGCTTCAATTTTAGCACTTTTAAATTTTGACAAACTGTTTGAGGTTGAATGTGATGCTTATGGTGTAGGAATTATAATTGTATTGTTTCAAGAGAGAAGAGACTCGTGACATTCTTTAGTAAAAATTTAAGTCATGTTAGATTAAAGTGGTTCACATACAATAAAGAATTCTAAGCTATTTTTAGGACTCCAAGGAAATGGGAGCATTACCTGATAAGCAAGGGATTTGTGCTCTATTATGTGATCATGAGGCATTGAAATTCCCATATAAATATAATTGAATTAGTAATGATATGCATGTGAGATGCGTGATTTCTTACAACAGTTCCCAATCAAAATCTAGAGTCCAAAATAGGGTTGTCAATGCTTTGAGTAGAAAGATAACCTTGATAGTTAACTTAAAATGAGAGATTACTAGATTTGATTGTTTGGAATAATTGTAGAGCATGATGAGAATTTTAATGAGTTGAGGGAAAGTGTCAAAACATGCTCATTGATGATTTCCAAATTTATAATAGGTTTATGATACTAGGTAAACAACTTTGCATTTCTTATCTTCATTACAAGAGAAGGTGATTCAGGATTTGCATGGAGAAAACTTAAATGGTCACTTAGAATGAGAGAGGAATATTGTTGTTGTCGATGACATATATTATTAACCTCAATTGAAATGGGATATTAGTAAGTTTATGTAAAATTGCTATATTTGATAAATTGCCAAAGGGCAAGCATAAAATACTATTTTATATATGCCTTCAGCTATTCCTAAAAATATATGGGATGGCTTGTCTATGAATTTTATACTTAGATTACCCTATACATAAAGGAGAATGGATTATGTATTTGTTGTAGTTAAAATGTTCCCAAAGATGACATATTTTATCCCTTACAAGAAGACCAACAATGCTTCTAGTATTGCTCGACTTATCTTCTAAAAGGTAGTTCATTTGTATAAGGGGGCAAAGACCTTCTGATCGAGACAAAAAAGTTTTATGACCACTTTTGACAGATATTGTGGAAAATGTATGATTAATCCTTGAATTTTAATAGCACAATACATCCCAAATAAATGGAAAAATAGAGTCGATGAATCAGACACCTGGCAACTTGATTTGTAGTATCTATGGTGACAAGTCAAAGCAGTGGGATGTGGCACTTGCACAAGCAGAATTCACACACCATTTCTAAACACAGAGCAAAAGATAAATCACCATTCAAAATTATGTATATGTTGTGTCCCAAGCATATACTTGATCCTGTACTAGTTTAGAAGGGTGGTGGTTATAGCATTGTTGTTGAGACGATGGTTGTGAATGCATACACTATACGGGTTGAGATGAGACATAAGTTACAACAAATCAATGCTAAGTACAAGGATGTTGTTGATAAACAACATCATGCTAAATTGTTCAAGAAAGGAGATAAGGCGATGTGTTTCTACACAAAGAGAGATTTCTAGTTGGGACCATATAACAAGCTATTGAAGAAGAAATATGATCCTTACAACATAATAAGGGTATTCTAATGGACAAGATAAAAGGACAGTTTATGTTGTCAATTTGCCAAAAAATATGGATATTCCTAAGACTTTCAATGTTTTCGACATTATCCTAATTATGATGATGAGCCGCTATATCCAAATTTAGATGTTGACTCAAGGTTGAGTCTTTCTCAAGTAAAGGAGAACGACACGGAATGTTTGCTAAATATATTCGTGAACCAAATAGACAGGACAAAGCTCAAAAAGAAGTTTGGACATATCAAACGAGTATTCTGATGGAAACAAACAAACTTTTAATACGATTATTGGATAGTGCTCAAATTTTGCTAAAATGTTTTACAAACCCAGTTCTATAATGGATGAGCTTGCTGTAACTAGGCGAGATAGAAAAGATCCTCAAATTAAACCTAGAAGATACTTTTTAATTTTTCATTGTTTTCCTAGTGATTTTTGTATTCTTTACTTAATTAGGATTAAGAATTCTATTTGATTTAACTAAGTTGGTTCCAATCACTATTTAAAGTTTATATGTAATTTTTCAAAAGAGATTATTATTATTGAATTCAGAATTTATGAAAAGAGGGTTTTTTCTACAATTTAGAGCTATAATTTAGAGTTTGAGATACCCTGATTTTCCATCTTTCGCTACGCTGCTTCAATTATAACCTTGGACTTTGACATATTTGAAACCATGTTTGTGCAGATATCTTATTTCAATACCATGTTATCAGTTGATTGTAACTCTCTAGGATGAAAAAAGCAAATGCTGTAGGTAGTCGAACATGAAAATCAAGGGAGATGATGAGTTGAAATGCATACTTGTTTGTAGCTGGACCATTCCAGGATATGCAAAATCCCATGATGAACAAGACCAGACCATGGATGAATGTTGTGGATGGATCATCAGGCAATACAAGAAGCAAAACTGCTGCCAATGGTATGGCTGAACCAGAGCTTATCTGTGAAAGAAATATCCTCCCAGAATTGGGAAAGCGTTTAGCTAGGACATCCCCCATCTTTCCTCCAAACAGGCCACCAAGTGACCCAGCAACTACAAAAAGAGTCATGAGAAATGCTGTTTTTTCATGGGAGAAGCCAATGAGCTCCAACCACATAGGAGCGAATGATAAAGCTGACCAAGGAAAGGATCCAGATACACCTTGAGCCACAATTATTTGGAATGATGGAATTTTTATAACTGACTTTGCTTCTTTCATCAGGTACTTCACCTCTGAGATAAAAGACTTGGGAGATTGGTCTTTAGCTTTGCTATTAGTATCAGAAAAGCGTGGATCGTTAGCAAAAAGGCGGACCATAATACCAACAATTACACTAATTATTCCAACCAGATGAAAAGCAACTCTCCAGCCAGGTATTCCCATGAATGTTCTTGAGGCTATTAGAACTGAACAGAGCCCTCCGATAATGGAACCAAGGTTTCCTGTCAGCTGTAGCCATCCAAATGCCATGCCACGATTGCTTTCATCAGTTGAATCAGCGACAAGGGACTGAATGGCAGGTGTGACTATGGCCAGTCCAATCCCATTTAGACCTCTTGAAACCGCTACCTGATAACCAAATGTGAGAACATTAAATTAGGCAAGAGGTCATGCCATGAAAAGCAGGAGTTCTTCTTTTATGATTATCCATCCAGGAGACTCAAACCACCAAAAATAGCAAGCTTCGTATTCTCAAGAGTGTTTTTTCTTGCTTCTTCCAAGTTCAGTTACAAAGTATACAACTTGCCGAAAAGATTCCTGATAAAAGTATCCAATTTAACCACAAGGACTCGCTTTTCAAACCAGAAAATTGTTCAGCTTACCTTCATAGTCTTCTTATATCTGCATAACAAATGAAAGAATGCAACATAACACTTCAACATCTCTAATAAAGACTTGAAAACTATGACTACTTCATTTTTCTTTCATCGAGAACTTTCTCCAACAAATGCTTCTTGATGCCAATCATATTATTCATACCAAAATTCTAGTCGTAATAATGAAGGTCTTGAACAAGAAATGTAATAATACTTCTGACTAGCTTCCTTCACTACATTTCTCACAGAAAAATAGCATTTTTACTAGTCAAATATCAGTATTCGTAGAACCATACCCATGATTGAATCCCAATTTCAACACTGCTCAAGAAATTTCTTAATCCAGGTCATTACTCACCTTAAGATAGGACAGTCATAGTGTAAGTTGAACCTGCAATCTATGGCTGGTGTTGTGGTAATAGGCCAATAGCCATATTTATTCATCAAAGGTTTGAACTAGTGTAAAAGAAGAATGACATCCATGGAATACAAACCCAATTTCCTCATTTTATTTGGAAAAATCCTATATTCCTAGTAATATAGCAATTAAATGGACTAATCCAGGCAGCCCAGCAATTCACATATTCAACTATTCTTCTGCAAAGTATAACAAACCAGCCTCACCAAGAAATTCATTAGAACCTATCAATAGATCCTCTAATAAAATCATGAAAAATAACCCAAAATGAAGAATCTGTAACAGAGACCGCACCGACAAAACTAGAAAAAAAAGGGGGGCATTCAAATTTACAACAAAGACTAAAGCTTCAAAACTACGACAACTTACAAATCTTGAAAAAAGAGAGAAACAACACAAATAGAGGGACTCAGTCTCAAACCTCTAAGAAAGTAGAAGAAATGGCAACGAGGAAAGTGGCGGCTGCCCAAAGAAAAGCACCAAGAGCAATAACATGGGCACGATTATGATGCACAGCAAGGTAAGCAGCTAGTGGATAACAAGAAGACTGAACAATGGATCGAAACAAAGTTAATGAACCCAAACCAGTGGGGTCAGTATGTAAAGCTGCACCAACTTCTTTGTACACTCCTGGTAACAATGACTCATCAGCTCTCTCCATAATCCCTGCTAGATTCACTAGCACTAATGTCAGAGTCTCTTGTTTCATCGTTGAAGTTTCTCTGAAATCAGAGTCCTCTGTGTATATATATATAAAAGGGTGGCTTTATAGGTTTTTTAACATAAAAAAAAGATGTTTAAGCTATTAAAACTTGAGTTAAGTCGAGTTAATTTGACAAACACATGAGATATTAGATCAGGATATCCTACAAAATAAAAAATAAAAAAACCACAAAGCTTAAAGTTTTGGAACCGAAGAAAACAGAGGATCCTCTGTTTAGAGAGAAAGAAGAGTTGACTTCGTGGATTGATAATTTGATACAGGGGGGGATTTGATCTCTGAAGTATCAAGTTATTTTATTTCTATTAAAGGAAAAGAAGGACAGGAGGAGAGCAGACTCCACCAATCGGAATTCAGAGGTCGAGACAAGATTTTTGGTATCCTACGTGGAATCATTCAAGAAAATCCATGTCTGATAGCCACTCGAGCCTTATTACCATTTTTGCCTTTAGTTATATCCCTTTTCCTCAAGTCTATATTGGATATTTTTATGCCTTTTTTTCTTTATTTCCCTCTTGATCTGATCTTCAATCTTTATCAGAAATTAAATTTTAATTAAGCATTTACAAGGAAAAGCATATGTCATTCTTGATGTTGAACCGTATTAAATTCTGAAAACCCAAAACTTTCATCAGAGATCACATCACATAATGAGAGGACGAATAGAATTCTCACAGGTAATGGCATGCGCCGTCTAATAAAATTCAAAGCAGTGGTTGTTTACTTGTTTGCCGTGTGACGATTTCGTCAACGTTCTAGAATCTAGACTATATTCTTGTATTTAAATAAGATTTCAACTTTGTCACAAAGATGGTTTTAATTTGGTACATTTCCAGCCGACAACATTCCAATTAATTTACAATAGGACTGTTCTAAGTCCTTGCTATTTTGTGGCTCATTGCTCTCCATGGCTTCAGGCTTAGAACCAAGAAACTTGTAAATAAAGGATGAAGAGAAGCTTTCAAAAGATAGATATAGAATCTGCTGAGTTACTCGAGCCTGAAAACTTGTAGCGCTCAAATAATAATAAACATGATCACAAAAGAGAGTTTCCCTTGATCATGTAAACCTTAATGGCTTTTTTATTAATCGAAATAGTTGAAACTTGAAAGTGTTAAATGGTGGTGTGGTTGATTTTATTTTTTTTAAGTTAACGGGGATATTAAGTGTTTTGAAAATATAGTTAAAGTTGTTTTTTAAAGTGTTTTTTTTTAATATATTAAATTAATATTTTTTTAAAAATTTATTTTTAATATTAATATATCAAAACAATTTATAAATATTAAAAATAATTAATTTATAACAATTCAAATTTATTGAAACTTCGATGCAAACAAAGTCTCAAACCATCTTCTACCTCACAAATTTACCAGTCTCCTAATCTGAGGATGTTAGTTTACTTGAAAGTAGAGCCTTGTCGTCGCTATCATCATCGAAATCCAACCTATCGATTTTTCCATATTCTACATCAGTTTCTGCTGTTTCCTTTCCATCAAGCCCTTTTGATTCTGAAAGATGTAGTTGAGAGTATTCTTCTCCGAGAGGAGAATCCTGTGCCTCTACTTGTTGCATTTCTGATTCTATCAACGCATTCATCTTTGCCCGCTCCCGGTCTCTTGGATACGACCAGTAGAGGAAGGAGTAGATGAAAACACATATTGACATTGGAATGACAAATGACATGAAGAGTGCCTTGGCAAGTGATTCAGCATTTTCTCTATCTGTTTCAACTTTGACAGAATCCGATGATGTTTTGGGAACTTTGTAGCCATATAAGCGCTGAGCCAAAATGCCAACTATTGGGGGAGCAAAAGAAGACAGTACGGACTCAAATGAATTATCCAAAGCATAGATTGTTGTTCGAGATCTCTCTGGCACTATCTCTGCAAATATTGGACTGTGCAAACAATATGTCAGACAATTCAGATTCATTAAACATCGTTTCTGTTTGTAATATCGTTACTTTATGCATCGAACTAGTAGGGAACTAGATTGGCCATCAATGCTACTTCACAGCATGCTGTATTGCACTTTAAAAAACATAAGCCGGCATATGTTTTACGCTGCTCTAGGCACCTGGAGCAGCAGAACATACTCGAATGCTCACAAGGAAATGTCATTCATGAAAACTGGAACTTATCAAGTGCCACGCTTAGGGTAATTGCTGTTCAAGTGCTTGCAGCAGGAATAATTTGTGAGACGTACCAATGAATTTAGCATAATCGCGATATAAGGCCGGCATAATCCCTGACGCTTGCAAATTGCAAGCTTTGAGATTAATGTTTACACGAGGGTCCTTTTCAAGCTATCAAAGTTTTCTACAAGTTTTAAGAAAAAAATTTACAATCTTAATCTAATGAAGGTGAAGGAAGATTTACGTTAAATATCATTTTGCAAGAAATTGGGAAATCCTTTGCCTAAAGCTGCTCTGGGGCAAGCAACCTAGTCCACTACGAAGATCAATGTCTTATGGTTTGTGACTGGTCATCTTTTATAGTAACGGGTGTCCTGTTTCAACAGCAACTAACAGTTGATGACAACTCCCTCGTGTGCATGTCATGTGTACAACTTAGATGGATCAATGAAGAGCCACGGTTTCTTCTATGCTTTTGATTCTCCTCATTTTACACCCCTTCAAATCCTAAGGCAAGAAAGCCATAAAAAAAAGAAAAGAAAAAGAAACATTCTTTAAGTGAAATAGGAATACATACTTGTTTGTAGCTGGAGCATTCCAGGATGTGCAGAGTCCCATGGTGAAAAAGACCAGACCATGCATGAATGCTGTTGATGGATCATATGGCAACACCAGAAGCAAAATCCCTGCTAAAGGAATGCTTGAACCAGCACTTATCTGTGATAGCATTATTCTCCCAGAATTAGGCAAGCGTTTAGCAAGGATATCCCCCATTCTTCCTCCAAACAGACTACCGAATGAACCACCGATTACAAAAATGTTCAGGAGGGATGCTGTTTGTTTATGAGAGAATCCAATAAGCTCTAACCACATAGGAGCGAATGATAAACCTGACCAAGGAAATGTTCCAGAGACACCTTGAGCAACAAGTATTTGGAAGGTTGGTATTTTTACAACTGACTTCGCATCTTTGATCAGGTCCTTGAACTCTGAAATAAAAGTCTGAGGAGTTTTATCTTTAGCTCTACCATCAGTATCGGAGAAGTGTGGATCCTTGGCAAAGAGATAGACCAAAACACCAACTATTACACTTATTATTCCAACCAAATGGAAAGAAACTCTCCAACCAGCTATCCCCATGAACGATGTTGTGGCTAGTAGTACCGAACAGAGATTTCCAATGATGGAGCCAAGGTTTCCTGTTAGCTGGAGCCATCCAAATGCCATACCGCGATTGCTTTCATCGGTCGAATCGGCAACAAGAGACTGAATGGCAGGTATGACTATGGCAAGTCCGATCCCATTTAGACCTCTTGAAATTGCCACCTAATTAATTGATCAGATGCAAAATTAAGCACTAGACGTGCAAAGAAATACATGAGTTATCTATCACTGTTATCTGCACAGAATAAAAAACACCCATCTCCTTAAAGAGTTGGCAACAAATTCAGCTCTTTCTCATCAAATTCTCCAACAAGCACCATCATTTTGAACTTATATTAATTATCCATTCCTTCTAATAACAGCGTGGCTCGACAAAAGAGTTCATAGCACTTCAGATTTCCATGTACTGCTATCAAACATGAATCTATTGCAATCTAATAGAGCCACCAAATGAACCATTTGGGATTATGTGTGACCCATCAAATGATATGTCCACTTTCCAACATTCTAGGAAGTGTTGATAGGTTCTGATCCTCTGTTGATAAAAGCCTTTACGTAGAGTGAAAATATCGTACAGTGGCATTCCTTTATTGGAATAATTGTACAAATCCAATGTCCTAAAAAAATTATCACGAGATGCTAGCAATTAAGTGATGCAACAAGAAAGAGTCTCCGAATCTGAATGCTACATCGTTTTCCCAAACAAGCACGTAAGATTTCACCTAAGAAGGCATTAACTCATAAACCCCATTTTACAGACCAACCCTTTTGCTGGAGCTAGATCTTCTCATGTAACCATAAAAGCACACCAAAATGGGTTTCTTAGAATCGCAACTAAGATATCCAGAACAACTATAAATTGTCACTCAAAAAAGAAAGATAAAAGAGCCAAATAAAAATCTCCACATAAAGAGATAGAGAGAGATCAAGAGGAACCTGTAAGAATGTAGAGGATATGGCAACAAGGAAGGTGGCAGCAGCCCAAAGAAAAGCACCAAGAGCAATGACATGGGCACGATTATGATGCACGGCAAGGTAAGCTGCTAATGGGTAGCAAGAAGACTGAACTACTGATCTAAACAAAGTGAGTGAACCCAGCCCAGTTGGGTCTGTATGTAGAGCTGCACCAACTTCTTTATACACTCCCGGCAACAAAGACTCATCAGCTCTCTGCATAATCCCCGCAAAATTCACCAGTACCAATGTTAGTGCCTCTTGTTTCATTTTCGAAGTCTTTATCAAAGCAAGATCCTCTATTTTATTTCCAAAAATAGACCATCCGATGTCTCTTTTTCCCTTTTTAGCAAGTACTATGAGAAAAAAAGGGACAAGACCATGTAGCCCTATGATTGACCAGACAACAGCTGGGATTTCCGGACATGTAACAGCAAACTTCCCACGAAGTCACTGCTATGGAAAAGAGCTTCTGTGATGTTGAGCGACTTGGTTGTTGCTAGCTGTAGGTGCGATGTAGTGCAAGGGTTGTGCAGTACAGGTTGTAATATTAAAATAATCAGATCTATCGAGTGAATCTAAAGACAATCAACAAGTTGTGCATGTGCTTTAAAGGGCATTGCACAAGCTGTATATTAGTTTAATTTGCTTGTGTTATGGGGAAGATACATCATGTCATTATAAAAACATTCAATCTGTTTGTATAGCCGGCCTCTTGATTTTATAAATGGAGTCGTGGATGCCTCCCCTATTTCTTGGAGGAAAATTTCTTCGATTTGTGAAGATATTTCATCGGATTTATCATATATTCATCGTATTTCATCAATTCAATGCAGTTGAACTGGATTATAAATGAACCATGATGAATTTTTACCCTGCAGACAGAGACTATATTGCTTTCAATCCAATCAAATTCTGCAGTCTTTCATAGTGGCTCCGAGAGGAAAGGACGAGAATAGGAGTGGGAGACGGTCTATATTGTTTAAGAGCAGAAAACTCATACCAAACTCGAGTGGAAAGCACAGCCAAAATTGATGTCGTCTTCAAGTGCTATTCTTTATCTTTCTTTAGCTTTCATCTACAAATTGAATTATTTTTTAATGAGTGTGACATACCTAGCTAGTATTCTTGAAGAAAAGAAAATTAAGGAATGAGAGAGGCAGCTTAACTACCGGTAAGGTTTTGAATTTTTTTTTTAGTTATCACAAGTTTAACTTTTTTTAGGATCACTAAAGACTTATATAATCGTTAACTTTAGAATATATAAAATTAATTTAAATATGCACAAACCAGTCCGTACCTCATTAATTAAAAATGAAAAGAAAAAAAATAAAATGAAGGGCTATGAATCCTTCTTTGTACTAGAAAGTAGAGCCTCGGTTGT
>Ga0307517_10011549_pt1 | contig 12230 bp, 13 predicted proteins | sample 23_EM_MG_FD_194515 | JGI IMG/M metagenome (GOLD analysis project Ga0307517, IMG submission 194515) | Populus trichocarpa ectomycorrhiza microbial communities from riparian zone in the Pacific Northwest, United States - 23_EM | ecosystem: Host-associated > Plants > Roots > Unclassified | place...
AGGCAAGTCGTACCTCGTGTTCAACTGGGTGGCTGGCAACACCTACAAGTTCATCACGCGCATTCGCCCTGATGGTTCAGGCAGCACTCTCTACTCGGCGTGGTTCTTCGCGCCAGAGACGAACTCCTGGCGCTACCTCGCCACCTGGAAGCGTCCCTCCACCAACACGTATCAGTCCGGCGTCCACTCCTTCCTGGAGAATTTCTCCGATACCAGAGGGTATACCGGTCGCCGTGTGCAATACAATAACCAGTGGGTGCGCAACGTGAACGGCACCTGGTCCGAGGTCACCGCTGGTCGCTTCACCGGTGATGCTACCGCGACCAACGCGCAGCGCAAGGATTATGCGGGTGGCCTGGAGAACGGACGGTTCTACCTCCGCAACGGTGCCTTCTTCGCCGACTATGTGACACTCAACCAGAATTTCAACCGCCCGGCTACTGGCCAACAGCCGACAGTCGATGTGAACACCCTCCCGACCCAGTGAAGCGACAACCAAGAAGGGCTGCATGAAATCCGCTTGCGGGTTAGCGCTGCGTGCCACAATGAACAACCGCGAAATCTCACAAAAAATCTATGCCACTTCGAAAGTGACTTTTACTTACTATTTCGGACTCTCCATTCCCTATTGTTTGTAATACGTTCTCATCCTGACTTGCTCGTGACTCGTTCGTGACTTCTCCATCCCAGTCTCCATTTATCCCAGTCTTTGAGTAGTATGACTCGTTAGTTTCAAACAGTATAAATACGTGCTCGTTTGTACTATTATGCCCCAGTGAATTGTAGAGCTTTACACTGTTTCTATCATTCGCCCTTCTCATCTCTTTCCGTGTGCCAACTCTGCCCATCTGTTACCTGTGCCCTTGTATCAGTCCCAGTTGTCAGTTTTGAATCCGTTACTTCTATGTTGCCTCCAAATTGTTACCATTCTATCTTATTTATCACTCTTGGTATCATAGATACAAGTTTAGCGAATCGTATTCCCGTTATTTGTCTGTTGATATTTTACTGAAACGTTTTGACGTACATAAACACCTTCTCCAGATTATCGGATAACCTCAACGTCATTGTTCCATCGGGGTTTCCTCAGGTTCGATCGGCTTGGTGGGACGCAGCCGGCGGGGAAGGTTACCCTGTTACCGCGTTCCTCTACGTTCGAACTAGCTGATCCAAATTCATCACAAGATCACTACGCAAAAGATTCACCAACATCCAACATCCTTCCTTCTCCTATTTCATCTCTCAATGATGGAGTGCGAGCTTTCTATGTCCCTCGAAGCCGTCTCTTTCCTTGCGTGAACGACTTGGGTCATTGGGTCTTTCATCTGGTCGCTGGTGATGTCCTGAGTTCGATGGAAGTGGCAACGCTCACATTTCACTTGGAAACATTCTGCTTCATATATCGTGAACCGTAGGGCACTTCACATATATCACAGTCTGGCTAGGAGAGACTAACATTCTGTGTCACCCCCACTTCCAACAATGAGTGAGAAGGTCATCTTTTCTTTACGCTCTCGTCTTCTCAGCGTCCGTTTTTCTTCAAGTTGGTTTCCCCTGTGCTCCGTTCTCCCGACGTTTGGCACCACCTTCTGCCTTCGTCGGATACCATATCATCCCCGATGGCCATTGTATCTGCTCCATACATAATCTGTTGAGGGGGAAATGACGTATGAGCGACCCTGGATCCTGCCCTCTTTCACCCATCACTGCTGCTATTCTCCACCATCAAAATTGACTCTATGATTCATTCTGCTTCATGGAACTGATAGTTGTTCCAATTGACATTTTGGTTGGGGCTTGTGGGTTTGAGCTCCATGCGCTCGCGTGTCGCCGACTTTGCGCCCATCAATATCCCCGACCCTGTGAATTTATGTAATTTATGTAACTGATAGGCATCAGCTCTTTACAACCGCCAGGTCAACGACAATGACAGAATTTCCCAAACCCAAACCCAAACCCCATCCTCTACCCAGGAATCTCACCACCAAACTAACCGCACGGAATGTCGAGCAACCACGTTGAAAAAATGCACGAATCGCCCGTCGCCACGAATCGCGCGTCCTCCCAGGAGGCGTTCAAACTTGTCTTGCAAACTATTCAGACGGCGGCGCTGGTGGGGTTGGTGGTTGTGCTTGGGATACTCGTCGCGAGACTTGGGATATTGTCGTCGATTGAAGCAATCTTGGACTCTGCGGTATACAACCCGGAAGATCGGTTGGGGTATATCCGCGTGTCCTCCAGTCGGATCAACCCAGTGTGGGTGGAAAGTGTTTAGAAAACTTGAAGCTCGATTTTTCGCTGCTCCTGGTATGTTGCCTTTGGACTCTGGTATGTGATGTAACTGATAAATTATTCCTTGTAGCTTGGCATGCTGCAGGGGGATGAGGCATAGGGAACTCGTCATATTATGGGCAATGGGGATTATGGGCAATGGGGAAGAACTGAGGAAGCAGAAAATATTGTTAATGTGATTGACCACACTGAATGTATTGCTTTGGGGCTGGAAAGTGTTGAGAGTCTGTGATTACCCCTCAAGTCGTCGCGCTGACATTGATATCAATCAGTACTTGTGAGAGAAAACACTGGCAGCCAATATTTAGTCGCAGTCGACATTCAATAGAAATTTTCGGATTTTTATACTTACGCCATGCAACTTATGGCGCTCTTGCGGTTGCACATTTTCCTAGAACAACCCCATCATCGACCTTCCCATACGTTCCAAACCAGATATCTCCAATCAAAAATTCAAGTCATGGGTCTATTTACTGTTTTCTCTACCTTTCCATTAATTTGCAGCGGTTAGAATCATTTAGGCATGTTTAATAATGTGGTCTGCCTCTGAGGATGCACTTCTTAATTCTGAGAGAGTAGAAAAATGGCCCGGGGTGAATCGATAAAGGGCACTGCAACCGGCGCCAAACTTGCTCAACCTGCCTCTCTGGATAAGTAAAACGGAAAGATTTTGTTGATCTCTGTTTCAAAGACTAGAATTAAATGGAGAGGAAATAATTCGTCGAGCGCTGACTAGGTGGGCCACTGCGCCTCATTTTCTCTTTTGGGAATAGTCAGATATCGGACACTATGACAAACTTCACACCCGGATACAGATACTAATAGATGTGTTTTCCGTGCTTTACACAGGAGTTCTCGTAAACTCCCCAGGCCGACGGATTATATTCCCAAGGTACAAAGTAGTCGTAAAGAACGTTATGATGGTTCTATCTAGTTTCAGCACGTTTTTCGGACAGCGGTGGATTTGAGAACTGTGCCGTACTGGTGTGGTACACACCCCCGTGTCAAATTTCCGCAAATCCTTTCCACGTCGACGGTCGGATAGACCGTTCCTCCCTTCCCTTCCCTCCGATATCCGCTACTTACGTGCATTTCATACATCGGCGTGTGCTACATACACTCTACGTGGCACTTGCATGGCACATATCACTTATCTAACGTATATCCGTTCCGATGTTCGTACATGGCTCAGTTTGAATGAGGTGGGAAGGGTTGAGGATATTTGAGTTGAGAAAGACGCGTCGGAAGTTTGGAGGTTATTGAGCGTTTCAGGTATCCTATGAATCGACAACCTTTATCCAGTGGAGAATAGTGCTTGTGGATGGCATAGTTTTGATTGTGATACTCACTTTATGTAGTCGCGTCCTTGAGGATTAGTCAGACCTTTACCAACTACAATTGTAACTCTGATACGGGTGAATGTTCAGATGTTCGATACGTAGCGTAGATCATTCCCAGGAGGGTAAACGTATAGCTTCCTAAGGCTAGAGTATATGTATCGAGAGCTTTTTAGCAGATGTGAGCATGAATGCCAGTGCGGCGCACCTGACTCGTGTATAGCGCCTATCGATGCCAACATGGTGCATCGGTGCCAGCGCCCCCCTTCGGGGCCGAGTTACTCTTATATGAGTTGCCGCGATCATCATGTGGTATACATTGTAGCTGCAATAGACATCAATACAGTGATCGTCACATGGTTATGTGATCCCAAATTGACTTCCAGAGGTCTGGGCTCGAGCGGGCGCTGAGTGGGAATTGCGTGACGCCCTCATCCCGAATCCGTGGCTTTGATGGGAGACGTGCGTATAGGCCTCGGAAGCATTAGAATTAGCACTTGTGCAGGCGAGCTTATGAACGGTGAGTTGCTCTTGATCTGCCCCGTTCTTCGCGTGCGTTGCTTCTAGCTTCGGAGTGGCAAAGAGAGCGAGGGAGCGTTGGAATAATTGCGAGACCTTGCCGTGGAGCGAGAATCCACGGGCATGACGGCAGAAATTCTTGGGATCAGGAAGTGAGGTAGGAATCGCTTCGAAGATGTAGGCGATGTCGCCAAGTAGCGTTGCGCTGAGTTACATCCCCAGAGAGAGATAAATGGAGCAATTTTTTTGACAGTTTCGGAAAATTTAAGAATGTACGTTATCAGAAAGGCGCTGCAGTTTTGTGATGTGTGGGTGGATTCGCAGGCAGCACTAACGACGCAGGAAAAAAAAAAGATACTTCTCCAGACCCCAGAGGCTGACAAAACACTCCGGATCAGGTACCGTAGGGACACCGTTGTCTCGGCCGAACGCGAAATGGGGACAAGTTATGATGAACGGGGAGAGATGGAAAAAATTGCTCAAGTCAGCGATGGCGTGAGCAGATTCAGTGCAAATAGACGCGTCCCCTGTCAGTTGACTTGTGTAGGCGGCCACATTTATATGCTTCTAATTCCCATTTGGAAGCACCTTTGAGCAGTGATTGAGTCGGAACATCTCCGGAATGTGGGCGTCGCCAGAGGGATGCGGTAGGAAAAAGAAAGTTGGTGAGTTTATGTTGTCGAGGAGAGGAGGAGGACAAGTTGAATGATGTTTAGTAAACGTTGTGAGAGTGCGGAAGAAGGCCCGGAAGGCCGAGCAGGGCCCAGTTTAGGTAGGGATTTATCCGAATATGGGTTTAGGAGAACTGATCGTGATTGCTTCTCAACTTGGACATGGAACTACAACAGAAAAAGCACGATAAACCTTCTTTTCACTTTTCAGAGACACACATGCCACTTTCACATAAATACATTTTCATAAATCTCCCCACCACCCTCCTTCATCCACCCCATCCAAGACGCGCATATACCCACCCTCCTCCACGCCCGTCGTCGCCTCCCTCGCCGTCACGGGGCCTTCCTAGTTTCTTCCGCCACCATCGCCTGCCATGACTAGCACTTCCGTGTTGGCAGCCTCTGCTTGCCTTCTCGTCGCTTTTTTCGTCTGGTTTCGAAAGCCTAAAGCTTCCTCGGCATCTTTGCCACCTGGCCCGAAGCCCTTCCCATTATTGGGAAATGTTTTCCATCTCTCCGCCAAGGAACTCTGGCTTCCAGCATCCGAGTGGGCGAAGCAGTACGGTAGGCCCATCTAGTGGTCCAAGCAGATCTTATGGTGGCTGACAATGGGTTAGGCGACGTGGTGTATTTGCATGTTCTTGGACTGGGATTAGTGTTTCTTAACAGCCCCGACGCTGCCTTCGATTTGCTGGACAAGCGTGGGTCCATCTACTCTGATAAACCTGCTCTCGTGATGGCAGGCGAGTTGTGCGTATTCTTTGGTCTCATGCCAGTAGTAATCAGAGTACTGACTTTCCTATTTCGTTCCGATAGATGCGGCTGCAAAAACATGGTGAGATTCCATTCCATTCCGTCTTCAATCCTATTTCATCGGGCGAACCCATGGATCGCGACCCGACAGTAACCAAGTAATATCCGTACTTTGCCCAATCTTCTTGCGCGTTCTTCTCCGTCATGTATCATTTGGGTTTCCTCGTTGTCATCGCATTTACCATGAACGGCTCACCAACTTCCTGAAGGTTGCATTTACCTCTTATGGCGAACAATCCAAGCGGCAGCGAAAGCTCCTACATAAAGCCTTTGGTGTTTCTACAATCCCATCTTATCAACCCCTCCTCCAGACCGAGACCCATAGTTTCCTTCGACGCCTCATTGTCGACCCGGCAGAGTACACTAAACATATCAGGCGCTACGCCGGTGGGCTGACACTCTCAGTGGTGTATGGGTACGAGGCAGTATCGAATGACGACGAGTTTTTATCCTTGGCGGAGGAGTGTGTCAGCCTGCTCTCGAATCGCATCGCATCCGGGGGCGGTATCTGGCCAGTCGATATTTTCCCAAGCTTGAAGCATATTCCGCTGTGGATGCCCGGATCTGGGTTCAAGAAAAATGCGATGGCATGGAAGAGAAGAATGGAAGAGTTCGTGGATCGCCCCTATGAGTTCGTGAAGAACAGTATAGTCAGTTGTCTTTGTTGTTGGCGATCGTACACTTTTCTGACGCTCTCCATCGCTCTTTCTCTGTGTCCCCCATCACCATAACGCGCATATATCCACTCGAAATGCAGAAAATGGGAAGTTACAAAGTTTCTTTCTGTTCCAACCTCCTGGAAGACACGAGTGTCCAAGACGCAGACGACTTTGAGTTTGATCTCAAGTGGTCCGCCAATTCTATGTATTCTGCTAGCATCGATACCGTACGTCCTGCCATACGTCCATTAGGCCACGCTAACGCGATGTTTATGCCGAATAGACAATAACCACGGTCTCGCAGTTTATACTCGCTATGATGCTGTATCCCGAGGCGCAGAAGAAAGCGCAGCGAGAACTCGATGCCGTTGTTGGCTCGGACCGTTTGCCGACGATTGCAGATCGGTCCTCGTTACCATTTGGTTCGTTTTTATATCCCAGCTTACACCAGTAGAGACGCTAATTATTGTTGTCCAGTTGAATGTATTTTTATGGAGGCTTTGCGATGGGGTGTTCCAGTTCCGCTGAGTATGTCTCCCTAAGATCTTCGACCTTTCAAAGGCTTATTTTTATTTTGTCTCGATGAATAGATCTCCCCCATCGCCTCATGGAAGATGACATTTACAACGGTATGCATATACCAAAAGGATCTCTTGTATTCGGGAATATCTGGTGCGTCTTCCTATTCGTTGACTGATAATCTATAACTCTGCTGACATCCATCGCAGGGCAATGCTGCGCAATGACAAAGTGTACCCGGATCCGCATACCTTTTGTCCTGAGAGGTTCTTGGAACCCGTCACCCCGGAAATGGAGCGGAAGAGGAACCCAAAGAATTATGTATTTGGGTTTGGGAGGAGGTCAGTTTTTCGCTTTTTTATTTAGTTCGCGGGAAGTTATCCTAACTATTACACGACAGACGATGCCCGGGGATGAACCTCGTAGATTCGTCCGTCTGGCTCCTCGTCGCGTCTTTGCTTGCCACCGTCGACATCTCGAAGGCTGTCGACGAACATGGAAAAATCGTTGAGCCAGTCGTACAGTTTGATAATCCCATATTTAGGTAAGTTATTATTTTTTTCTCTTTCTTTTGAGTTGTCCCCTGATTCTCCTTGCCAGGGTTCCAAACCAATTCAAATGCGACATGCGTCCCAGGTCGCCAAAGGCTCTCTCACTGATCAAGCAATCAGAAATGCCTGTTGTTTAAACGCTATTTTCATCGTCTTCATTCGACGAATAGGAGCGTTGTACATTAGTTCTGCGCCATAATTGAACCGCAGTTTATACCCCTCTGTCCTTCGTCGCGTTGTCGCCGTTAGGACCCTGTCATTCCTTACAACCATCTGGAGATTTCTCTCTTTATTGGCCCTCTTTACTTTTCTTTTAGTTTTCGCTTTCATTCCCGGCAATTTTTGTACCAGTAAGTAATGTGTAGCCAATATTATAATTTATTGATGATTTGTATCGTCTGTTTTCCCCCTGGAGTTGTTCAGAGATGTACGTGATGGAACTCGGGTTTTTTTACAGAACGTTTTTGATGATTGACTCTTTTTTTTTTTTTTTTTTTTTTTTTTTAAAAGGTTAAGGGTAGTAGTTTTTAATAAGCCGAGCGCTTTGCAAGCTGCGATTGTCGGACTCGTGAGGCTTCTGACACCAGAACGCGACTTGGGGTAAGTGTACTTGGTTGCCATCAGTCCAGTGAAGTTGCAAGTATCGTTCGATAGGAGAATTAATATTCGGACTTCGGAGCGATAGATGAGTTCCAGATCCGAGTCTGCCTGTTTCTCAGAAAACTCATGCGCTTCTTCTGATCATGACAGAACTTCCTCGTCGTTGTCTATGTTTTGAAGTCGAGTCGAGTTCCTTGCTGAGCGGGAAAGATTCTCTGGATGTGGAGCGCTTGATGCCGTTTCAAGCCTTCCCTTTTCTGGGTCTGTGGGCTGCCGATATTTGAGGATACCGGAGGATATGTCTATTTCTCGAACGCACGCAGCTTATTACTGCGTCCTGCCTGCTTCAAAATCTTAGGTTCCGACTCGCTCACAGTGGGTTCACTGTGCCCACTGGCATCTTGGCGCTCGCAAGGTTTGGTACCTTGTTTGAACTCCACTCTGTTTGCTCGTTGACCGTTGGCCCTGGGTATCCTCTCCCCTTATAGGTAGTTTATCCCGCGGATTGAAGTTATCAGTTCCTGGAAATTGTTATCATTTCCAATCTAATCTTTCACAAACAAATTAGGTGTACCGATTCTCAGGCTGAACATGTTAGTCGGACGCGTCAAGGTCGGAGGATGAGTCAAGCTCGGCTTTCCAGGTGAAAACATTTCAATTCCAAGTTGGCTGTGATCTTGGTTGTGTGATTCTTAAATAATTTCAACAGATTATCAGGCGCGCGTCAAGTTCGGAGGATGAGTCAAGCTCGGATCTCTCCGAGATAAGGTGTTATAAAAAGGTGACCCTTATCAATTCCCTCCCATCGATTCCTTTCCCCCCAACTACAACATGCAGCATTTGACAACTATTCCCCCCCGTATCGCTCCAGGTCGCGGTGAAGGTCCCCGGCGAGGGGGACCTAAGACCCGCGGCATTGGTGCGGCACGTGGAGGCGTACCTGTTGCCACTGCGGGTGAGTCTCGAATAAAGTATACGATTTTTAAGTTGAATTTAAACCTGTTTTCCTTGTCCTTTTTTTGTCTTGATAAGGCAACAACGTTAAGACTGTTGGTGTCAAGCGCCCAGGATATGGTATTGGAGGCAGGGAGGTGGACACTACCGTCAATGCCTTTGATCTACGCATTCCAGATCGCATTATCTATCATTATGATGGTCAGTACATGTGTAGTTCCTCATTGACATTCGCTAAGCTTTCCTGTTCCGATTATTAGTCGGTAAGCCATACCATCGGAAGAGGCCATTCGACTGTTTGTAATATGATGTTCTAGTGGTATCCGAGAAGTTGCCAGCAAGAGTCAACATGCAACTTTTCAATAAACTTCAAGCGGAGTTCGCTGCCGACGTTTTTACTCCAGATGCGTATGATGGCCGAAAACTTGAAGAGTTTTCCGCCCGGCCGTATATGATGGCCGTAAAAACGCGTTTACTACGTACCAACTGCCGTTGGGCGAAAACGATTCTGGACAGGTTTTCACTTTCATTTCATACAAGCTGAACAAGGATTAATTACTATATTTCTCTAGTTCGAGGTCGCCAAGGAACGTGAAGGACCTCCTTCCAAAGATGCTCACCCCCCCGAAGGTCTACACGATCAAGTTGACCAAGGTGGCGGAAATCAATACGGAGTAATTATCTTCACTCTTCAAAAGGATCATGTCGCTCATTGTATTTCTCAAGGATTCTTCACCGCTTCATCGCCGGACAGCATTCGCAAGACAACCCTGTCCTCACCTCAATCATGGTGAGCGTCCTATCAAATACTCATAGCGCTAACTAAACCTTGGTAGGCTCTCAACATCGTTATTCGAATGAGTCCCAATCTATCGTTCCCTTTCAATTCACGCTCATTTTTCACCCCGGACAACAAACAATCGATTGGTGGAGGCATGGAGCTGTGGCGCGGCTATTTCCAATCCATCCGCCCATCCCAAGACAAAATGTATCTCAACGTCGACATCTCTACAGGGGTGATGTTCAAGGAGGGTCCATTAATCCAACTCTGTCTCGAATACTTGGACGACAGGAACCCCGGACCAAAGGATCCAAAGAGGTTGTCTCCAGGCAAACTCCATGACCGAGACCGCATTTCCCTTCAGCGCTTTTTAACTAATCTGCGGGTGTCGACGAGCCGCGGTGGTCGCACTCAGACTCGACCCATTCAGAAGCTGACTGCTCAGGGTGCAAATGCGGACATGTTCACCTTGAGGCAGGAAGTGAACATCTCTGTCGCAGAGTACTTTCGCAGGAAGTTAAACATACCTTTGAGATATCCCGAAGTAATCTGCGTTGAGGTGGGTCCTGGTGTTGGAAAGTGAAACACGCGCTAATATATTTTCTGTGTAGTTTGGATCGGGTGCCAAAGTCCCACTGGAACTGTGCACCGTTCCGGGTGGGCAGCTTATGCGCAAGCAGATTCCGGCGAATAAAACTAAAGCCGTCATCGAGTTCTCAAAGCTCGCGCCAAAGGAGCGCCTCAATATGATCCGTCAAGGCCTTGAGGTAAGAACCTTTTCCCGAGCCAAAAGCCTTTGGTTAACATTTACGGAACGACGCAGGTTTTGAAACATGGGCAAAGTGACTATGTTCGAGAGTTCGGCATGGCTGTTACCCCGGAAGCCATGGTCGTCCAGGCTCGCATCCTTACACCGCCACTGCTGCGCTATGGACCAACAAGCAAGCAAGCCAAAATTGTATGTTACATGCATTAATTGATCGTGGAAGTTCAAGTGACAAGCACATTGTAGCAACCAAAGAACGGTCAATGGAATATGTATGTTCGGCTTCGAAAATCTCTCAAATTCCTCTTCTCACTTTTCTATTTTAGGCTTGACAAGAAGCTTTACATAGCCCAGTCAGTCAAGAGCTGGATGATCGTTGTGTATGAGACCCAAGAGAGGTTCAAGCCGTCCGCAGTTGACAACATGGTCAAAGCATTTTGCGAGGGTGCCAAAAGCGTTGGTAAGTTTATATTGGTTGTAGCTCTTGACCGTTTTTTCTAAGTGTTTGTTCCCAACAAAGGCATAAACATCGAAGATCGTCACCCGCAACTTTTCTGGGAGAATGGCCATGGGAATATAGTTGGTGTGAGTGATAGATAGCTGAAACTCTACTGGACGTCTGGCTGAGTTCATTTTTCAGCAACTCAAGAATGCCTATATTTCTGTTCAGCAGAAGAAGCAACCAGCTTCTCTCATCGTTGTTGTTCTCCCCGAAGGAGGGAATTATATATATACCGCTGTGAAGCAGTGAGTCTCGATGTCTTTTGTCATAATCTCTCTAACTTGGCATCGAAAAATGCATAGTTTCGGTGATGTCATGGTAAGTGCATGCTGCTAATCGATTTCTCGAATTCACTCTCACCACTCTTGTACCTTTACAGGTGGGTGTCGCAACGCAATGCCTGATATCCCGCAAATGCGCCAGAGCGAAGCCTCAATACTGGGCTAATGTCATGCTCAAGTAAGTATTCGAGAAAACCTCGAGAACATTCCATCCTCAAAAGCTATCTACAGGGTCAATGTGAAACTTGGTGGAATCAATAACATCTTGGATAAATCGCTTTTGAACGATCCTGCCAACCCGACTATTGTAATGGGTACGCTATAACTTATTGGTATAGGGAGTCAACTTCTGAATCTAGTATTCTGCAGGTGCCGACGTCAAACATCCGGCCCCAGGTACTCAGGGGCACCCGTCTTATGCGGGTCTCGCGAGTAGTGTCGATATCACGACCGCGAAGTACATCCCATCCAGCCGCGTTCAAATGGGACGTCAAGAGATCATTGTGGACCTCGAGGCCATGGTCAATGTTTGTGATGCTGCTCTCTATTCTGAATCCTGCGAATTTAATGGCTGCCGTAGGAGGTACTTACAGGCGGCTACTTGAAAGACAAGAGACAGAAGGCACCTGGTCGGCTCATTTTCTATCGAGGTATGTGTTTGTCTTTTATGTTTTGGAATCATATTCTCACTGTTGTTCATTAAGATGGCATTTCCGAAGCTCAATTCCAACATGTTCTCGATGGCGGTATGTAGCTCTTCCTTTCTTTGCGCCGGCAACAAGCTCAGGATTTTTGTTCTGCTAGAATTACCTATGATCAAGAGTATGCCATGTTTTTCGTATCACCGAACTTGACTTTAATATATGTTTTAGGTGCATGCAAGGCCCTGGGCATTAACCCCAAGATCACTTTGATTATCGTTGGGAAAAGGCATCACATCCGGTATATATGTCTGTCCTCTTCTGCAAGCCTCGAGCTCTAA
>Ga0307517_10011550_pt1 | contig 12230 bp, 10 predicted proteins | sample 23_EM_MG_FD_194515 | JGI IMG/M metagenome (GOLD analysis project Ga0307517, IMG submission 194515) | Populus trichocarpa ectomycorrhiza microbial communities from riparian zone in the Pacific Northwest, United States - 23_EM | ecosystem: Host-associated > Plants > Roots > Unclassified | place...
GCAAGGCATGCCATAACAAGCCAATCGACCCCCTCTCTATTGTCAAGGAGGGAGAAATGATAAGAAATATATGACTTTTTATAAAGCTAAGTCATTAATGGTTGATGATGAGAAATATCTAACTTCCCAAAATAATTGAGTTATTAGTTGTTTAGTCATGTTTGCTAATTAGGGATAGATTGATGCTTGAGAGTAAGTTATTGGTGAAAAGGGTGGTCAGACCAGAAGTGTTGATGCAGAGTGAGGTTTAGAGATAGCCTTTGGTGGAAAGGTTCCCTTGTACATTTTGAGTGAGGTAATTATTGGCGAGAGAGGGTGGTCATCGCAGGCTAGGAGTTACGGTGCAAGAGTCAGTATTAAGGATAACCATTGGTAAAAACATTAGCCTGAGACAGTTTGAGAGAGATTGTTATTAGCAAGAGAAAGTGGCCATTGCAAGTTAGAAGTGTTAATGTTGGAGTCATGATTAGTGATAACCATTGACGAATGGTTAGCCTAAGACAATTGAGAAAAGTTGTTATTAGCAAGAGCAGGTGGCTGTTATAAGCTACGTGCGAGGCCTGATTGGAACAAAGTTGGGTTAACATGGAGAGGGTTTGGTTTGATCACTAACCCTTTTTCTTCTCTTATTCTTTCATTCTCCTCTTGATCTCGGTGGGGCCTATCAGGCTGCCCATCTTTTCTTCTCATTCCTTCCTCTTCCTCTTCCCCTCTTGATCTTGATCAGGCTACCCTTTTTTTCTCCTCCGTCTCTATTTTCTTTCTCTTCCTCTCTTCTTCTATCTGAGCCTTGGTTCGGACTACTGGTTTAGGTTTGAGCCTGCTCCTGGCTTCCTCCCCTCATCTTCCTTTTCTTTTTCTCCTCTAGTTTAGGCCCCGGTTAAGCAATTAACAAGCAGCCTTGATTGGGTTTTGGAGGGACTCAATTGGGCCATTTTGGATTTTTCTTATTTTTTTCATCATTACTCATAATGTAGTAATTAAAGCTCTTTGAAATTATAATTTTTATGACAACTAGAATGTACTTGTTAATTGGCTCCGAAATCATTTAAAGTATGCCAATTCATTTTCTTAATTGATGAAATGAATTATCTCCGAATAAAAAAAAAATACAAGAAGAGCGGCATAACATGCATGCCCTTTAAAAGGTTCCGATAGGCACCGTGGCAATTCTGATAGGGCTCACTTTACAAGGAAATTGTTACGTCTTTGAAGAACGATCTTGCTAAAGGTGCGGGAATGGACACTTTCCGGCTTAACTGGGTCAACTCCCATTCAACCTGGAATTGGAGGGGCCATCAAATAAAAGAAGCTTTACTGGCTTTCTATGTTTATCAAATAAATATGATAAAATCCTACTAAAAAACAAACAAAATTAAGATTAATGGACCTGCTTGCAAATTGATGATGGCTAGCTTAACTAGGTCCTTGTCTGATGTCTCTCGCTTGCTGCAACAAAATTGAATTTTATTGACTGTTTTTCTTAAGAATTTAAACCAGTATATATTTTAAATATATACTATAATAACATTTAAAATGATCACTTTTAATTTATTAATTATGAGGTTCGCAAAACAAAAGAAATTTGATTATAGAAACAACTGCATCAATTTTGTTGACAATTATGATTTTTTTATATCGAATCTAACAAAAATGAGTGGTGCTTAGCATAAATGCTGTTGGATATAATGGATAAGCATTTATTTCAATTGTCTCCAATTTTAACATAACACAGAAATTAGTTACAAAACGCCGTTAAGAAATTAAAAGTCAATTTTATCAAAGAAGACAGAAGAATATTTAATTATGTGTGCCAAATCTCGATGAGTCAAGTCCTATGTATATAAAATACAAATAATAGCAAAAAAAAAAATAATAGCAAACGGTGATGCTATCTACAGGTCTAGCTAGGGCGCCACCCCATTTGCAGAAAGAAATCCTGTTATGATGCGAGCCTTTGAAATTATTGCCATGTATTTTATGGCAACTATCATGAAAAAGTGGAAAAGAAATGGCTGGAAATCACACACTGAGTCCATTAATTGATGTATTTTTCAATCTAGGGTAAGCTGGAGTGGCATTCAAGTCGACAGTCCGGGGATCCCAGTAATGAAATGGTGAAAAACAGAAGAAGTAAAAATGCATGATAGAATCTAGGTTAGGTATAAAAAGCTAGATTTCATTTCTCCTATTTAACAGCTTCTTCGTTTCTCCAACTTAAGATCGATCATATCCTCTAGTCCCGATTCTTGCCAAGGTTAATTGATGAACTGAGGCAATTAACTCCAAATTTAGTTGGCAATTAATTCTACGTAATTGCGTTAATTCCCAAGTAGTACTGGTGGAGTTCTGTTATAATTTATTCAGACTCAATCTCCTTTTCTTTTTTATTTTTTTCCAAGAGAAACTTCTTTTGTTAGGGTCAGAAACTGTGTCTCGTAACCAGTAGTTGGATCATGATCCAACTAATGGGGACTGATTTTGAGCTTTTCCTTTACAAGTAGAGATCAGACAAATAGAACGAGCTACAATGTCACTCCGGGTTCCATGTAAAAAGCAGTTGGCCAAAGGACCCCTGAGACAAACACACAACCTTTGTATTGTCATTCAATGCTGTAGATATGTTGCTGCTGGAAAAGAAAGTGCTTCTCAATTCGACCCCACTTATTTCAGCTATTCTTCTCAGTTGATTAAAACCAAGGAAGACAACCTCTATGTGTTCCATAATCAAGGAACAAGTCAATTTATCAGAATTCCTTTATGATGATGACACCAATCTCATATCCTTTGTGATTCTACACCCGTATATGATATATGCCCTCCAAAAAGTATTGTTTTACTTGAAACATATAATGAGAAATGGGTTATGTCATTTTAAAAGACACTTTTAGAAGAGAAGCGTGTTTTGTGTTTATAAGTGACCAAAACTCTCGTTTTTTAGTTGATATGAGATTAATGACATCATCATAGCCCCTAAACAAGAGGCTTGACGTTCTCATAGACTGCGCCACATAGAGGGCTTAGTCCCTTTAAAAAAAAAAGTGTTTTTTATGCTTATAAACAATTAAAATCCTTTTCTTTTAACCGATCGATGTGTGATTGCTAGCATCATCACTTTTAATGGTCATCACTTAAAAAAATAAACCATAATAATGCCAACGTGATTACAGAAAGCACAAGGAACATTAAATTATGAATTTTGGTGTTTAAGAAATTTCGTATTCAATGTGATGGAAGGGCTGAGTTCTGAAATGAATGATGGCACACATCCAATGAAATCTGCAATGGAACGCAGTACGTGCCAGGAAATATTGCCAAGCATGTGAATGATGACAAGATCAATATCTGTAGCTGATGTTAGATTTCAGGTCTGCTCGATATCAAAATTGAGTTTCATGTATTGAGATTTTGTGGACCGCTTACCTGCATTCATTCAATATGCACAATGCTCATATATTCGAAAGAATATTCTGTGCCCGCCCCCATATTACAAGTTCGATGCAAAGGTTTAATTTGTTCATTACTAGATTAGTTGGGACTATGTTGTAGCATGTCATATATAATTAACCAGCCGTAAGCTTGGATCTGATTTGATTTACCTTGATTCTATCTTTCTTAAGCTTGTCCTGATGAAAGAAGATCAGTTAAGTTGAGTTTATAATGATTCGGTGTAATCTGGATATATATATAGCTGAGTAGTCAAGGCAGAGCTGGTGACAGAGTACTAAAATAAAAACTGATCAGAAAAACAAAGCAAGATTCCATGGAGACTTTCATAGGGATGCATGATATAGGACACGAACGACCAGAGACATTTAATACCATCCCAGCTCAGAGACATTTTTTAAGATGCACTGGACAATTAATTTTGATAATAATAATAAATACCTTCGAACTCGGTCTCCAAGGCCGAGAATAAAAGAGGTATGTGATAAAGTTGAAGAAATAGAGTGGAATTTTGTGAAGCTATTAAAGATTGTCAGAGGTAATTAGAGATACTATAATGAAGTCATAGTTTATATTAACGTGAGCTGCCACCGAGAATTTTTATAGTTAATTAGCTAATTAGCTTTTAGATCTTGTGCCATCTTTTAATAAATGTGGAGGACTTCACTTTAGAAAACGCTAAAATTGGGAAGAACCTAACTTGGAATCTTTCGTTGGGTTTTCATTTGGAGTTAACATAAAGAAAGGAAGTTCCATTTGTTTTCTGCTGCATCTTTTTGGCGAAAAGGAGATTAAAAGTTCGGATCTTTTCTTTTTCCCGTTCGAGGGTTTAGTCAATGTCTTCAACACAGTATGCGTGCGTCTATCCTCTCAGCTTTTAGTTTAGATTCCTTCCCCTTTTTTTTTCTTTTTTTTTATTAATGTAGGTGTTCAGACCAGTTTATGTGTATTTTTATTAATCTCACGGGTTTTAAAATTAACAATCATATAAGTTTTTAATAATTATCATATTAACAACCAAACTTCAAAGTCTATTCATGAAAAATTATAAAGAGAGAAAGTGATAGAGTTTCTTTCCCATTAGCTCGAGGAAACTTCAACAACTTGACGAATAGAATAGGTAAGCGACAAGGCAGCACTCGTCGAGTACGTAAAAATTATTTCTAAAAAATCAAATTTGAATAATCTTATCATCACATTACGAACAAGGTTTAGCCGATGCACTGGACTCGTTCTGAGATTATTCAAATAGATTTCATATCTCATCAACATTAGCCGATGCCCTGAACGTCAAATAAAAATGAATAACTCTTCATTTTATTATAGTATCCAGTGTTATTTTTTTTAAAAAAATAATGGTACAATTAGTTGTGTTGAACAGTTTAATAACTTGCCATCATTTAATACGTAAGAGTTAAAAGAAAAAGATGCCGAGAAATTGATTTCTAATTAAGAATTTAAAACATCTTATTATATATATATAGAATCCCATGAACCCATCGAAGTGTGCAGGGCGATTTTCTACATGGTGATAGTTTATATAAATCTGATTTATACTATAGTCAATTACTATATCATTGACTTGTGTTGTACTACAAATTAGATCAATTTTTTTAATGTAAAAAAAATATTTAAACATTGCTAATGTTTTTTCTAATAAAAAAAATTATTTTTATTTTTTAAATATTGAGACGACGACATGTTGGATCGATTCAAGTTGATCTGTCAAATCTGCAATCTGGGTCATCAGACCGTGATAACTTTATAAAAAGCAAATTAAAATAAATTATGAAGGTCAATTCATAATCAACCAAATATTGAAGGACAAGATTAAAAAAAAATATATAAAAAAATATTAGAGGCAACCCGAGTTAACCTGTCAAACCCACAACTCAAGTCATGAGATCAGAATAATATTATAGAAAGCAAATAAAAAAAAATTATGAAATCCACATCTTCAATCAACTTAATGTTGAAGGATGAAATGAAAAAAATCAATTAAAAAAAAACTCAAGTCAACTCAGACTTACCTTTTAAACCCGCGACTTAGATCATAAGATTAGGATAATTTCATAAAAAGTAAATAAAAAAAACTACAAAGCTTCATTTTCAATAAACCTAATATTGAATGTTGAGATTGAGAAATAAAAAATAAATTCATGAGACCAGAATAATTTCATAAAAAGCAAATTAAAAAAAATTATGAAACTCAATTCTCAAATAATCTAATATTGAATGATGAAACTGAAAAGAATAAAAAAAAACTAGATTGAAAAAACTAAATCCACGAGACTACAATAATTTCATAAAAAATAAATTAAAAAAAATTATGAAACTCAATTCCAAAACAACCTAATATTAAAAAATAACCCAAAAAATAAATAAATAAAACTCAGATTAACCTGTCAAATTCATGACCCAACCATGAAATCAGAATAATCTCATAAAAATTAAATAAAAAATAATTAAAAAAATAGCAAAAAAAACTTGAGTCAACTCGAATTAACCTGTTAAACTTATGATTTAGGTCATGATATCGAAATGAATTTATAAAAAAAAAATTACAAAACCCCACTTTCAACATATCTAATGTTAAAGATTGAAATCGAGAAAAAAAAAACCTTGAGATTAATATATAACCTAATAAAAAAACAAATCATAATTTTTAAAATAATCTAATATTAAAAAATAAAATTAAATAAAAAAATTAGGTTGTTAACTATTGAATTAAAAGAAAAAAAGAAAAATATATAAAATATTATTTTAATTGAATAATATTTTATGAGTGTTTTGCAACTGTTTGCATTAATTTAGCCACTGTTTTATTAATGTTAATAGTAATTTAAATACAGATGACTTTCTGACTGGTCCTCTCTGACATGAGGACCAGCTGTATCGCCATATCAGGATGATATTGCCATCTTTTTTTCTTTTCTTTTTTTTTTTCTTTTTAAAAAAAGAGAGATATTGGCCCCTGTGATGCAAAATGTTTTTGATTGTCCCTCCTAACCAATGTGCAATTTCCAGGTACCAATACCCGCTGTACGGCACCCACCTGACAAGTGACCGTCCCCCACATATTCTCATCGTCGGGGTGTGAAGCATACGCTCCTACATTCACGTCATATCCAACAAAGATCCCCCACCCACCCTTCTACTTCGAGTCCAAAAACTGATCTTTATTTTTACAGTATAAAACAAAAGAAAAGAAAGCAAGCAATCTCTTAATTGGATAAATTAAAATCTAGAAAAAATACTTGTTACGAAACAATCCCGCGACTTCTTTCCATAGACAAGCGTTAAAACAGTGACCAAAAATCTTCGCTCCTCATCTCCATCTCCCTTTTCCAAACTTGTTTTTCTTCTCTTTTAGCAGTTAATAATTTCACACATGCTCTCGTAAAACATGGCGGGCGAATCTTTATCTCCCAATGATCTTCTTCGTCAAGAAGATTTTCGTGCTGAATTGTCAGTGGCAGATGAAGATGATACATACATTGATATTTCACGGACTTATGTTGGTGATCCAGATACGGAAGAAGAAGAGTATTTGGCGTTGTTGGCTAATCAAGAACCTCATCGTGGGTTCAGTGCTAACGACACTTTGGTTATTGATAGCTGGTTTAGAAATGCTCGCTTGGAAGCTATTACTTGGATTCTCAGAGTTAGTGTTTCTTTCTTTATCCCCCTTTTTTTTCCCCTTTCAAATTGTTATCAACACTTTCTTGTTCTGATTCGTTGTTTTGATGGAATATTTTTTTGATGCAGACAAGAAAAACCTTTGGTTTTCATTTTCATACCGCTTACTTGTCCATGATATATTTTGATCGGTTCATTTCAAGTCGTTCCATTGATGTAAGACTTTTGAATCGAAGGTTTCAACTCCATATGCGCTTCTTCCTTTACTTGTGGTTTGTTTATGGTTTTTTGGTATTGCAGAGAAGGTATTCTTGGGTAGTTAAATTGATATCAGTAGCATGTATTTCTCTGGCCTCAAAGATGGAGGAAGTACAAGTGCCCTCTTCACCGGAGTTCCAAACAGATGGGGTTATATTTGAAAGTAAGAGTGTTAAAAGAGTAGAGCTTGGAATATTGAGCACATTGCAATGGAGAATGAACTATACAACTCCTTTTGCTTTTCTTCGCTACTTCATAATGAGATTCTCCCGGCAGGATTCTCCACCGAGGGAAACAATATCTAGGACCGTGCGATACATTTTGGCTTTAATGAAAGGTGCTTAATTTTATTAGACATCAATGCTAGTTTTGGGTTCATCCTTTAATTACTTCTTTTCAATTATTTTGTTTTACATTGATGCCAAGTATCTTACACTACATGCAGAGATACATTTGATGAGCCATCGACCTTCTGTTATAGCAGCGGCTGCCTCATTAGTGGTAATAAATAACAGCTTAACAAGAACCACATTGGAGACCCAGATGAATTCCGTTGCTTATCCAGGATTTCTTAATACTGTGAGTAATTAATTTGTTCACGTTTTCTAAACAAAAAAATAATATGTTTTCTTCATATAGTTAGATTAATCCTTTAACCTTGGACTTCTTCTTTGCCTTTTTGTGTCGCAGGAAGATGTGTTTCGATGTTACAATCTACTGCAGCAATTAGATGTGGAAAACCTTCGATCAACAGCTAATGTAAGTTCAGCTAGTAGGAATTCTTCGATAAATGGCATCAAGAGAAGACGGCTTACATTCGATGATCCTGATAAGAATTAAGGGCAGCTTGATGAAAACACTTGGATAGAGAAAAAGATTGTCTGTGATACGAGTTTTCTTAATGATCCTCCACCCTATGGATATGTAATTTGGAGTTGATTGAAAATGTCTCCTTAAGGAGCAACCAAAGAAAGGAGAAACAGAGAAAGGAAAAGTAGATAAGGCAACGCTTTGGGTTACATAGAGTAAAAGCTCATAGTGTTAGCAGGCCAATGCCACAAGGTGGGAAAAAGAATAGAGGCCAGGAGAAAGGTCTTGAAGACTGCTTGTACAACATTTGGCTCATATGCTTACTCACATGTTCATTTTTATTTTTTTTGCCAAAATTTTTTAGTTCTTTTGTTTTCTTTTTCTATCTGGGTTTGGGTTTATAATGTCTCTTGCAACCCTGCCTTTTGATGGGATGCTTTCTTGAGTCTTTGAAATGGCTGTGATAGCAAATTGAGGGCTTATGAGTTTGGGGGAAAGAGGTATCTCTGTTTGTGTGATTTGATGTAACAGTGCCGCATGTTAGCCATCACAAAAGTAGCGTAAAGGCGAATGTGATTGGATTTGTTTGAATGTTTAGGGGTTGCCTCTCAAAGCGAGGCCTGCTTTATTTCTCTTTGAGGCCTTGTTGGCTGTATTCAAGTTTGAGAGGGGTCATGAAACCCAAGACATTGTCTATGGGAATCAAAAGGAATTTCTATGTTTGATTATACTTTGATGGAATAGATTTTCGTGTCTGTAAACTGCATTTTCCCAAGTCATTTCATTTCCTATAATGATAATAGCGTTGGATTGTTATGGCTTTTCTGGTGAAGGTACTTTATGTTAGTTCTGTAACCATACATATCCAGCAGGGAAAAGGTTCTTTTATCCTCAATTTGGTTGTTCTGATGCTTACCGAGTTTGAAACATATTCACCTTTTCCTGCAGCTGCTGTGATAATAAACCTTCTTACCATTGAAAACATGTGAAGGGAAAATAGAGCTACACAGTAACTAATTAACCATTTTTTTTCTTGGACGATCTTCATTCAAACCAAAGATACGTGCAGATTAGGTTGACGTCTCTGGAGATATCATTTCATGTGTGAAGATTTTTCTTTTCTTTTCTAAGAGGTTCAAGAGGCGTGACTGTGCAGTCAATACTGGCAAAGCAGCACTCGGGGCTCTTCCTGGCATATCAGTATCCCTCACCAGCTGCCAATTCTGCTGGTGTCGAGGCAAAAGTATCTAGATTTGAACCAATGTCTGGCTTACCGTATTCGCCTCCTAGTTTCTTGCCCTCTATGTAAAGGGCTTCTTTATTCACAATCTAGCCATCTGATGTATCAACGGTCAAAATAAGAGCATAGTTTTGCAGCAAACATGTACATTTGTTTAGGTATATTCACAGCTGCTGACACTTCAATGCTGGCGATGGCAAGGAAAGTTTCAGCTGCCAACATTCGAGTAAAAGGACCCTTTTCTTTCAAGGTCGGTTCATCTCCTTGACTTGATTGGGTGCATTCTAGCTATTTGCATAGAGTGGTGAAGAGAAGGCTTAACAATTATGGCAGTGATTATTATCAGGAGGTTGCCAGGGCTAGATCAAATCTATTTTGACCACTCGATGCGTTGGAAAGAGCCAAGAGAAAGGCTCTTGTGATGCACAGACTCTTCAACGCGTCGGATGACTAAGATTCTTCTATGTTTCAAGGAATCAATCCCATAAATTACCAAAAAGAAAAAAAGGAATCGATCTCATATGATACAATCATTTATCAAGAATTTCAGATTTTCCAAATTAAATACAATCCTGAATCCCATTGTTCACGAGTTGGATGTATTTTTTTTTATTATTATTGTGGTCAAACCAGTGTTTTTATTTTTTTTAGATTTAAATTGATTTTTTTATATTTTTTTTCTCTTTTTAATGTCTTAATATTAAAAATATTATTCAAATATATTTTTAAATAAAAAATACACTTTCAAAATATAATTAATATCTTTTGGGAAAATTATGCCTTGGTCCGGCTCCGGGTTAAGGAAGACCCCACAATCGGATTGGAAAGTGAAATGAACCCATATCTATTGTTAGATGCTACAGCACATAGGCCACGTAACAATTCTTTGAACATCATTTAATGTGTCTATGGACCGACATCATCCATAGGCCATGTCCTCTTGTTTTTCAATAAATTTTTGAAATAGCAGTAAAGATTATTTTTAAACCTGGGTTAGATAATGTGTTTTGACCGGGTTACCAAGTTATTCCGGGTTGATCTCTAATTTTTTTAATACAAAAATATTTTTTATTTAAAAAAAATAGTCTGAACTACTGTCGAGTTTTAGACTAGGTCTTACCAAGGTAACTGGGTCACCGGATCAATTCAGGTTTTTGATTAGATTACCCGAGTTTTTGTTTTTCTCTATTTTTTTTTAAATCCAACCTAATTTCATTTCAGGTTCCGAATCGACTTGCCAGACCAGATTAAGTTTTAAAATTACAATAACAAAAGTTATTTTTTCAAGTGTTTTTTAAAAAATATATTAAAGTATTTTTTTAATTTATAAAATCTATTTTTAATCTTTTTAACGTAAAAACAATTATACACAAAAAATAATTTGATACTAAAAAGATTAAAAATGTTATAAAGTACAGTTAAACGGAAATATCAAACACTTGCTTGCTTAATGGACATGTACGTACGGGGACATAAAGCTGGCCCTGGCCTCCACTTTCTATCCACAGTCAACAATAACTTACGCATCTCTGGCATTGGTTAAACGCAGAACTAGAAATTGGAGGCCAGGTCATAACTGCCTCCAAATGTCTGCAGTCAGTCAGTCTTGGTATCTACATTTAATTAAAGACCATCCGGCCTTGTCTTAGGGTTTCTTTCTCTTCCCCTTCCTTTTTATTTCCCCTCTTACTCAGGTTTTTTTTTTTAGTTTTTAACACTATTTTAAAAAAATATTGCCAAAATAACATTTTGAAACTCTAATTCCAATACCATTATTATTATAAAAAATATCTCAACAAGATAAATTTAATAATATCAAGAAGTTGATGACCCGACTAGGTCACACTTGTTGTCCAAAGATAAAAAGTGACTCACTTGTCTTTGACAATAGGTGTGGTTTACTCGGGTCATGATCTTTTTTGTGTTGTTGGATTCATCTCGTCGAGATCTTTCTGATGGTATCAGTGATGTCATAATCGAAGAGCTTCAGTGTGTCTTCGAGATCTTTTTCTTTCTTTTTATCTCTCATCTCTCTTATTCATGTCTAAGTTTTGAATAACGACAAGTTATAGAAGTTACTATTTACATGTCCCGCGCGATGCAACAGGTCAATTTATTTTTGCATTTAAAAAAAAACTAAGATCTAAAAGTGTTAGTTTTTTTTGCAAAGTTATACCCAATAGTCTAAGGTTTGGTTGCAACACTTGACCCAAGAGTAATATTTATAATATTAATAATAACATTAAACTTGGGCTAACCCTTAGCATAAAAGTGTCTGGACTGCAATACCAGACCCAATAGCATTGGACGTGAGTTTGGCTGCAAGGTCGTGTCATAAAAGTGTGATAATTAAATAGATTAGTTAAAAAGAAAAAAATAAAGAAAAAAAACCAACATGAAGAAAAAAACTAATGAAGAATAAGAAAAAAAAATATGAATTAACTGGGTTAACCCTTCAAACCAGGTTAACTCGTCATACCTTGAATTCGCATTGTGAAAGTTTGATGATTAAAAAGGAAAAAACAAATTAATGGGTTAACCCATAATTAACTGGGCTAACTCGTCAAACCAGGTTAGCCTGTTAAATAAAAAATCCGTGTCATGAAAGTTTGATAACTAAATAGAAAAAAAGTTAACGTTAACAATTTAAATTAAACGAAAAAAATTAATTAAAAAAAAAAAAAACAAAAGGCATCAGCCTTTTCACTGTGGACTGTACTGTGCAGTCCACAGTCAAAGGCATAAAAACAACAAAAAAACAAAAAGAAAAACAAAAGGTATCAGCCGAGAACTACTTAGAAAGAAATTTAATATTAATAAACTAAATTAATTAAAT
>Ga0307517_10011551_pt1 | contig 12229 bp, 11 predicted proteins | sample 23_EM_MG_FD_194515 | JGI IMG/M metagenome (GOLD analysis project Ga0307517, IMG submission 194515) | Populus trichocarpa ectomycorrhiza microbial communities from riparian zone in the Pacific Northwest, United States - 23_EM | ecosystem: Host-associated > Plants > Roots > Unclassified | place...
ATGGAGGACCTATTCCATGACGAATTAGGCAAGAACATATGGGTCTACATTGACGATATTTTTGTCTTCAGTGACACCTTTGAAGAGCATGTTAAGGACGTTACGAACGCCTGCAGTAAGCTGCAGATCGCCGGCTATTATGCCAACCCAAGGAAGAGTGTCTTCTTTGCCACTAAACTCGATATCCTAGGCCATATGATAGACGATGATGGCATCCACCCTGCACCAGAGAAAATCCGGACCATAATGGACTGGACAAAACCAGAGAGCCAGAAAGAACTGCAGCGATTCAATGGAATGGTTAATTATATCTCGCAGTTCATTCCCCACATCGCCACCATCACAGCCCCGCTCACAGAGCTGAGTGGGAACGCTGAATGGCTGTGGACAGATCTGCAGGAAGCAGCCTTCGAAGCGGTCAAGCGAGCTGCAGATAAGCACAAAGTCCTAAGACCGATCGACTATAATAAGCCAGATATGATATGGCTTTTTACCGATGCATCCCCTACAGGTACGGGCGCTTGGATTGGCCAAGGACCAACCAGAGATGCAGCCAGACCTGCAGCGTTCCACAGCAGAAAGCTGACGCCATCACAAAGCAACTACCCCACACACCAACAAGAAACGCTCGCAATCATTGAGGCTATGGAAGCGTTCGCTCCCCATTTGCTACACAGGCAATTTACAGTGGTTACAGACCACGAGAGTCTCACCAAACTCATGACACAAAAGAATCTCAATGGACGACAGCAGAGATGGCTGACGCACATCAGTCACTTTGATTTTAAAATAGAATACCAGCCAGGAGCGAAGAATTTCCTAGCAGACTACCTATCGAGAATCCATGAAGGAACCCCAGGACCGTTAGATATAAGCCTCAAGGACCCCACTATCGATTATGATAGCCTTGAGCTACCTGACCCTACCCAACCCCTACAGATCAATACAAGCTACGCCTCCTCTAGCGATTTTAGCATTGAATCAGACGACGCCATGTACCACTCAGGCGAAGCCCAAACCTCTCCCACCCTTACCAGCAGTGACTCTATCAGTCGCTGCCGCCCTGAATACCTTATGGACGAGATTACCAGCAATGCTGTGACTCGCTCCCAGAAGCGTAAGGCCTCTGCTTCCTCGCCAGCTACATCAAGCGCAGCCAGCAACGATAGCAGAATATCGATTGGAAACTCTTGGGGTGATAATACAACTCTCCCAATCTCCAGTGAAATGGAAAGACGACACTCAGAAATGAGCTGGATGTCATGCACTGACGATGGGTGTGAAATACATAAGAATGAAAAAGAAGGTGCAGGCTACTGGCCAAAGGACCCTAAGGTCCGGAAGCAGAGTAAGAAGACAAAGAGAAAAGAGCAGGATAGGACTTCAACATCGAATACAGCCCTTGAGGCAGGCCAGGCCTCGCTCCCCGATATCCCATACCTCTCAGAAAGCCTCCCGCCTTTTCGTATGAATGATACCATTCTAGCCACACCGCCCATGGCCTCGCCGGCCTTTAGTCCCCTTTACAGCCAAGCAGGCTATGACTCCGATGAGGCAACCAATGCAAACCAATTCCTAAGCACCCTACACTCCCGCCTTATGGGTATCCTCGCCCAGCGAGTTAAAGAAGCCCTTAAGACCGACGCCCTCTACGCCAGGGTCAAAGAAACCGATAACAAATTGCACTATTCCATCCGTGATGGCCTTCTACTCGCCCAGAACACCAATGGGTACGAAAACCTTTATATACAGGTAGGACCTCTTGAGAAGGGGGTATCCCTACGGGATTTTATCCTCAAGACTGTCCATGAAGGCCTCGGACACTTCTCAGCTTACAAATGCTACTCCTATGCGGCTTGCTTCTTCTGGTGGCCACAGATGCGCCAGGACTTTGTCCTATACTGTCGGTCATGCGATAAGTGCCAGATTAACAACGAGCCCACCACCCTACCCTATGGACGATCCCTTACCCTCCCTGACCCCGACGAAGCCTACCAATCCCTAGCCATAGACTTCGCCGGCCCTTTCAACAAATCTGATGGCTATACATCTATCATGGTCATTATGGACCGCTTTACCTCCTACACACATCTCATCCCCCTCAAGGATGCGGCCACCTCTGAGAAGATCTTTAAGAAACTCAACAGTACCATCTTCGATGTCCATGGCCTCCCGCTCAGCATTGTCCTTGACCAGGACTCTCGCTTTACCTCTAAGTTTTGGTCACAAATGATGAAGTCCCTTGGTATCCAGGCCTGAATGGCGACCCAATACCACCACCAAACGAATGGCCAGGTTGAGCGAAGGATCCGTACCCTCAAACAGCTAATGAGGAACTTCGTTAACCCCAGACAGAACAACTGGTCCGGCGCCCTCCCAGCTATTGCAGCAGCCATGAATGGCGCCCCTCATGAATCTCTAGGCATCTCGCCATACCATGCCCTCTATGGACGCCCCTGGAAGATATTCAACCCTGTCCAGAGATCCGCCAGCAAGGTACCAGCTGTGGACGATATCTTAAACGCCCATGAAGCAACAAGAATGGAAGTAGACATGGCCAGAAAGCATGCTACCTTCCGCCAGACCGTCCAGGCTGACAAACGCCGCAAACCCCTAACAGAACCCTTCAAGAATGGCAGCAGAGTTCTTGTTAGAGGCCGCCCTTATACCTCCTCTCCTGGACGATCCAAGAAGCTAGAACCACGCTGGTTCGGACCCTTCAAGGTCCTAGAACATCTACCTGACACAGACAACTACAAATTACACCTCCCGCCCAGAATGGCCCGCCAGAAACCCTACTTCCACGTCTCCTCCCTTAAGGAATACAGAGAGAACGATCCCGATAGATTCAAGTCCCGCAGAATGGACAAGCCAGCCCCCATCCTAATCGACAATGCAGAAGAATGGGAAGCAGAGCAGATACTCGACTACCGCCGCCAGAACAACAGGCACGAATTCCTGGTCCACTGGAAAGGCTATGAGTGAGCAGACGACTCCTGGGAACCTATCGAGAACCTCGACCACTCCCTGGAACTCATACAGGAATACTGGGACGCTAACCACCCAGCAGAACCGACTCCCCAGATCACCTGCCACTCCATTAAAGCTTCTTGGGAACCCATGGAAGTTTCCACTACACCCTGCACCGCAAACGATTGCCCAGACGACTTCTGGGAACCCTATGACGTTGAGGAATATGATTCTAGCAGCTCTGAGCAGGACTATTTCCCCACAGATGACGACAGCCTTCTATGGCATACCGACGAGAGCGCTGAGGACCGCGAGGACTTTGGAATGATTGTTGATTTTTCAGAATAAGGGAATGTAACATGTGTACATGTTGCGGTAACGGTACACAGGAGCGGGCAGTGCAGGATCTCCTATGTTTAGTTGATTTATATTTGGTTTATTTGATTTGATTTCAGCTCCGCCATTGTCTCTGAGTCAGATAGGCTATGCTATTGTATTGCTATGTTTAGTTTGCTTTGCTGGAAGTTTATATTTAGGATTCCGGGTATGGAATGGTCATGTAGCACTGGGGGGGGCTGAGCTATGTTTCTTTCTTTGGTCTTGCAGGATTACAGGATTCCGGTATGTGCGCAGCTACTGGTAATGATCGTGATTGCAGGAAGGCTATCGCTCTTGGGTTCTGGATTTAAACCAGTCTCCTGGCTAGCAGGAGACAGCAGACTTCGACAGACCTTCAGTCTTAGAATAGACTTAGTTGAATGGCAATCCCTGAGTCCCTGAGTTCTATTTGTCCTTCAACTATTATCTCTTACCTCCGGTCCCTTGAAGCCTCCCCTAGCACCAGCGCTAGCAGGTCTACCGCCGGTCGTATTGTATTTTCGTTAGACAGGAATATACCTGTTACAGTCGGCGGCGTCAGATTCCGAGCAGCAGAGAACCGTTCTACAGCTGATCCAGGGGACGCCATGGATGGCTGGTTGGCTGAGGAATCCCAACCGGAGAGGAAGCGACGGTGATGCATACGATGGCGCCCACCATAGTCCTCCTGCTGGACTCTCTGGGATGCTTGATCAGCATCTGGTCAGCGCTCCCACCCCCGTCAGCCCCACAGGTGCACCACATCCCACGATCCCCGATGCTGAGACAATTGAGCCGGCTCCCATCACACCAAATGCTGAGTTTATCCCATTGGCTCACAGTACGCCAAATGCAGAGACTGTTCCGCCGGCACCGCCAACCCCGGCCCCTGCGCTGGATCAGGATATCACGTCCTCCCCTGGGACTCCTCCATCCCCGGCTCCTAACACTCATGATGCCCCTACAGCCGCGGGCCAAAACACCCAAACGCCGCCAAAGGGCCGTCGACGAAGCACCAGGGTTGCCGGCAACTGATTCTTTGTTCTGTGGATTTTCTTTTACTTTTTCATTACCTGTCTGATTGTGCAAGCTTCGTAGTTTAGATGTTGAATTTTCACCCTGGGATTTTCTTGGCTAGCATAGGATATTAATCATACCATTGAGCGCCCTTGCGTTAGCATCTTGTATGACTAGCTATTTCAATCTCTTGTGCCTGATCCCCTTTTCCCCTTGCATCTTAGACTCCCAGCCTCGCCTTAGCTGAAGTTTAACCTTTACTAGATTCGGCCCATATCGCTTTATCAAACCAGAACTGTCCAGGCGCTGGGGGCGGTCATCGAGCGACTACAGTGCGTTCTACATTCATGTGTGTTGATTGGTCGGCTGGAGATGAGGTTCCATATTTATCGTCCGCTTTAGGTGTGGCCGATGTCTCGCTAGAATTATTGTCGCTAACCGATACCTTTTGTGGCTAGTACCCCGCCTTAGGAACGCCCCCATTTCGTCCAAATCTTTAAGCCTGGAGTCTTGAAGTCTCGGAGTGCTGAGAGTAGTAGGACCACGGACACAATGTTGAATATTCAGAAAACCATTTTTCCCAAGAGCATATCTGCGTTCAATACCGAGTGATAGTGTATGATGCACCCCCCCCCTAAGTCCTAGCGTATAAGATCTAACGCGTCCTATCGAAAACAAGAAAACCACGCAAACTCCTCCTCTTCACAAGACTCGATATAGGTTGAACTATTTTCTTCCCTCCCAAAAATCAGAGTTATATTTTGGCTAACATCTGATTATCCAGTATTCTACGATGCATCGGCAACGACAGACAAATTCACGCAGTCAGCCGACGAATGGAGCAGGCAATCGGATCGAGCGTAGACGCGACGTCGTACCAGAAACCATGGGATCCAGTCAGCCAACACCTCGAGTTGGTAATCTGAATGGGCGTAGACGCGACGTCGTACCGGATACCATGGCATCCAGTGAGCCAACACCTCGAGTTGGTAATCTGAATGGGCGTAGACGCAACGTCGTACCGGATACCATGGCATCCAGTCAGCCAGCACCTCGAGTTGGCAACTTGAATATGAACGGGCGTAGGCGCGACGTTGTACCCGACCCTATTGGATCCGGATCGGGAATGCAGGCGGACGAATCTGGCAGCTCCCAGACGCTCTTAACCCACCAGCCGTCGCGTCGAAGCCAATCACCAGGTCCGGGTGAGACCGGGGTTCTAGCAAGACCGCCCAAGCGTCCGCGAAGAACGACAATACAAACCAGGGCGAATATTGAACCCGAGGCGGAGCCCGACGGGCAAGGGCATTTGGAAACTGTTCATTTAAGCGACGATAGCAGTGATGAGTACCAAAACCCATGCAATGCAGATGAAACTGGATCGGAGACTGAGATCGATGTTGACGCGTCCGACATTTCCGAGGGAACAACATCCGGACGGCGTCATAGGTCGCAGGCATCTTGCAGACAGGGAAAGGGTCAACGACCCATGGTGCGAATGGCAACCACCTCCGGATCACAGGAGGTACCTCTCGTTAGACGGACACCAGCAAATCGTGGACGCATAATCCGTGGTAGAGCCTACAGTCCGCCGACCTTTCTGTCATCAAGCGTGGGATATTCGTCTCCGCTAGCCACCCATAGTGGTACTACATCTGGTGTCAAATCCTCGAGTCCGGTAGGTGAACCGGGTATCCCACGACCGGGGCGGCCCAGGCCGGCGACAGATTCACGGCGAAATACCGTTACAAGGGCTGAGGGGACCATATTAGAGCAGGCGACGGCGCTGATGCTCCAGTACACACTTTTTGATAACCCACTGCCGAACCCAGTTGCTTTGACATCTCAGATATACACAGTATGGGGAAAGGCGCTGGAGACGATATCGGATGCTGGGAATATTGAGCCATCGGAGGAGAGTGTGAAGCAGGTAAGTTGACTCAGCCGGAGCTGATATGACGTAGAGATGGTCACTGACTGTGACAGATCCGTCAAAAACATACTGCAGTGAGAGCGCAATTCTTGTATCATGTGAAGCATAATATCAGACAGCTATACAATCTGCCGCCAGATAATCCTACCGCCATGGCACGCAGGGTTGATTATCTGCTAGAACGGGACAGGTTCATGTGCCTACCCCATGGATATGAGGTTGGTTCCAGCCATTGGACTTGGGCAGACATGACTAATCGCGGAACGCATGTAGGACTTAACCTTCAGGTTCCTTGCCCCCCAGATTGCGGACGCTACATACGGCAAGTATTTCGACAGAATCAAAATGCAAGGCATGCTGGACCCTAAGTTTCTGAAGCGCATAAACGGTACGATGGTCTGTCTGACATGTGCAATACTGTGCCATTCACTACAGGCATTGCAAACCGGTGTATATAAGAAACCCCCCAACTTCAATCCTGAAGTAGTTGGAGGTGGGAGAGTCCGAATCATTGCCTGTTTTTTGATAACCGAGTCCACTAATCGTTTAAAACGCAAGATCTTTTTATCCAGCAGAAGAACACGTGGCGGGGTTCGCCCGGGCGACGCAGGAAATGTTTATATTAAACCTTCGTCAGAAGATCGCACAGAGGCTCGAGAAACAGCATAGCATCGGGCAGGAGAGGAGAGAGGGCTTCTCGGATGATAACGACGCCGTTTATGCAGAACTGAAGCGTCAGCTAGGCAACCAGACTCCGGGAGATCCTGCCCTACCGAGACCGATGCCGATTGACACCGACGCCGGCGGCCTGGGGGGGCTCGAGGATCGTCAAAATCGGTCGCAGGAGACGGAAACATCACTGGATCTCAGTCAAACGTCGATTGACTGGGAGCTAACGTTTCTGGATTCAAATGGGTCGAATCATGGGAGTCTTGACAACGCAGGGGGGGCCGTCGACTCTCAAATGAGCAATCGCTTATCGCTCAGCCTGGAGGATTCCCAGAGCGGAGAAGCTGGGCCGGGGGCGTCGGAGGCGCTGGAGGAAACCAGTGGCCGGCAGGATAGTGCGAATACCACGGAGGGTGCTTAAGGGGAGGTGGTACGTGTAGGTAGATTTAATTTTTTTTCTAGTGATGGGACGCGCAGAAGTGGGGGTAATAAAGGTCATATGCAATAGTCACATAGTATCATAGTAGATACTATAGTATAGGGCGTTGGGATGACTGCAATAAATTATGAGCAATATCACGATAATTTTGGGAAAACGCACTTGAATCTAGAACATGGGAGAATGTGAGAAAGAGGTCCAGAATAGTGGCTATGTGATCAGCGCGTGCGGATGGAGGGCGGGAGTATCGTGAGTCTGGAAGGCGCGACAAGGAGTAACCCGCGTCTGTGCGTCCTGTGCCTCCTGTGCGTCTGACGCACAGGAAGAGGAATACACCTTTTGCTGATGTGATTTGTAGGGGTTGAGTAGGATCAGGTAGCTCAAGGCTGTCATAATCGATAGTGGGGTCCTTGAGGCTTATATCCAATGGTCCTGGAGTTCCCTCATAGATTCTTGATAGGTAGTCCACTAGGAAATTCATTGCTCCTGGCTGGTATTCAATTTTAAAATCAAAGCGACTGATGTGCGTCAGCCATCTCTGCTGTCGCCCATTGAGATTCTTTTGTGTCATGAGTTTAGTGAGACTCTCGTGGTCTGTAACCACTGTAAATTGTCTGTGTAGCAAATGGGGAGCGAACGCTTCCATAGCCTCAATGATTGCGAGGGTTTCCTGTTGGTGTATGGGGTAGTTGCTTTGTGATGGTGTCAGCTTCCTGCTGTGGAACGCTGCAGGTCTGGCTGCATCTCTGGTTGGTCCTTGGCCTATCCAAGCGCCTGTACCTGTAGGCAATGCATAGGTAAAAAGCCATATCATATCTGGCTTATTATAGTCGATCGGTCTAAGGACTTTATGCTTATCTGCAGCACGCTTGACCGCTTCGAAGGCTGCTTCCTGCAGATCCGTCCATAGCCATTCAGCGTTCCCACTCAGCTCTGTGAGCGGGGCTGTGATGGTGGCGATGTGGGGAATGAACTGCGAGATATAATTAGCCATTCCAGTGAATCGCGGCAGTTCTTCCTGGCTCTCGGGTCTTGTCCAGTCCATTATGGTCCGGATCTTTTCTGGTGCAGGGTGTATGCCATCATCGTCTATCATATGGCCTAGGATATCGAGTTTAGTGGCAAAGAAGACACTCTTCCTTGGGTTGGCATAATAGCTGGCGTTCTACAGCTTACTGCAGGCATTCGTAAGGTCCTTAACATGCTCTTCAAAGGTGTCACTGAAGACAAAAATATCGTCAATGTAGACCCAAATGTTCTTGCCTAATTCGTCATGGAATAGGTCCTCCATAGTCCTTACAAAGATTCCGGGAGCATTCATGTCTCCTTTGCATCATGACCTGGCTGGCAAAGCCGCCGAAGGGTGGCTTGATAGTGTTGTACTTTACGTCATCTGGGTGTACTCTGGTTTGGAAATAGGCGTCACTGAGATCTATCTTGCTGCGGAACCGTCCTCTGGGTACCGTATTTAGTATAGTGTTTTGTTCTGGGATCTGTGTGTGATCGGCCTGGGTGTTATCATTCGTGAAGCGGAGGTCTACCAAGGGTCCGATTCTGCCATCGCTTTTGGCTTCCACAAACATGCTGGCTCCTCCGGGCAGACTGGTCCTATGGAGGATACCGGCGTTCATCTGTTTATTGATCCATGCCTTGTATTTGGTTATCAAGGCTTGTGGCGCTTTGAAGGCGGGTGTCTTTAAAAGCTTCATCGGGTCTATGAGGCTTATCCTGTGCATTATCTTTCGTACTGGGGGTAGTTCCTCAGGTACTTCTTTCACAAATACCTTAGGGAACCTCGCCAGGAAGTCTGGTTCTTCCTGTGGCTCCGTCATGGCTGATCTAGACTCTCTACATTTTCCGTCACAGGTAACTCTGACCTTGTACTTGGAGAAGTAGATGCTGTTCTTTTGGCAATCGATGACTGCTCCTAGCTTTATGAGATCGTCCATACTGATGAGGATATCATAGTCTGATACTGGCGTGACTAGCATAGGCACCTTATCGACTTTCATCTTGCCTAGCTGAATCATAACCTCAACAGAGAAGTTGCTAGTTGATCGCGATCCTTTAACTGCCATCTTCAGGGTGACGGGATTCTTCCTAGCTGTGTAGGGGATGTTGTGTGTTGTAACGAATTTGTTGGATATCAAGGTACCACCAATGGTACCTGTATCTGCGAGGGCTCTGGCGGGTTTGCCATTGATGTTGATAGTGAATTCGAGTGCTTGGAATGGCCTATCCTTAGGTGTGCCTACTGTTGTCTTGTAGGTCCGAACGGACCCGCTGCCATCTAGCTCCTCTGTGCTGTCTGTATCGGGCTCATATTCGCCTTCGCTGCTGTCTGGGCTTTCCTCAGAGAGGCGAACATGGTTGGTCTTAACTTCTTTCTTTGGGCACTCATTTGCCATGTGTCCACTTTCGCCACAGTAGAAACAGGCTCCTTCTGCCTGGCGGCGATCCATTTCTGCCTTACTTGGCTTGTTGGACTTGGTATAAGTCCTCTTTTTGACCGGGGCCTTTCCTTTGCCTGTGTTCCTGGGCGTTGATGTGGTAGAGGGTTTGCGGTAGGTATTCTCTTTCTTTGGTGTATGGGTTTGGCTGCTAGAAGCCTGGCTTCTATCGCTGCCTTTGTAGCCGCCAGTTCTATACATCGTGGCGTCATATCGTTCTGCTACAGCCACCATCTGGTCCCTTGTATCTGCTGGTCTGAGCTGGGGCTCAACATTGCGGCGTAGTCTAGAGTCCATAGCGTCGAGCAATCTCTGTTTCTGTGAATAGTCTGAGATGGATCCAGGTGGAAGAGATCGTTTGAGGTCCGCTAGCTCCCCAGCTATCTTCGTTATGCGTGCTGGCTGTCCACCTGCTGTCTGGCGGATATTCTGCCACATGTGATAGGTGTCCTCAGTATTTGTACAGGCTTCGAATAGCTGCTGAAGGCGGTGGGTTAACTGCGCTAGAGTCAGGTCCTCCACTTCTCTGTCCAGCGTGTGATATGCGTTGTTGGTCTTGCCATCTGTGTAGGCGCCATAGTAATCCGCCACTCCAGGGGAGTCATCGTTAAGTCCTGATCTGGCTAGATGTTTTTTGACTGTTCTGAGCCCTCGCTTGAGTTTGTCTGGCTTCAGGTCTTCTCCTTCCCCGCTGAACATAGGTGGTTTGGGGAGTTTGGGAGGTGGCAACCTGGCCGGGCCTGGGTCTGCCATGGTGCCTGTAGGTGGGTCTGGGGCTGGAGGTGGTGGGTCTGGTCGTTCAGGGGGCTCTCTGGCGCTCCTGGATCTTGAGGGGCTTTCTGGGGTTTCTGGGATGAATGTACCGAGTAGTGATTGTTCTCTATGCTCTCTAGAGGGCTCTCTAGTTGCTGTCTGACTTCCAATGACTCCTAGAATACCGGGTGCTCGCCACCTGCTTGTGGTGCGGCGTTCTGGTAGGCGTTCAGTTTGCGAAGTTTGCTGGGCTGCTGCTCTTGCTGCTGCTCTTTCCTCAAGTCGCCGGGCTTCTCTTTGAATGAGTTCCTCAGCTGTGAGGTTGTGGTCTTCATCTGAATCTGTATCTAGATCTCCTGGGAGGAGGTGACTGGTTCTTGCTGGTGTATCTGCTGAGGCTGGTGTGGGCCCAGTGGTTGGTTCCTGTGTGGTTGGTTTTGGGGTATCGTCTGTGGGTTCTGCTGAGGGACGATTGTAGGCCCTTCCGGACCTGGTAACGCTTCTGCTCCTGGGTTCTGCAATTGTGAATGTAGCACCTGAGCCAGGAGTTCCATTCCCTGCTGCTCCTGCTTCTAACTAGTTATCAAGATACTGGGAGGGTGATCAATCCTACCAGGCTGTTCCCAATCCTGAGAACAAAGGGTTTTCACCTTCTGTAGGCAAAAAAATGTAAGAGATTGATTCCTGTCTAACGAAAATACAATAGGACCGGCGGTAGACCTGCTAGCGCTGGTGCTAAGGCCGGCTTCAAGGGACCGGAGGTAAGAGATAATAGTTGAAAGACAAATACAACTCAGGGATTGCCGTTCAACCAAGTGTATTCTTAGACGGAAGGTCTGTCCAAGTCTGCTGTCTCCTGCTAGCTAGGAGACTGGTTTCAATACAAAACCCAAGAGCGATAGCCTTCCTGCAATCACGATCATTACCAGTAGCTGCGCACATACCGGAATCCTGTAATCCTGCAAGACCAAAGAAAGAAACAAACAATGCTCAGCCCTTGCCAGTGTTACATGAGCATTCCATACCCGGAATCCTAAATATAAACTTACAGCAAAGCAAACTAAACATAGCAATACAATAGCATAGCCTATCTGACTCAGAGACAGTGGCGGAGCTGAAATCAAATCAAATAAACCAAATATAAATCAACTCAACATAGAAGATCTTGCACTGCCCGCTCCTGTGTACCGTTACCGGAACATGTACACATGTTACAGCTTCCCAATCGTCAGTAAACCCTTCAGGGCAATCTTTCTGTATCCCATGCTCCTTCTCCATTTTCGCTTTGATGGTCTCGCGAATGTTCTTAAGGATCATTGTCTGTACCCAGTCTGGGCACGTGGCCCACGTCTGGCGCTGGCCGGCAAAGAGGTCTTCCGAGCTCATCATGAGGTTAGCATCCTGGCCAGAACTAGAGAACACCAGGTTCAGGGTCAGGCTCACCTGCTACTGCATCCGGCTTGAAGACGCATGTTTCAAGATAGATTCCGGTTTGCCATGCTCGCAGAGTATGACAGAGTATGGCACAGGTTAAACATACCATGGTGCCATTGATGCGACCAAGAAAATCAGGTTCGGCAATCCCACGCATTTTCCTGCCCTTGAAGTACTTTCCCCATATTGCCTCGGGAATCTGGGGCG
>Ga0307517_10011552_pt1 | contig 12229 bp, 13 predicted proteins | sample 23_EM_MG_FD_194515 | JGI IMG/M metagenome (GOLD analysis project Ga0307517, IMG submission 194515) | Populus trichocarpa ectomycorrhiza microbial communities from riparian zone in the Pacific Northwest, United States - 23_EM | ecosystem: Host-associated > Plants > Roots > Unclassified | place...
ATGCCGTAGAGGCCATGCGTCGTCACCACCACGATGTTGACGATGCTGCCGGGATGCTTGCGGTCGCGCCAGCGCTGCGCGGCGGCCTGCATCATGTACCAGGTGCCATTCAGGTTGGTGTTGATGACGGTGTTCCAGCCCTTCACGGAAAAATCGATCGCGGCTTGCGGAAACTGCCCGCCGGCGCTGTTGACGAGAATGTCGAGGCGGCCATGGGCCGTCCACACCGCGTCGAACAGCGCGTTGACCGCGTCGGGCTCGCGGATGTCGGAGGTGTGGGCCGATGCCTTCAGGCCGCGACCGCTCATTTCGGCGACCAACGCATCGAGCTTGCCCTGATCGCGCCCGATCACGGCGACATGCGCGCCAAGCCGCGCGAACAGCCAGGCGATCGCCCGTCCGATACCGCCGGCGCCGCCCGACACCAGCACGACCTGATCCCTGAGCACATCGGCCGCGAACATGGTCGGATGAACCGCAAGCTCGGCGTCGGTCATGCCGAGCTTTAGGGGCGTTGGATGATCATTCATTGGCGGCGCCGACCCTTGTCATGCGTGGCAAGGTTCGTACATTAGAGCATGATCCGGAAAAGTGGGTACCGGTTTTCCGAAAAGATCATGCTCAAACAAAAAAATGAGCTGGATGACGAAGTCATCTAGCCGCAACAACAACCACGAAAAGAACGAGTTTCAATGCCTGATCTTTCCGCCTTTCCAATCACAACACGCTGGCCCGCCAAACATCCCGACCGCCTTCAACTCTATTCGCTGCCGACGCCGAACGGCGTCAAGGTCTCGATCATGCTGGAAGAGATCGGGCTGCCATATGAAGTGCATCTCGTCGACTTCAGCAAGGACGACCAGAAGACGCCGGAATTCCTCTCGCTGAACCCGAACGGCAAGATCCCGGCGATCCTCGATCCCGATGGGCCCGGCGGCAAGCCGCTCGGTCTGTTTGAGTCCGGCGCGATCCTGCAATATCTCGCCGAGAAGACCGGCAAGCTGCTGCCGGCGGACGCCGCGCGGCGCTGGCAAACGATTCAATGGGTGCATTTCCAGATGGGCGGGATCGGGCCGATGTTCGGCCAGGTCGGCTTCTTCCACAAATTCGCCGGCAAGGACTTTCCCGACAAGCGGCCGCTGGAGCGCTATGTCGCCGAGTCCAAACGTCTGCTCGGCGTGCTGGAGACGCATCTGGGCGGCCGCCAATGGGTGATGGACGATGAATATACCATTGCCGATATTTCCATGCTCGGCTGGGTGCGCAATTTGGTCGGCTTCTACGGTGCGCGCGAAATCGTTGCGTTCGACAGCCTCAAGCATGTGCCGAGTTGGCTGGAGCGGGGTCTTGCCCGACCTGCGGTGGAACGCGGCCTGAACATTCCGAAACGGCCTTAAGAGAATCGCTTGAGCAGTTCGTAGACGACCGGATTGTCGGCGCATGCGCGAAGCCGCATTCCAGCAACGTCGAGATCACGTTGAGCGACGTCAATCCGATCACGAGCCAGACGGCGGCCTGCGCGAACAGGCCGCCGGTCGGCGGCAATGCGGCGCCGTCGTCTTCGAATTGCCGGTCGAACAGCAATACCGCCGCGAGCAGGATGATGGCCGCAATGAAGCCGATCAGGGCCCAGGTGTTGGCTACGGCCAGAAACAGAAGGGTGAATTCCATAGGGCGGCCTCACCTGCGGATGACACGTCAGTCTATGATGGATTCGCCGATCTGCATTGTATAAAAACCGGCGGACGGTCCTGCCAAAGCTGATAACACCCAATCGGAAATGCATTGAAATGCCTATCACGATCTACGGCATCAAGAACTGCGACACCATGAAGAAGGCCCGCGCCTGGCTCGATGACCATGGCGTCGCCTACGACTTTCACGATTACAAAACGGCGGGCATCGCCAAGGACAAGCTCAAGCAATGGTCCGACGAACTCGGTTGGGAAACCCTGCTCAACCGCGCCGGCACCACGTTTCGCAAACTGCCGGATGATGAGAAAGAAGGCCTGAACGAGCGCAAGGCGCAGGCGCTGATGCTGGCGCAGCCGTCGATGATCAAGCGCCCGGTGCTCGATCTCGGCGGCAAGTTGCTGGTCGGATTCAAGCCGGAGATTTACGCCAAGGAAGTGGCGTCGAAGGGCAAGCGCAAGGGCTAACGCTAAGGCCTAGCCCAGTTCGACCACGTCGTCGGACAGCTGCCGGCCCGGCTGACGAGGCACGAAATCGCGGTCGATGATCGCCCGGACCAAAATCACGGGAACGGCTTTGGGCCGCAGACCCATCAGATTGTTGATCTTGAAGCCGCCCTCGATGCTGATGCTCTTGTAGGAGCCGACGATCTGTTCGACGGCATCGCCGCGGCCAAACGGCAACAGCAGCCGCTCATAGGTCACGTCCTTGTTGTCAGCGTCCTGCACAGTTGAAATCGAATAGGCCGGCCGCTTGTGCTGAAGGCACGCCCGGTACAGCGCTATCACGCGGGCATACCGTTCCGGCCCGAGCACGTCGTCGAGATAGCGATTGGTCCGTTCAGCCGGCGGATGCTCGCTGCCATAGGTGGCGGTTACGGTTGCGCCCGCCTGGGTAATCAGGAAGCGCACGGTGTCGCCTTGGCCGATAACGTCATACCCCATCATGTCGGCGAACTCGCCGCCGACGCGGTTGGGCCGGAAATCATCAACAATGGGAAGAGGCCGGTGCTTGGCTGCCGCGCGCAGCCACGCGTTGAGGAATTCGCGCTGCTTGATCGACCTCACCGCCGAGGGATCGGCACTTTCGAATTCCATCGGACTAGTCGAATTCCAATATCTCGCCGCACGGAATGCGGCTGGGGACGCGATGAAAGAGATCGCGGTCGATGATGGTGCGAAGCTTCGGCACCGGCAGCTTGTCGCTTCCGCGCATCAGATTCTTGATCTCGAAACCGCCATCCTCGCTGATGGTCTTCAGCGATGCGATGATGTGGGTGACATTGCCGCCCTCGGAGAACGGCAGCAGCAGGCGCTCATAGGCAACGATTCGCCCGTAGATGTCATCGATGGTCGCGATGGTGTAGGCGGGCAGGCGGCGGGCGATGCATTCGTGATAGACCGGGACCACGATCGGGGCGAGCCTTGCGCCAAGATATTCGTCGAGATAGCGGCCCTTGCCGGTATTGCCATAAGCGCTCGTCATCCGCGTGCCGTCGCTTTCGATCAGCACGCGCGGCGGCACTTCGTTGGTATCGACGGTCAAGAACACCAGGTCGGGGAGTTCATCCTCGATCCGCTCGGGCTGATATTCGTCCATGCGCGGCAGCGCCTGGTCACGGGCAAAAAGCCGCAGCCAGGTGTTCAGCAAATCGCGCTGCTTGATCGATTTGACGACCGATGGGTCGGCGCTTGCGAAATCCACGGCCGCGATCCTTGCCTCTCAGAACAGCGCGATAATCCGCCTGGGGCGGTAATATTCTATGAAAAGGCCGGTTTGCAGCAAAACACCGTTAACGGTGCCTTTCCGGTGCGCGGGTAGGGCGGGGAAGGGCCGGCAGGGCGGCGCCAATTGCGGGCTTGCGCAATTCGACTAATGGCCGATCCGGAACCGGCATGGGATGGCGAGCTTTCCGCCTTGCCTAATCCCTGCTGTTGACGGCATATTCCGGCCCGGAGGCGGCAGGTCCGGGACGGTTTCCAAGGCGTCCGGGAGAGCCTGCCCGAATAGGAAAAAAATTGGCCGCGCGCGAGGGGACTTCGTAAGCTCGGTTGATGGGGGAAGTTTGTTTGGCCGATGAGTTCATTCTCGAAACCCACGGATTGACCAAGGAATTCGCGGGTTTCTTCGCCGTTCGCGACGTTGCTCTCAAGGTACGCCGCGGCAGCATTCATGCGTTGATCGGGCCGAACGGCGCCGGCAAGACGACATGTTTCAACCTCCTGACCAAGTTTCTGAAGCCCTCGGCGGGCCAGATTCTGTACAAGGGGCAGGACATCACCGCGTTGGCGCCGGCCGACGTGGCCCGTCTCGGGCTGGTGCGCTCATTCCAGATTTCGGCGGTGTTTCCGCATCTGACCGCGCTTGAGAATGTGCGGGTCGCGCTGCAGCGCCAGCACGGCTCTTCTTTCGATTTCTGGCGCTCCAAGAGCGTGCTCGATCGCTTCAACGACCGCGCCCATGAGCTGCTGAACGACGTGGGTTTGAGCGAATTCGCCAATACGCCGGCGGTCGAGATGCCCTATGGGCGCAAGCGTGCGCTTGAGATCGCGACGACGCTGGCGCTCGACCCGGAAATGATGCTGCTCGACGAACCGATGGCCGGCATGGGCCATGAGGACATCGACAAGATCGCGGCGCTGATCAAGCGCATCTCGGCGAAGTACACCATCCTGATGGTCGAACATAATCTGTCCGTGGTGGCCAATCTGTCCGATATCATCACGGTGCTGACGCGCGGTCAGGTGCTGGCAGAAGGCAATTATGCCGATCTGTCCAAGGATGAGCGCGTCAAGGAAGCTTATCTGGGGGCCGGTCATGGCTGAAACGAAAATGGCCGAAGCCGCTACCAAACCGGCGGGCACGGAGGTCCTCTCGGTGAGGGATCTGCAGGCCTGGTACGGCGAATCCCACATCCTTCACGGCATCAACTTCAATGTGAATGCCGGCGAGGTGGTGACGCTGCTCGGCCGCAACGGCGCCGGCAAGACCACCACGCTGAAATCGGTGATGGGAATCATCGGCAAGCGCACCGGTTCGATCCGCTTCAACAATGAAGACATCACGCGCACCTCGTCCGACAAGATCGCGCGGATGGGCGTCGCCTTCTGCCCCGAGGAGCGCGGCATCTTCGCAAGCCTCGATGTGCGCGAAAACCTGCTGTTGCCGCCGATCGTGCGTCCGGGCGGGCTGTCGCTCGATCAGATCTTCGAACTGTTTCCGAACCTGAAGGAGCGGCTCAACAGCCAGGGCACCAAGCTTTCGGGCGGTGAGCAGCAGATGCTGGCGATCGCCCGGATCCTGCGCACCGGCGCGCGGTTCCTGATGCTGGATGAGCCGACCGAGGGCCTTGCGCCCGTTATCATTCAGCAAATCGGCCACACCATCGCGCGGCTGAAGTCCGAAGGGTTCACCATCCTGTTGGTGGAGCAGAACTTCCGCTTCGCCTCGACGGTCGCGGACCGCTACTACATCGTCGAACACGGCAAGGTCATCGACGGGTTCGCGAATTCGGAGCTGCAGGCCAACATGGACAAGCTCCACACCTATCTCGGCGTCTGATCGATAAGATTACTACAAGCAAAATTCAGGGAGAAAATATGAAACAGAAAATTTCGGCTCTTCTATTCAGCACCGCGTTGGCGCTCTGCGCGAGCGCAGCCATGGCGCAGGACAAGAACGTCAAGGTCGGCGTCCTCACCGACAATTCCGGTCTCTATTCCGATCTCGGCGGCGCCGGCTCCACGCTCGCCGCCCAAATGGCGATCGAGGATTCCGGGCTTGCGGCCAAAGGCTGGAAGATCGATCTGGTCTCCGCCGACCATCAGAACAAGCCTGATATCGCCACCACCATTGCGCGCCAATGGATGGACGTCGAGAAGGTCGACATCTTCATGGACGTGTTGAACTCCGGCGTGGCGCTGGCGGTCAATAACCTCGTGAAGGAAAAGAACGCCGTCATGATCAATACCGGCGCGGCGACGTCGGACCTGACCAACGCCCAGTGCTCGCCGAATACGGTTCATTGGGTTTACGACACCTACATGCTGGCGAACAGCACCGGGCAGGCGCTGGTGAAGGCCGGCGGCGACACCTGGTACTTCCTGACCGCGGATTACGCGTTCGGCCACGCACTCGAGCGCGACACCGCTGCGGTCGTGGTCAAATCGGGCGGCAAGGTCGTCGGCACCGTCAGGCATCCGCTGAATTCGTCGGACTTCTCCTCGTTCCTGCTGCAAGCGCAGGCTTCCAAGGCCAAGATCGTCGGCATGGCGAACGCCGGCGGCGACACCACCAATACGATCAAGCAGGCGTCGGAATTCGGCATCGTCTCTGGCGGGCAGAAACTCGCCGGTCTGCTGCTGTTCATCACCGACGTTCACTCGCTCGGTCTGAAGGTCGCCCAGGGCCTGAACTTCACCGAAACTTTCTACTGGGATCTGAACGATGGTACCCGCGCGTTTTCCAAGCGTTTCTCCGAACGCATGAAGAACAAGGCGATGCCTTCGATGGTTCAGGCGGGTGTCTATTCGGGGCTGGTCCATTACTTCAAAACGCTTGAAGCGATGGGCGGCAATCCGCATGACGGCGTCAAGGTCGTCGACAAGATGAAGTCGATACCGACGGACGATCCTTTGTTCGGCCAGGGCAGCATCCGCGTCGACGGCCGCAAGCTTCATCCGGCCTATCTGTTCGAGGTCAAGAAGCCCGCGGAATCCAAGGGCCCGTGGGATTATTACAAGCTGATCGGAACCACCCCCGGCGACCAGGCCTTCCGGCCGCTTTCGGAAAGCGCTTGTCCGCTGGTAAAGAAGTAACAACAATCGCCCGCCGGCATCGGGCCGGCGGGCGTCACCACGCGAATTCGCGTCACAACGAGATTGAGTGCGAAACCGATGCAAGCTCTCTACGCACAATTGTTGGTGGGACTGATCAACGGCTCGTTCTACGCGCTGCTCAGTCTCGGGCTCGCCGTGATCTTCGGCATGCTCAACATCATCAATTTCGCCCATGGCGCGGTCTACATGATGGGTGCTTTCGTCGCCTATTTCCTCTTGAACGTGGCGGGCATCGGCTACTGGCCGGCGCTGATCATCGCGCCGATCGTGGTCGGCATTTTCGGCATGATCCTGGAGCGGACCATGCTGCAATGGCTCGCCGGCCTCGACCATCTCTACGGGCTGCTGTTGACCTTCGGGCTGGCGCTGATCATCCAGGGCGTGTTCCAGAATTACTTCGGCTCGTCCGGTCTGCCCTATTCGATCCCGGATGAGCTGAAGGGCGGCATGAATCTCGGCTTCATGTTCCTGCCGATCTACCGCGGCTGGGTGGTCGTGTTCTCGCTCATCGTTTGCATCGCCACCTGGTACCTGATCGAAAAGACGCAGCTTGGCGCTTATTTGCGGGCAGCTACCGAAAACCCGACGCTGGTGCGTGCGTTCGGCATCAACGTGCCGCGGATGATCACGCTGACCTACGGGCTCGGCGTTGGTCTGGCGGCGCTGGCCGGCGTGCTCTCCGCACCCATCAACCAGGTCCGGCCGCTGATGGGCGCGGATCTCATCATCGTCGTGTTCGCTGTGGTGGTGATCGGCGGCATGGGTTCCATCATGGGATCGATCATCACCGGCTTTGCGCTCGGCGTGATCGAAGGACTAACCAAATACTTTTATCCCGAAGCTTCGAACACCGTGGTATTCGTCCTGATGGTGCTGGTGTTGCTGGTGAAGCCAACGGGACTGACCGGACGGGCGGCCTGACATGAGCGCATTGACTGACGATACACTAAAGGCAAGCCCGCGCGCCTTCCGCGACGAGATGGTCGTGTTCGTGCTGATGGCGGCGCTGCTGGGCATCGTGCCGCTAACAGGCATCTACCCGTTCTTCGTGATGCAGGCGCTGTGCTTTGCACTGCTCGCCTGCGCCTTCAATCTGCTGATCGGCTACGGCGGCTTACTGTCGTTCGGCCATGCGATGTTCCTGGGGACCGCGGGCTATTTCACCGCGCACGCGCTGAAGGTCTGGGGGCTGTCGCCGGAACTCGGGATCCTCGTCGGCACCGTGGGTGCGGCCGGACTTGGCGTCATCACCGGCCTCGTCGCGATCCGCCGCCAGGGCATCTACTTCTCGATGATCACGCTGGCGCTGTCGCAGCTGCTGTATTTCATCTATCTGCAGACGCCGTTCACCCACGGCGAAGACGGCATCCAGGGCATTCCGCAGGGCTATTTGTTCGGAATCTTCAATCTCGCCAAGCCGACCGTGCTTTACTATGTGGTGCTGGCGGGCTTCCTCGGCGGCTTCCTCTTGATCTACCGCACCATCAACTCGCCGTTCGGCGAGGTGTTGAAGGCGATCCGCGAGAACGAGCCGCGTGCGATCTCGCTGGGCTACAAGACCGATCAGTACAAACTGATCGCCTTTATCCTCTCCGGAACGCTGGCCGGTTTTGCCGGTTCGCTGAAGGTGTTCGTGGCGCAGAACGCCTCGCTTACCGACGTGCACTGGACGATGTCGGGTGAAGTGGTGCTGATGACACTGGTCGGCGGTCTCGGAACCGTATTCGGTCCGGTGGTCGGCGCCTTCGTGATCATCGCCATGCAGCAATATCTGGCCGGGTTCGGCCAGTGGGTGACGGTGATCCAGGGCGTCATCTTCGTCACCTGCGTGCTGACGTTCCGCCGCGGCGTGATCGGCGAGATCGCGCATTATTTCCGCCGTTCGCTGTAAGCGGGCGTTTTTCAGCGGATTTTTGAGCCCACAAAGCGGTGGATGACCGGTTTCCCGGGGTCTGCCGTGGCGCGCTTTCCGTTTGAATGGTCTATGACAGTTTTGTGACGGGCCGCCCCGGGCGGCCGTTCCAGAACGATGGATTTGACCGATGTTGCGCCTGTTTCGCTATTTCCTGCCCAAGGAAGAGCGGTTTTTCGACCTCTTTGCCCGCCATTCCCAGACCGTCGTGCAGGGCGCGCTGGCGCTGCAGGACATGCTGCGCGGCGGCGACGAAACGCCGGTGTTCTGCCAGCGCGTCAATCAGTTCGAAAACGACGCCGACAATATCACCCGCGAGGTGCTGACGGCGGTCCGCCGCACCTTCATCACCCCGTTCGACCGCGGCGACATCAAGAACCTGATCACCTCGATGGATGACGCCATCGACCAGATGCAGCAGACCGCCAAGGCCGTCATCCTGTTCGAAGTCCGCACCTTCGAACCGCCGATGCGCGAAATGGGGACGCTGCTGGTCGAGTGCGCCAATCTCGTCGGCCGCGCGCTGCCGCTGATGCAGTCGATCGGCGAGAACGTCGCGATGCTGACGGCGATCACCGAGGAGATCGGCAAGCTGGAGGGCCGCATCGACGACCTCCACGATATCGGATTGAAGGAGCTTTTTCTCAAGCATCGCGCCGCCAACACCATGGATTTCGTCGTCGGCGCCGAGATCTACAAGCATCTCGAAAAAGTTTCGGACCGCTTCGATGACGTCGCCAACGAGATCAATTCCATCGTGATCGAACAGGTATGAGCATGATCCGGAAAAGTGGGCACCGGTTTTCCCTCGCGACAAACGCGGAACGCGTTTGCGCGGAGATCATGCTCAAGCAAGTAATATAGGGCAGGGCCATCAGGTGGACGCCACGCTTGGTCTTCCGATTCTGGCGATCCTGATTGGGGTCGCCCTGCTGTTCGACTTCCTCAACGGATTGCACGATGCGGCAAACTCGATTGCCACCATCGTCTCGACCCGCGTGCTGCGCCCGCAATATGCGGTGCTGTGGGCCGCTTTCTTCAATTTCATCGCCTTCCTGGTGTTCGGCCTGCACGTCGCCAACACCATCGGCACCGGCATCATCGAGCCGAGCGTGATCGATGCGACCGTGATCTTTGCAGCGCTGGTCGGTGCCATCGTCTGGAACCTGATCACCTGGGCACTCGGCATTCCCTCCTCATCCTCGCACGCGCTGATCGGCGGGCTGGTCGGCGCGGGCGTGGCGAAGGCAGGGCTTGCGGCCGCGGTATGGACCGGGCTGACCAAGACGCTGCTCGCGATCGTGCTGTCGCCGCTGGTCGGATTCTTGCTGGCGCTGGTGCTGGTCGCCATCGTGTCCTGGGCGTCGGTGCGTTCGACGCCGTTTGCGGTCGACCGCGCCTTCCGCATCCTGCAGTTCGTCTCGGCCTCGCTGTATTCGCTCGGCCATGGCGGCAATGACGCACAGAAGACCATGGGCATCATCGCGGTGCTGCTCTATTCGCAGGGCCATCTCGGCACCGAATTCTCGATCCCGTTCTGGGTGGTGCTCTCGTGTCAGGCCGCCATGGGGCTTGGCACGCTGATGGGCGGCTGGCGGATCGTCCGCACCATGGGCCTGCGGATCACCAAGCTGACGCCGATGCAGGGCTTTTGCGCGGAAACCGGCGGGGCGGCGACGCTGTTCATGGCGACCTGGCTCGGGGTTCCCGTTTCCACCACCCACACCATCACCGGCGCCATTGTCGGCGTCGGCGCGGCGCGGCGGGTTTCGGCCGTGCGCTGGAACGTCGCGAGTTCGATCGTCTACGCCTGGGTCATCACCATTCCGGCTTCCGCGACCGTGGCCGCGGCGACCTATTGGGCCGTGGTGCTGCTGCGATAAGCGCGCTGGCCGGCTGGAGTCCGGCCGATAAGCTCCTATATCGAGGGGGCTTTTTCGCCCTTGATTGCGCCCGTTTTCCCTGCCAAACGCTCGATTCATGTCCGACATTGTCGCTCCAGCCGAATCGCCGTCCCGGTCGCCACTTTCAGATGAAGTGGCGCGGCGGCGGACCTTTGCGATCATTTCCCATCCCGACGCCGGCAAGACCACGCTGACCGAAAAGCTGCTGCTGTTCGGCGGCGCTATCAACCTCGCAGGGCAGGTCAAGGCCAAGGGCGAACGCCGCAACACCCGTTCCGACTGGATGAAGATCGAGCGCGAGCGCGGCATCTCGGTGGTCACCTCGGTGATGACCTTCGAGTTCGACGGCCTCGTGTTCAACCTGTTGGACACGCCGGGCCACGAGGACTTCTCCGAGGACACTTACCGCACGCTGACGGCGGTGGATTCCGCGGTCATGGTGATCGACGCCGCCAAGGGCATCGAGGCGCGGACGCGAAAGCTGTTCGAGGTGTGCCGCCTGCGCGACATCCCGATCATCACCTTCATCAACAAGATGGACCGTGAGAGTCGCGACACCTTCGATCTGCTCGATGAAATCGAGAAGACGCTGGCGCTCGACACCACGCCGATGACCTGGCCGGTCGGCCGCGGCCGCGACTTCCTAGGCACTTACGATATCGCCACCGGCGGCGTGCGGCTGCTGGAAGGCGGCGGCGCCAAGACCGGTGCTGCGCAACAGATCGACATCGCCGATCTCGCCGGCCGCAACGCCAATCTCGACGTCGCCGAGGTCAAGGACGAACTCGCGCTGGTCTCGGAGGCCTGCAAGCCGTTCGAGATCGAGGCGTTCCGCGAGGGGCATCTGACGCCGGTCTATTTCGGCAGCGCGCTGCGCAATTTCGGCGTCGGCGATCTGCTGGAAGGCCTCGGGCGCTTCGCGCCGCCGCCGCGCGCGCAGGAAAGCAATCTGCGCAGGGTCGAGGCGGCCGAGCCGCGCATGAGCGCCTTCGTGTTCAAGATCCAGGCCAATATGGATCCGAACCACCGCGACCGTATCGCCTTCGCGCGACTGTGCTCGGGCAAGCTCAGCCGCGGCATGAAGGCCAAGCTGGTGCGCACCGGCAAGAACATGTCGCTGTCGTCGCCGCAATTCTTCTTCGCGCAGGATCGCTCGGTGGCGGACGAGGCCTTCGCCGGCGACGTCGTCGGCATTCCCAACCACGGCACGCTGCGGATCGGCGACACGCTGACCGAGGGCGAGGATATCACTTTCGTCGGCGTGCCGAGCTTTGCCCCGGAAATCGTCCGCCGGGTGCGGCTGACCGATGCGATGAAGGCCAAGAAGCTCAAGGAAGCGCTGCAGCAGATGTCGGAGGAGGGCGTCGTGCAGGTGTTCCGCCCGCGCGACGGTGCGCCGGCGCTGGTCGGCGTGGTCGGCCCGCTGCAGCTCGACGTGCTGAAAGCGCGCCTCGATGCGGAATATTCGCTGCCGGTGGAATTCGAAGTCTCGGAATTCCAGCTGGCGCGCTGGATCTCATCCGACGACCGCAAGAAGCTCGACGCGTTCGTTTCGGCCAACAATTCGGGTGTCGCCGACGACGTCGACGGCGACCCGGTGTTCCTCGCCAAGAACGAATTCTATCTCGGTTACACCAAGGAACGCGCCGAAGGCATCGTGTTTTCCCACATCAAGGATGTGAAGAAGAAGGGGTGAGGTGGTGCGGGCTGCTAACCGCATCCACTGCTTGTCGTCACCCGCGAAGGCGGGTGACCCAGTACGCCGTGGCCTCTCGAATATTCAATGATCGTCTCTGGAATACTTGTATGGGGCATGGTCAAGAGGAATCGTTGGTCATTGCGATCATCTCCTTGTTCGATGGGGGGCGACATCTCGTCGTCTC
>Ga0307517_10011553_pt1 | contig 12229 bp, 12 predicted proteins | sample 23_EM_MG_FD_194515 | JGI IMG/M metagenome (GOLD analysis project Ga0307517, IMG submission 194515) | Populus trichocarpa ectomycorrhiza microbial communities from riparian zone in the Pacific Northwest, United States - 23_EM | ecosystem: Host-associated > Plants > Roots > Unclassified | place...
TATATAATGGTCGAAGAAAGAGATAAAATTGTTGATAAAAATCCAGAGACGGGGGATCATGCAAGGGTCCAGGAAAATGATAGTCAGACAGTCAGCAAATGGCTTGCGGAGCCCGACGGCTGAGATATAGATAACACTAAAATAGTCCACACAACATCAGCATTGCTCCCAACTAGCCCTCCCCGTATATCGCCGGGTTGAGGTGCGAAACCATCGGTGGGGAGATAAGGAAGTCAGAGACCGGAGTCAGGAAGAAATACGGGGTATGTTTCCCCAGGAAGTAACAACGTGGTGAGCAGAGGACCATTGGAACGAACCCCAAGTTTCCTGAGACCAAGAAAAAGTATAGTACAATCAAGAAGGGTGGGTGGGTTCGCCAGCTCAAGGACAAGCCGCAATTTCTGTGCACAGGATTAGTGATTGAGAATGAAGACCGGTTCTCATGACACGAAAGCAATGTATTTTGCATACCACACGTAGTAGGCGCCATAGAGTCGGGAGATTCAGAAACTGTCAAGACTGATGTAGAGGTGGCAGGACGTGTCCGGGTCATGATCAACGTATCGGAGAAGAGGTAAGGATAGGAACCCTCGCCGCTCACCTTCGTCATAGCAACGAGAAATGTCTCAAGGATGGACCTCAAACACGCTGTAAAATTAGTCGGTGACAAAGAGGGAAAATGGCATAAGGGAAAGAACGACTTGGCATCCCAGCCCCGCGATCCGCCACTCTTCCGCCGGACTCCTAGAAAATGATTATTTCACGAATTTCAAAGGAAAGCGGCACCAAAGCACGATCACTTTGTAATCCGGAGAGAAAGAAAATCCTAACATTGAATCCGCACGGTTGTCGAAAAATGCAAAAGGAAGAACGAAAGGGGTAACAAAAAGGTTCAGAAGTAATGGACCTGTGGGGAAAAAAAGAGAGAGAAAGGAATAAACACGGAGTTCTTCAAAGACTTTCCTCCTATAGTCTTTTTTTCACTCTTCCCCCTTTCAGCTTACTTTCCAAAAAGCGACGACTTCCCTCTTTCAACTGCTTCCCTTTTTCAGCTTTTTTCCTTTTGAAATTTCTCCTTCGTTTATGATCATGTTGATCAAAAAGCCTCGTTTTGGGACGTCGATGCATCTGGCACGAGAATATGGGGTACACACCGTATCTGGTTGTCAGTCGCTTACGGTTGTGAATCTGGTGGTAGGAGATTGGCGTTTTCAGAGAAATCTATAACTATTGAAAAAGTATTACATTGAACATGAGAATGAAACGCAATTCGATTTAACAACGGCAGGAGGCGTAGAGATGATAACGGAATGTATATACAGGAGGGATTCCGGATGAACGAGATAATGTTGAGTGTACCGAGTTAACATCATACAGCCCGGGATCGGAGAATAAACAAATAGTGAAGACAGACAGGTCGGAATGGAGGTCATCGTAGTATTTCAATCGTACTGTAATATTCGTGTCGAGAGACAAGTAGTTAAGGGCATGCTCAGATGAAAATTGAAAGGAGAAAAGCATAAAGCCGGCTGCGGACACCAAGAAGTAGAAAATGGCCGACAAGTGATGCGAAAGGAGGAATGGGATTTACATATTCGATGGGGTAGCCGATCATATGCTGCTTCTTTGTGCTGTTCGTTCAGAAGCGAGGGCGCATACGGTATTGAAAATCCCACGAGGTGAAAAACATGGAGATTCGTGTGTGAAGGTAGCAAGGTACAAAAGGAAAGATGTCATGGCGAGGGAGGAAAGCTCAACATACAAACAAAGAAGGTCAAGAGCGCAAGGTAGTTTCACACGAAAACGCTTTTGCTTCATGCCCTCCTACTATAATGTGCCCCCTGCCCAACTTGGGGAGGGGGTTGAGCCCCCCAGTGGGGATTCCCGTGTGTCGCTGCAGCGGCGGCGAGGCCTCCTAGCTGCTGGCCGGGACCCCCTTGAGTAGGAGCCGAACCCTGCGCAGTATAATACTGGCTGTTATTCATCATATGTTGCGGATTGTACATTCCCGCCTGATGCTGGTCCTGCTGGTGGTGCTGCTGGCTCGGGTGGTGGCTGTACGAGCCTCCCGCATACTGGGCGGGTGATGAGGCAGGGACTTGTTGGTGTTGCTGTTGGGGGGAAGTGGGGGAACCGAGAGCAATTTGAGGCTGTGCACCCTGGCTCTGGTGGGAAGGATGAGGTTGGCCGCCCTGTGGTTGGCCCGAGGGGATATTGAGTGGAGGTGGGACGGAGGCGTTGGGAGAATGAGGAGAGGTAGCGCCACGAGGATTCGAACCAGGAGGAGCGGGGCCGCTAGTGGAAGAGCCGCGTCGACGACGCTTGTCGCCGGCGCTGGGTCGCCCACCATGAGACGCGGCAGTGTCTTCGTGATGGTCATCGTCGTCAAGGTCCTCCTTTACGTTTGATGGTGGTCCGCCGCTGATAGAAAGGCCGCCAGGGATGTTGGCCGAGGGCGGGGGACCGGGGATGCTCATGGGGCCGGATGCGCGGCCAATGGGGGGACCGACGGGCATAGTGGATGGAACGGCGCCGTGGGGAGCGTTGAGACAAGCCTGGATAAGGTTTTTCCCCTCGGGCTGGGTAACAAGGGGCTGGAGCTTGGCGGTAGTGAAGGTGTAGACGAGGCCGGTCTCGGAGACGACGAGGAGCAGGACCTGTGTGCCAGTAAGAGTCGATAGTTCGTATGCCTACAACACACGGTAAGTCGCGGATTCGACGGATTGGGAAAGGATGTTACCTTTTTCATAATGCCTGTAAATAGGCATGTGAGAAGGGGAAGATCGAGGCAACACAGCGACCAACATACCTGCTTTCCTTTTGGAGAACGTTATATGACGTCTCGATTTATCCTGGATGAATTCGATCTTGATCTTTCGTCTTCCAGCCTTCTTATCCGACTTGGGCTTCTCCTCGTCCTCGTCTTCATCAGCGCCACTGTCCACCGCGTCACCGTCTTGTACGAATACATCTTCCCCAACCGGTGGCGCGCCGGGTGGTGGTGGTGGGTGGCCATCGGGGGCAGGTTGGTCGGTACGTTGGCGTTTGCTGCGCATATTGGGTGACGTAGGAGACAGGCTGGGCTTCTGCATGTCCAAAGCAGACATAGGGTGCATTGCAATGTTGGGTGGGATAGGAAAATGAGCTCGCGAATTTGTTTCCGGCGCAGGCAAGGAAACGCTGGGCGGGGAAAAAAAAAGGACTAACAGAAAAAAGAGGGGGAGCTGCGAGGGGCTGGATCGCGCGTAAAGATATGGATTATAATCAAGTAGTAGAGGCGCTCGTAGAGGATGGGGGGAGCAGGAGCTTGCAGTTACGGAGCCTGGCCGTAAAAGGAATTGGGTGGAAGGGCGAAAAGGGAAGGTTTGATCAGGACTCGTTTTTGAAGTGTGCCCGCAAGATAAACGAGCATCAACAGAACAACAACACCACATCAACAACCCAAATCAGGTTATGCCTGTTCGCTCATTGGACGAGGCACGTCCGAATCCGGACAACCCCGAGACATTCCATATCGAGATCCCGTTGAAGCTGCGACTTTGATTCCGTGTACCGCCCCCTCTCACGACCATCCCGTGACCTGTCCCTGAGCACCGAATCCCCGAAACAGGAAACCTAAGATATAAATCGGGAACTGGGCCGGACTTCCTTATCCCTGCTACCACCTTTCCGCAGTACTTAGAACTTACCCTCCACAGTTCAACGATAACATTTGATCTCACTCGATGCTTAACTACCATATATCGAATGAAATGCAAATCGTGGCCGTGGTAACTTTTCGCAACATATCCACGACATCACTTGTCCCCGTGGCCCGTGCAGAAGAAATTAGCTTTCTGTGCAGTATTCATTCCATTCACGGTGAACTCAATCCTACGCAACGACAAGCAGATGACCATCATGTCATGACGAGCTCCACCTTTCTCACAACTGCACCAGTTTATGTAAAAGTAGCCCCTCAAAATTGAGGACATACTGGTGACATACATCTGCCCACGCTATTCACTTTAAGATTAAAAATAACGAGTGTACCATCATCTTTCGACATACTTATGCATATCAATGTTATGAATCTCGAAAATACGTTGCGCGCTGTGTAGGTAGTCGAGATACAACGCCTTCCACTTGTATCAGAACACAGGCGGATATTCGATGAGGTCGCGGGCTATATCACCTTCACGCAATGGCGCATTCCATCAAGAAGCTTGTCATACCCCAAAAAATGCAATGATCAGCGGTCATTTCACGGCGTGGGAGAGCACATCCCAGTCTTGGATTCGCCGCCGCTGCCGCCGCAATTACGGGTCGCCACCTGCCACATCGTTAGGTGGTGCTGGAGTCCAAAGTATCAGGTTTAATAAAGGCATCATTTCTACATCCGTCTGCAATGAATAATACTTGCGATGATGAGTAAAACTTTGAAGGTACATAATCGGGTCGTTGTCTTGAAGACGGCCTGGAAATGGATGTCTTTCCAGGCGTAAAAAAAAATATTGCGCTATAGACGAACTCCGAAGGAATCTGGTTTATTCCAACACCTACTGACTCTCTGAATGGACCATAATTGAATACTTTTGACAGCGGCGTTGCGGCCAGTTGTAAAGCCCTGGATCCTACATTACGTAAAAGCGGAAAGCTTATTGGGCAGACTTTGAGCAAGGCTCATCGTCCACCTCAAAGAATGACTCTCAAATCCTCTTGACGAGCCACAATACGCATGATGACACCTTGTTTTCCGGAGAGTTCCCAGCCCTGCACTGTAGGTTCCTAATTTCCCGTCACATTCATCTCCGGAAAATAGGGACCTGATAGGATTTTTAGCCAGGAATCCTAATGGACTCTTCGTACTTACTAAGATGTAACCTAAATCCACGTTTACAATTTCACCTCCCATCTTGTAACCTTCGAGCAGCTGTTGAAGCCCAGAGAGAATGATAGTAACGTATAATTACAATTTGAATGGAACGGACACGCGTGGTATTCATGACCACAGGACCGGTGTCGAAGGTGACAGGGCCCTAATTAACTCGCTTTGACGGGTGACAGACAGAATTTTGACCATTATATGTGGGCGTGATCTCGCACTTGACCCCAAGTACACGTACATTCGACTCATGGTAATGATCATAAAGGCGTTCCTCAATAGGTTAAGTCTTTGAATGGACAAATGGAAGACTATGCTATCAGTTTAGGATCCCGTGCGTGAAGTGCCCACAACTGTATTGCCATCGGAGACGGAATGTGAACTCCTGAAGAAGGGAGGCATCAGTGAGCCCCGTTTGGGCAGGAGAGCCTCGAATCTAATCTGATCGCTCCATCCATAGAATTCGAAGAGACGCCCAACCGCGATCAGTTAGAAAAACACGCCGCTCAGGAATCTGCGAATTCATAAGTATCTCTGGTGCTATTCTAAGTCTAGCGCTCAGAGAAATAATTCCAATATCGGTGGAGATAAGACAATGGGGCCTATATTGATATCGCAATTGACGCCCGTTATCGCCCCGAATAGCATCCCAGTATGGGCAAGGGCATTTGCGGCAGGAGTGCATGCCGAAGGTTCAAGGCTGTGCTTTTCAATGCCCACACAAGGCATAGAAGCCCAAGTCTACGGGCGCCTTTTCGAAGCCCGGGGGTGACATACCTGATTCCCCACAAAGCGTTTCTATTGTTCTCCATGGATAACTTTGTTACCGAGTATGTAGCCCTATCTGAAAACACAGGTCTGGAAGTACTGGGAAAGGACCTACAAACGTGCTCAAATCCGTTGTCCAATGTCTGAACACACGTACTCGCCGGCGAAACGAGGGATTTAGAGATAAAGATCATGACCCTTGATTGGCTATCTGTCCGGAAGGCACTGGCAATGATCAGTGCGAGGCCCGGGCAGCTGTGGCACCTGACATTTGGAGATACATACCCTGATCAAAGCTTGACGTTTGGTGATCGACAGACAAGTATGCGGGACCAAGGCGAGTGAGTCATGTCAATGTAATCCACATATTTTCGTCCGCTTCTAAGGACAATCTCGAGCAGGAGTCGCATGAATAAAGTCAAAATTGGGAGTCATATTACAAACAAGTCTTGGATTTACAGTAGATGCGTTCAAATCATATCCAGAATCCTGATCATAGTAAGAGAAAGGAATGTAATGCTAGAAGTCTTGATGGTCTATCGTGTTGTTGCTTTTTCTTTGTCGCTTTTTTTTTTTGTTTCTCTTGATCGCCAGCGCCACGGTCGAGGAGCACAGGGGAGAATATTATCAACACAAACGAATCCCCTCAATACGCGCACAGAGCAGTGAGGCAGGAAGGAAGACCCCAAAGACGACAGTGCAGGAACGCGGACGACGATGGTGGCTGCGAGATGTCTTGAGCCATCTATTTGAATGCATACCCACATACCGAACATCCAGCAAAATACACATGCCATCCCCAGAATCAACCGACCAGGCCCCAGAGCCAGCGACACGCACCGAAGAAGGACGGCGCCTCCGCGCTCTTCAAATCTCCACCTGCATCCCCATTCGCAATTGTTTTTTTAATCTTGACATTCGAATATGCACTAGGCATTTTTCTGTTCACCAATGGCGCACGTCTTCTCCAATAATCTTGATAACTGTCGTCCCCAAAAGTTACCCGAAATACCGGCACCAGGGGGCCAGTATGGGGCGTCGTGGTTGAAGCAGATTGTCGGCAGGTCGGCGATCGACAGAAAAAAACACGAATCCGATCGTCACGTCGGAAGGGTCCTCGAATCCAGTAGTCGCCGTTATCGATTCGAAATGCCATATGGAGCGGATGCTAGATCATGTCGCCGGTGGTGGACCAAGTGCCATAAGGGCCTGAGCGACTCGATCTTCAAAATACAGTGGGTTGTCCGCAGTTCGTTGGTACAAATGTTGGAGAGTTGAATATATCTTGGTTGGCGAATCGATGTGGCAGTCCGCCAGCCATTGGGCGGGCATGACCTTGAAGAGATACTCCGCCGTTGCTTGATCTGCGCAGAAAAGAAAGAAATTCGAAAAGAAGTGAAAGAAAGGAGCGGAAAGCCCGGGTCACAGAGGAAACATGAAAACAAACGAACGACAAGGAGTTGTTGGAGAAAGAGGCAAAAAAAAAAAAAAAAAAAAAACCAAAAACGATGGAAGAAAACGACAATCGCTACCGCGTGAGCCACCCACGACCTGGAAGCCAACCATCACGTACCAGTAGGCTCAACCTGCCCCATCTGGTTCGCACCCTCAAGCTTGCTTAAGTGCACATCTTCACACCCATCATCGCGACACGTCCCACCCCCAGGAACCTCGTATTGACAGAGCCACTTGAATGGATCAAGCAACTTGACCAGAGAAGCCAACTTGAGAGGTTTCAAGTCGGGCACTAAGACGGCCGGACTAGAAGGAGATGAGGAATGAGGAAGGGTAGAATGTTCAGTATACACAAAATATGGGATAGAGGACAAAGAAGACCGCGTCGAGGGGTACATGTACGATGCAGAAGACGAGGACAAAGACGAAACTGGGTCCGATAGTAACATGGGTCCAGGGCAGTCACGCAATAGCGGAAACGAATCAAAAGGAGAACGATAGGTCGAAAAGTCGTTGATATCATCAGAATTATTGTTGAGATTTGAGGGCTCCGATTCGTCCTGCTTTCTTTGGTCTTGCTTTTGGAGGGCTGGTGTCATCGGGGTTATCTAAAGCAGCGAGAAGAAAAAAGCGAAGGATATGTAAGTCATTAAATAAAAATCATCCACGCCATGACGGAGGGAAGAAAAACGAACTCGCACGACGCACCTGTGTCGACGGCGACGAGCTGGAGTCGGCGTCGACTGTTGTTTCTTTCGCTGCCTGTTGTTTTTGTTCCATTTGCGGGTTGACCTGTATAATGACGTACCCAAATGACGAGAGAGAAAGAGAGGGGAAGGAAGGTAAACAATAACAAAGACGATAAAAGAGATGGCCAGCGGAGGATCGAAGGCAGGGATGGTGGATAAATGAAACAAAAGCGTCAGAGAGAAAACATGTAAGAAAACGGCCTGACCACAAGTTAAGTAAAGAGCCTTGCCACTTGTGCTTCCTGTGCCCGTGAGGCTGGGTCTGTAACACAAGTAGTTCCGGGTTAGAGGCAAAAACGAAATGAAGCGGGGATAATAAATGGGTCAGTCCAATCGAAGTCGATAACGAAAAGTAACCCAACACAACGAGGGGATGAGAAAGTCCGGTCATGTCGGGGCCACGGTCCGCAAGAACAAAGAGAAACAACGAAGAGGAAAGGGAAGCAAAAGGAGCAAAGAAAAATATATCAGCGAGGAGAGCATATCGCGAATATATGCTCGCGAGAGGAATGAGAACTTGCCTTGTATTCGATTATCAGCATTCGCAGTATTGCTGGGAACTGCGGAACGTCAGAAAACAAGAAACTCTCGAATAAAAAAAGGTTACTGGTGGAGGTTGTACTGGGCTTGCTGAATCCGGGTAATGTTGTCATCGTGGAATCCCCCCCTGAAAGAAAATAAATCTCAGCTAGATCAGGAGAAGAACAACGGAAATTACTCACAAGGTGTTATTGAGGGTTCAAGGGGGAAAGTAGGGGGCAGGGGGGCCATACCGTTGTTGCCTCTGGGAATCAAGGCTGGCGAAGGCATGTCGGCATCGGTCTCTTCTTGTTTCAAGACAGTCAAATGAGTGCCTGCGTTTGATGGAGTCGTGGCTTCAGAGTTGGCAGCAGACCTCGCGAGCTAAAACCAAATGAATTACAAAGGTAATTTCATGAATCAATGGCTTGAGGCTTACTGCCAGCCTCCTGAGCCGGGTCTCTTCCTCGCGCTGAGCTATCAGTTCTCGCATTTTTCGGATCTCCTGCTCCTTTTGCATCAGAGTAGCAGGAGACATGGTGCCAGGTGTCGACGGCGGCTTGGTTGAAGGTGCAGGCGAAGGATACTTGCCGCCCGTGTTGTTCCACTTATCTCTCCTCACCGACGTTTGATCCTCCACAACTGGCTGAGATTGATGCATGTCACCATCTTCTTCGCTATCGCTAAGATCGATGACGCATCTGCGCGAACCACCGATGTTGTGGAAACTTGTGCCTGTAAGGCGGCGAGCGGGTGCAGGGCGGGCAAAGCCATTCGAACGTTCGTGGCGCGCATTCATTTCATTTCTACGAGGTGTGGGATCAAAATCAACAAAGTCGGATGCTACTGGCCGCTTCATGCCCCTACGCGGGGCAGGAACATTGGTCTGTCGAGGGGTAATTTGAACATCCGATGGCAATGGAGTGAAGAGTTCGGGGTCTGAGCCCGAGCTATGCGAAAAGGTAGTGACAGATGAACCAATAGATGTGGGCGGTGCTTCGGTCGAAGACGACGGTGGAAATGCGTGTTGTAGGTCTGAATCTGCAGAAGACGCAGATGTAGGGTGCGGCGACTGGCCCTGCGACTCCGGATCGTCGACAAATGTAATCATGGCCTTGTCGGCATCGCTCGTATCGAAACTTTCCATTTCAGGTGGCATCGAAACTATTGGTGGAGACTCGACCTTTGTGACCGGTGTAAGGCTTTTGAGAAAATCTTCGACGGTTTCTGAAGCAATGCCCACACCTTCGGTTTCCATACTCGAAGGTTCTGGCTTAACCATGGTCGTGAATGACTCAATAGACGGTTTCAACTTTCGAGACGCTTGAACGGCCGCTTTTCGCGCCATTAATTCCTGACGCCTTCGACGCTCCATGTCATGCAGATCCGCATTGGAAGGACTATCGAAAGTAGACAGTAGCTTGGTTGGTGCAGGTGGTGTGGTCGACCTTATCGGAGGTGCTCCCGTGGGTGAGTCCGGTTCAACAGAAGACCGCATTCCGGAGAATGCAGTGGGTGGGATCAGGATCATGTCGGAGTGTGGGCCCTGGGAATAGGTCTCCGGGTTATATGGGACAATGCCCGTGATATCAAACGTATCGGGTAGCTGAAGATTGAGTTCGTTGAAGACATAGTAAATCACTTCTCTGCTGAGGCCAGATTGAACTAGATCCTCGACTGAGACTGCCCAACCAAGAAGGTCAAGAATGATATTTTTAATCGTATCGTATTCAGCTTGGGTCACTATAGAGAACTTAAGATGCAAGTCCTGGCATGTAAAGAGAAGGACATACCGGTCAACCCAGGGCGAACATTTTCGGGGCCGATTAGGAAAAAGGGTGGAGGAACCTCTACGTTCGCTGGAATTTGATCCACCTCGGTTTGTTCGTCCAAACCTAGTACGGGTATGCTCGGAAGTGGATCCGATAATCGATCCATAAGCGCAAGGGGTGACGCCATCTCTGGCGAATTATGAAGTGGTGAGGCAGACGACACTGGGGATGGCGACCTTGGCTTGAGCACTGTACGCTCCAAGGTGAATAATTTATCTGTAGGCGGGACCGTTTGAGGAGGCTCCTCTTCTTCGCTGATCTCGCCCTCCTCTCTATTGGGATCGTCTGCAATGGTGGCCGGTTCAATCGTAGATGGCGGGGGATTGTTAACATCGGAAGGCATCATCTCTGCCATTGGTGTATCTGGAATGTTGTCTTCTTGTCCATAGTCCAGCTGGAATGAATCAGGTGGAGGCGGACGAGGCAATGTCGGAGGGGCAGTCTTTTCAGGAACAAATTTACGTCGCTTCGCCTTGAGAGTCGATAGGGCTGCCGCCCGCAGAGACGAGACTGGGTCCGAAGCCAGCATAGTCGATGTCGTGGCTGCAGTATCCATCATAAAGGGGGGATGGTGGTGGCTGATGGCTGAACTTTCTAAAGTCAGTATCCCACGCCCAGTTCACGCACGGACCTGAACGTCAACCTCTACCTTCACCCATCTAATTGAAGCTGCTACATAACTAGAAGTCAGACGAAATTGGGGACAACACACATTTTCTTTGCCACTCTGAAATCTCAAAGGCCTCGAGCTTCGAGGTTGATAGCTATCCTGAAATATTTTGGAATCTTTCCTAATGGAAAATATTGTCGCTATAATCAAGTTCTGAATGATTTCCTGAGATCCGATTGCGGGCTCCCAGGATATTGACGAATGTAAAGGTACTTGCACATACTACTGTAATAAGCTTCTACTAATTGATGCCGTTTCAAGCCCCAATAACACATCTCTGCATTACAAGAATGCATCAGCAACGCTTCTTGCGACTAAATATGTGGCCAGGCCCCTAAAGTCATCTCTAGGTGTCCTGTGTTGTGGTCGCCCTCAACCATAATATGTTCCTGGCTCCTTCATCACGCACCCATTTTTGTCTTTTTTTCCTCCGTCGGCATTTTTCTCCACCTTTCTCACCCAAAATGGATAGAACAAGCGACATCACATCGATATGACATGCAATTTGGAGTGAATATCCTCAGTAAATTGTTCAGCCCTTGCACTCATACCTCGTTCTAATCCAAAGTCGCGAGCAGGTCACTTATACTTCATATTCCTCGCCGCCGCCGTTATAACGACTCCGAATGGAATGGCGCAATTACAAAAGATTGGTCGACTGTCCGAAGAGGCGCCAAAGAAAATTGCGGATGCTTTCTTGAATAAATTCATTGCTGATTCAAGGATATAGGCCTACGTAGTCTTCGTCAGTGAGCTTGCGCGTCAATATGGAGATCAAGGGATGTCATCTGTTTCTTGAACCCTAACAATTTCCATTCAGAATTGTAGCCACATATTCCCAAGTTGAACCTGCTACTCTGGTACTTATATTCCCCTGAAAACCTTCCTAATTCTTGTTTACATAATCCACGTCATAGGGCCTCCTCGCCATGTATCCAACGTCTTTCGATGCTCTGAATAAGCTGGGCTGGTGTCACATTCGTTGTCGGAGTGTATTCGAACTGCATTCCTGTTATATATTTTGTTGCTTTAGATTCGGCGCTGATTCCTCTAGCATAGGCACACGTTTCCTCTCCAGATCAAATACACAAAAACGTATGGAGGAAGTTGTGGAATCGGTTAAAAGAGTAGATCGCTGTCATCATCGACTTGCAATGAACGTATCTTCGTAGAGTTGGACAAGAAGGCCACAAAGGCCACCCTCATCTGACATCAATTCGTTCGTGTGTGTCATCGGGGTAGTTTGCCAATTCGTCATCGCTCACGGAGTTGAAAGACACCTATGGATTCCCGCTTTTCCTAGCAGTATTGTCGATCGCCTTGCAGATAAACGCATTTGGTCAACCTTTTTCGAGGAGACGATCTCGTCCCA
>Ga0307517_10011554_pt1 | contig 12229 bp, 1 predicted proteins | sample 23_EM_MG_FD_194515 | JGI IMG/M metagenome (GOLD analysis project Ga0307517, IMG submission 194515) | Populus trichocarpa ectomycorrhiza microbial communities from riparian zone in the Pacific Northwest, United States - 23_EM | ecosystem: Host-associated > Plants > Roots > Unclassified | place...
TTATGTTTAATAATTAATTTGGGTCTAATTAAAGAATTTAATTAGATGTGAGGACTTAATTATACTTTAAATAGGTCAAATTAATTTTGTTAGAAACTTAATTGGTGAAAAATTAAGTTTGAGAGCTCAATTTTAGCTTAATAGAGAAGATTAGAATTTTAGAGAACCAAATTTAATTTTTACAAAGTCAATTGGCTCAAATCATGGGTGAAATCATAAGAGAATCAAAGTTTTAGGGTCAATTAAGGGCTAAATTGAAGAAACTCGCAGCTAAGAATCATTTTGAAAAAGGCGTCAAACTCTAGGGATCCAATTGATTGAAATCAGGAGTGAAAATTGAAGAAAATTGAAAGTTTAATAGTCAATCAAGGGTCAATCTGCATAAATCTAAGACCAATGACTAATATGAAAAGGGCGCTAGAATTCAGGGTTGATATTGAAGTTCAACATGTACAAAATTGTATAAAATTAGAAGTTTAAGGTCATTTAGGGGTGCGATGGAAAGAAATTAAAAGTCGAATGACCAAATTAAACTTTGGCTAAATCCCTGAATTAAAACTTTAAAATCCAAAACGAGGCCGTTTTATTTAAATAAAATTGGGCATTTTGACCAAAACAACACTGTTTTTTACCCAAACAGTAAAAAAATGGACTCAACAATGCGTCATTTGGTTACTGTTCACTGTCTTCTTCCTTTTTAGCCTGAAAAGACTGCTCATGGGACTACCTTTTCAGAGCAGTTAATGCTTCATCTCTCAAGTCTCAACCAAACTAGACAAAATATATTTGTGGCCCCCTCGCATGTTTTTCCAACAATTTTGTATAATATCGGGTTATAGACTTACACTATAAGATACAGACCTAGTATTAAAAATACATGGTTTCCTCTAATACTTCAAAAACAATAAAAATAAAAATTAATTTGAAAAAACAAAAAAATATATTTTTATTATTTAAATTTTAGTCCTTATTTTTTTAAAAAAAATTCTTGGTCCTTTTAAGAATTTTTTACTTGTTTTCAATTTAGTCTTTCAATTACAATTTCTCATATATTATTTCTTCTGATTCAGTCCTTGTTTTTTGGATTTTTAATTTATTTCCTTTTCTACTTTCTTAAAGTCTTATTGGCTTTTAATTTCATTTTACAATCAAAGTTCATGGTGTAATATTGTGTTAATTTGGTCTTCATTCTTTTTTTTTTTTGTTAAAGTTATTTTTCTCTTCGATTTAACTCTAAGTTGCCCTCTAATTTATTTTTTGTTTTAATTTTCATCATCATTATTTTAATTATACTTTTTTTTGTTTTGGATATTTTTATATAATTGATTTTTTTTTCTAAATTTAATCTTTCAGCATTTCATTTGTTGAAGATTGAGCTTCATTGTTTTTCCATTCATAATGTTTCCAGTCTAATGACTCAGATAACGAGTTTTGAAAGTTAACGCGGGTTGATATTTATTTTTTTATTATTTTTTTTAATTTCATTGTTCAATATTATTTTTTAAAAAAAATTTGGGTCTATAACACAAATCGTTTGTTTTGTTTTTTTATTCTTGAAACATACTTGTGGCACCTAGATTATCATTGTCTTTTTCTTATTCTTTTTTTAATTCTGCTTTTGTTTTTTTTAATGTCTTTTATTTTTTAAATAATTTTATTAATTTATGCTTCAATTAATTTTCATTCTCTATGATTTTTTATTTTGTTTATTTAACTTTTTTACTAAAAGAGGTTTTTTCTTAGTTATTTTATATCTGTTTAATTTTTTAATATATTATTGTGATTCATCTATAAATATTTCATTATGTTTTATTAAGATTGAATTTATTTTTTAAAATAAAACATATTTATTTTTAGATCATATTTCTAACGTGTGCAGTTTTGCATAATATTTTTCTCCTTTTGTTTTATTTAATTAATTTTTTGTTTGTGTCTGTTTCTATTATCATTTGATTGAATAAAAAATTTATTTTGATAAACAAATTTGATAAACACAACTGAGTAAATATTTCATGTTGCGAGTCAAATATCTTGATCTACATCTGTCTCTCAATTTTTTTAGTTTTGTTTTTAGTTGTCGTTAATGAATTTTTTTTCATGTATTTACACATATAGTTCTTGATTTATTTAATAAGATGTCTTTTTTATTTACATTTATAATTTTTTATTTAAAAAAACATGTCAATAAAATTTATATATATGATTTTTTATTGAAAAAAAATATAGCTCTCGTAGTAGTGTTGGCTAGGTAACTAGTTAGGTATTAGTCTAAAAGACATGAGTTTTTCACTGTGCAAGGCTCCACTGGTCATCCTACCACATATTAATGTTGATGGGCTATACAATTTTTTTTGTTTTTCAAATTTGGTCTTCAATTACTTTTTGACGATTTAATTCTAATTAAAGACCAATTGATTTTGATTTTTTTATGAAAATGTGAGATTAAAAGATGAGGGAACAAAATGAAAAGGAAGCCAAACATGGGTGACATGTCGTAAGTTTCATAAATGATGCACTTTGGTCCCTCAACTTTAAAAATCATGCAAATTATACAATTTAAGTACCTTAATATTTTTTTTCAATTCAATTTTGGTACAAAAGTTTATTTTTGTTATTTTTTAGTTCCTGATTGACAGAGAAGAGAGATAGGTCATTGAATTCCAGTGGTAGAGAGAGAAAAATATTGTTGACACCGATTTAGGTCATCAAAATAAACAATATTTATGTGAAATGGTTTCATTTGATGAGGAGGTTCATATTACGTGTTTTTTTACTTTTAAAATTTGTGAAAAGATAGATTTGAGCGAAGGTTGATTTCAGTTTTTTGTGCCCATAAATAAATTTATCACGATTCCTACGATGTTTTATAGGTGTTTTAGGTAAAAAAAAAATGAGTTGAAAACAAGTTTTTAGATAAAAGAAACTCGAGCCCTGATTTTCCGGCCACCATAATGGCTGAAATCTAGGCAAATTAGATGCGTCATCTGATTTGTTTTTCAAAATAATTTGGGGTGGACAATTGCAAACAAAAAAAAAATTAAGAGCCCAAGCAGGCTCGCATGTGGTTCCTGACAAAACAGGTCAGGTGGGGTGGTCTGGCTTAATAGGCCTAGTAATGCCTGATCTTTGCTCTTTTTTTCTATTTTTTTAAATTAATAATTTTTTATGGATTTTTCTATTTTTTTAAATTTATATTTAAATTACTACCCCTTCTCTCTTTCATTTTGTTTAAAGAGTCTCTTTAAATGACGATTATTTTTTTAGTTATGCATTTAAATTTAAAGAGTTTTTTTGATTCATCTATAATTTTTTTTATCATTAGTATGGATGAATTTTATTTTTTAAAATAAAATAAAAATTATTTTCATATAATATTTCTAATATGTGCAACGTTGCATGATGTTTATTTCCTCTTTTATTTTATACGATCAATTTAATTTATGTCTTTATTTTTATTATTGTTTGCTTAAATAAAAAAATCTATCAAGTATAACCAGATAAATATCTCATCTTTCGAGATTACATATCTTGATTCACACCTGTCTTTCAATTTTTTAAGTTTTATTTTTAAATATCATTTATAATTTTTTATTTATTTATTCATACACATAATTCTTGATTTATTTAATTAAATGTATACATACAAGATTTTATTTGAAATGAAATTTTTTAAAATAAAAAAGTACATTGAAAAAACCTCTATATATAATATTTTTCTAAAAAATAAAAATATTTAACCAATTACAAAGCGGGGCTCACAAAACTAATTTTTTTAACTAGAAAAGGAAAGTCATGTCTTGTAAGGGCATAAAGGTAAACTAGGCCTAACTTTTTTTAACGTGAAACTCGTGGCAAGTAACTTGACAGTTTATGCACTTCCTACCTGTGGTGTATAAATTATAATATCAATCAATATAAATATATTCAGTGTAAATTAATTATTTTAATGATTTTAAATTTTTAAACATGATTTTAAGATATAATTTATATTATTTTTAATATGTTTTTTAAGTGAAAATTTTTTGAACTCGAAACTTATAAAAATTCACATTACTTTATGTTTTATTTTGATCAAATAAATAAATATGATGAGATTTAAATTTATGACCACTTGATTATTAAAACTCTGATATTATATTAAAATTTTAAATTAATTTAATAATTTAAATTTTTAAATAAAATCTTAATATATATTTTATATTATTTTCTAAGATTAAAATAAAAAACTATAATTACTGATTGTCTTTTTCGCTACGAAGTTGCTGAGAAAGCATGATCATGGACAACAATACGCGTTCTTTAACTTTTGTAACCATGCGTTTGATAATATAAAGTTAAAATGATTAAAAACATATTTTAAAAATTGTGAAGTGAAAATAACTTGTCTGGGTTGTGGGTGGGAAGGGAATCTGAGAGGAAGTAAAGCAAGGACAAAATTTATGCAGTCACACTCATCTCCTTCCTTTTGTGGTGAGAAAAGGAATTGAAAGACGAAGACTAGTTCTCCTGTCTTCTTCCTCCTAAAATTTAAAAATCAAAGATTGTTGTTTTTGACGAGCTAAGCTATTTCCTCTCCCCTCTGTTCTGGACCTTCTTTCAGCCCACATATCCATCTCTGTAGGGTCTATGGTGGTTCGTTAGACAGGCTAAGCCATGGGTTTAGTAAGGTCAACGTATTTAAAACTGCACCTAATCCTTTACAGAAATATTTATGTGAAAATTGGGTGCCGAGCTATGCCCCGAGGGTGGGGAGCATGGATTCTCAATTTTCTTTTATTTATGTAAAATAAAAACCATGTTATTTTGAATAAAAATTAAAAAAACAGATATCGAAATTGACCCAATAGAATCTTATCTAGATTTAACCTAATCAATATCAAAAATAATTTATAAATAATATAGTTTAAGCTAAATTCTATACCAGTAAGTTATCAAGTTCGATTCAACTTTCAACAAATTAGCTATTTATTTGTCTATATATATATTATATAGTTTTAGAGAGTGAGAAAACAACATTTTCACAATGACGTCCTACAAAATTGCTTGCAAGGCAAACTTATAATCATGTCATCCAACTAAACCCGAACTAAAAAATTAAAAAAAGAAGAAGAAGAAAGGTGATGGGGTTGAACGTCTCTAGCAGTTGCTAATTTCGTTGACAGTGAAAGAAGAAAACGGCGACACGCCACCACTTTGGTGTGGACATTGAACAACGCAAAACAAATACTTGAATCTGTGTTGTCATCACAACTGGTCAAGGCACTTCATAGTTTTTTTTTTTGTGCAAAATGTTCACTCTCAGCCGATGCAGGTTCCAGCAGCAATCATAAAATTAACAAGTTGGACTTTGGATCTCAACGTCGACAGGCACGCCGCTCCTAAATCTACCTAAAATGACTGCGAGAGTGTAGACAATTAAAACAATTATAAAACTTGGAATTTCCAATGTTGAATCTTAAACCAGCACTCGATAAATTGTTTTCTCCATTCCAATGCTGACTTGATCCAGGTTATGAGGCTCCCTCACGACCCGTGATGAAATTAAGCTATTTTTTTTTATTGATTTATCGGTTAAGGATTGGACGATGTATTTAAAATTGGATTAAAAAGAATTTAGTATTAACAAATAAGGACCAAGTCTTATAATATCATTTTGATATGATGATGTTAAAAATAAATTTTAAAAAATAAAAAATTATTATTTTAATATATTTCTAATAAAAAAATACATAAAATTTAAACAACTACCAGCATAACATCAAATAAACAATACATCGTTTGTATTATATGATCCATGACTTGAATTAAGGTTAAATATATGTTCCTCATCACTAAAAAGGCCTATGATTACAGAATAGCCCATAAGCCCAAATGAAGTCAACCCGCGTGGCTAGTTATTGGACAATGGCTTCTTCGATCTCATAATTACACGGGTCGTCGACCAGCTAATAGTCCAAATATTTGTAGTGGGCTTCCCCCCATGGCCCATTAGGCCCTTGATAGCCCACAATTGTTCAAGCAATCAACATCCTTGGCTGTAATATAAAGCATCAATGGACCATTATAGTTTTTCAGATCATTCGAATCTCCATTTGCGGATATTAATATATTTTTATTGTGAAAAAGATATTATTACTATGTTTAGAAAAATAGAAAGAAATCAGCGTTATATTTCAATTTCTTGACAGGGACGATGCCAGGCTATTTTTGGAAGTGTAGATTGCAGTTAACCTAAAACATTTATTTATCGGCATATTTGTGGTTCATGATCAAGGGACCACAAAAAACCGATACAAACGACGAGCAGGTCGGCTGCTCTTTAAAGCCTTGTACTCTTATCCAAAGAAATTATGGAGTTTATTGGTTATTTTTTATTTAAAAATATATAAAAATAATATATATTTTTAAAAAAATATTTTTAACATCATCACATAAAAATGATCTGAAAACATTAAAAAAATATTAATTTGAAGTAGAAAAAATAAAAAAAATTTAAATTTTTTTAAAAATATTTTGAAATGCAAAAAAATAAGGCATGTAACAACACAGAGAGGCAAAGTTGTAATGTCGAATGATATTTAGGAAACTATATTTTAAGCCTTATAAATTTTATAATATTAATTTTGATCCCTCAGACTGGAGCATTGAAAAAATCATAAAATGGAACCGTAAAAATCAAATAATATTAGCACAAAATATAATATACATAATCAGGGATCACATTGAAGCTTGAACTTTTAGGGAGGCATGAATGAAACACTGATAACACGTGGGGATGAAAATGAAATTTACCCTAGATATTTTCGAAGCCTGTAGATATTTCTGTAGCTGTATCCCCTTAGCAGCCGCGTGTGTGGACCCCGCTTGACCCCACGCTTTCTGCGCGCTAACTCATGCCACCGCGTTTCGCTAACCATGGTTTACCGGGCCAAAAGAAGGCAAAAGTGGTTGTTAATTTGAATATGATTGCGACTAGGGTAGGGTACGCGGAACCTGGATAGGATAGCTAATTCCTGTTTTTGGCACCAAATCCTGCTGCTGCTGCTGTAACTTTACGTCATGTGTTTTTTTTTTTTTTCTTTTCTTTTTTTCATATGAGCGGCGGAGTTATCCATTATGAAGCAAATTAACTTGATTTATTAGACCGAAACATCAAATCTATAAAAATCATAAAATTTAATTTTCTATCAATTAAATATTTAAAAATAAAAATAAAAAATAATTTTAATTATACAAAATTTTTTTAAAAAAATTACAATTAAAATAACAAAAAACAAAATTAAAATACAAAATAAATTTTATATTTAATTAAATGATAAAATTGAGGGAAAAATTTAATTTAGTAAAAGGACAAAAAAAGAATGAGCATAAAAAATAAAAATAACATTGTAATTAAAGGGTAAAATTAAAAAACAAATTTACAAAAGGGCTAAGAAAAAAAATTAAAAATCAAAACAATAAGAACCAAATTGAAAAACATAATACAATTAATTTGAATTGAATAATGAAATTAAAAACCATTAAAACTTTTATAAAATGACCAATGATAAAAATTAGAAATCTAAAGAACGAGGATTACATTGGAAAATGCTTCGAACAACATGGTGGAAGGTCATTTTAGGACACAGGGAGACGCTGCTCAAACAAGGTCTATATTTTTTTACTTAAAAACTCATTTTCAACCTATTTGACCAAAAACATCCGAAAAGAAGCCCAAACACCTGCACAAAACCATAAATGCCCTAAAAAACAAAAAACCACACAAAGACTCGAAATCAACCCCAACCAAAAACACTTTTTAAGTTTAAATATGGTTTTTTTATGCAATTTAAAAGTGAAAAAATATCGAAGTGGAACTCTTATCATCAAATGAAACTTATTAACATCAAAATCAATTATTTTAATAGCAGGAATTGGTGTTAACACTGATTTTCTTTCTCTACCATTAGAATCTAGTAATTTCCCTCTCTCCCTCCCCATGTAAAATCAATGACTAAAAAATTAAACTCATGTATCGTGTTTAATTTTTTGAAATATAAAAAGACTTAAATTGTATAAATTATATTATTTTTTAAGACAGGGGACCTAAATGTATTTTTTGCTAAAAATTTGGAACTCCATTTATTTTTTACATCGTTTTTATCTTGATCTCTCTTCTTTCAATCCCATCATTACTTAAAATTCAAAAGCAATTGATCAGATCAAATTACCAAAAAAAACTTCAATATCTAAATAAATTATTAAAAAATAAATAACGAGTTTTCATCTACAATTATAATATCACACTTTAAGTGTTTTCTATAATAATAGCATTCATGGAATTTTTAATTTCATATGACATCCAATCCATGTAGTGTTAAAATTATATAAAGCACATATAAAAAATATATAATGTTATAGCTATTGATTTCAGTACCCCGCATATAAAAGCGAAAAATTTAGTTTACCTTGCCACTATAATGCACCCACTAGAAGTCAACTTGCCCCTGGCCAAACGCCCAGGATACATATATTCAACACCAGACACTAACGATTCCCTCGTAACCAAACAAGCTCACACATTCACCGCTTCGAAATTTAACCCCAGTTAACTCCCAATGCGCGCAATACGCACCCGCTCCCATCTATAAAGCCATCATCCAGCTCTCGTGATTTCCTCATCCTCTTCTATTCTAATTAACCCCTCGTCTTTATCAAAAATATCGTAGGGTTTCTCAATGGCTGCTGAGGTTGAGTACAGGTGCTTTGTTGGTGGCCTCGCATGGGCCACTACTGACCAATCCCTTCAAGAAGCGTTTAGCCAGTACGGTGAAATCATCGATTCGAAGGTCCGTTTGCCTTCGCAGAAACGGATCTGACCCGGCCCGATCGGTTTCGGCTCTGGCGATCCATTATCTGTTTGATCTGTTTGTGTTACTATTTGTTACTGTTCTCTGTTCTCTTTTATGTTACTGTCACTAACCACCAATCGGTACGTTCATCTTCAGTGCTCTGGCTCGAAGATCGATCGATTTGTTCATTTTCTCTCTCTTTATCACGATACTCCCTTTAGATCTGATCAGGTTTTAATTGTCCGCAGATTATAAACGATCGTGAAACTGGAAGATCTCGCGGCTTTGGATTTGTTACCTTCAACAACGAGAAGGCAATGAGAGATGCGATTGATGGAATGAACGGCCAAGACCTTGATGGGCGTAACATCACCGTGAATGAAGCACAATCCCGCGGAAGCGGCGGTGGTGGCGGAGGTGGGGGCTACAGCCGTGGAGGCGGTGGCGGTTACGGAGGTCGCCGTGAAGGTGGCGGAGGCGGTTATAGCCGTGGTGGAGGTGGATACGGCGGTGGTGGAGGTGGATACGGCGGTGGTGGAGGTGGATACGGCGGCGGCGGTGGTGGTTATGGTGGTGGACGTGACCGTGGGTACGGTGATGGTGGATCAAGGTATTCTTCCAGGGGCGGATCTGATGGTGGTAGCTGGAGGGACTAGGTTTGGGAGGCACGTGGTTGTTTTATGATTTTAATGGCTTAGTTTTAGTTGTGGTTCTGTTTGGTTACGGGATCTCTCGTGTTCTGATTATCTGGTTGTTGCTTTTTTGACCGATGGTTACTTATCGTGTTCACCCTGTTAAGAAAATTGAAATGAAGTAATAGATCTTCGTTTGCGAACTTTTACTGCTTGTTTTGTTATATTGACTTTTACCCTCCCTTGCTTTCGTTCTCATACGCATCCAAAAGTCATATAATTAGGTTGCTCGGAGTATAAAAAAATATTAACCTCAAGAGTTGTAATGTAAAAAGAAAATCAGAGAATAAAAAACTGAGATGACCAAAATAAATAAATAAATAAAAGAACAATGTAAACACTGGATTCGGTTCGACTGCTTTCCTGATTAGTGAACAGACTATTCTTTATTATGGTCTTCTTCCAAGTGGGTATAGTTGCTAGGCATGTAGCGCCAAACAACAACCAGAAGCAACATTAATAATGCCAAGCAAATGTGAAGGAACAAACGTGTTGCTAGGGAAGTATAGTGCGAAACAACAGCTCTGATTGGGTGGGTGTTTGGATGCGAAAGATCGGATGATGATGTCAAGGATATATCTCTTGCTTGGCAATGTCAAAAGAAAAAAGATTAGGATTTGTGCGAGGAAAGGTAGGATAAAAAAGAGACCAGCTGGATGGTGTTTTAAATAAAACATGCTGACAGTTTTCTTTGTGGCCACGTCGTCATAAAGACCAAAAATGAAAATCTAAATTATAGTAAGGAGCTATAACAAAAATTACTAGAGAACTTTTATTCATTTTAAACAGAGAAAGCCACCTTCAATTATTGCATTTCTTCCAAGCCACTAAAAGAGAGCCCAGCGTGCCGACTTGAAAAAAAAAAAAAACCCACGTTTAGATCTAATAAAAAATAATTATGAGGTAATGGTTTTTTTTTTTTTGAAAATATATTAAAATATATTTTTTTAAAAAATTATTTTTGATCTCAAAATATTAAAATAATATAAAAACATAAAAAAATATTAATTTAAATCTACACAAACCTTTTAATTTTTTCAAACACAAAAAAACAGTTCTTCCATTGACTAAAGAAAGCTTGACTAAAAAAGAGATTCATTCATTTTAGTATGGGAAAGAGATGAGGGTTTGTACCAATCAAGAAGTTACCGAAGAACAAAATACTAAATCGAATCAGAAAGCAAACAAAATGTTAGACTGAAATTTGAAGTCCAAGTACGGGCTAGTTACATACCTGGAGTGATAGCTAGAGAGATCACGGATTGAGTTTTTCTAGAACCACTTTTAAACATAAAAGAACACTTTTCAGGTAGTAGTTGTGGTTTGGAAAATCAAGTCAGACTCATTTTTAATTTAAAACTCATTTGTAAAAAATCTTTAAAAACACCTACAAAATATATATAGACTAATTTATTAACCTAAAAAAACTAGAAAATAATTCTATCAAATCGAGTTATATCTGTTTTTTTCAATTTCAATATATTTTTTTTAGGTAACATTGAGGTTTTGAACAACTATCATAAAATTATTTTCTTTAAATAAAACCTGTGGAAGCCAAGATAAACCAATTTGGTGGTCAGAACATTTGAAAACAACAACTTTCTTTCTTTACTGAAATTCGACAAAACTTTCTCTCATTCATAAACCACATAATTGAAAATATTAAAAATAAAATTCTACACTAAAATTAAATTTAGAAAAAAATAAAGGACCGAATAAGTTGTAATGTTTAAAATTGAAGGACTACATTTTACTTTTCATGCCACCTTTAAACACACTACTTGTTTTTAGTGTTTTTCTAAGTTGGTCCTCCTTTCAATTCTGTCCCTAACCAACAAATACTAATCAATTTGCTATTTACTTTGGAATTAAAAAACTCAATTGATAAAAACAAAAGTTTAGGAAACAAAATAAAAAGAAAAAAATTGCTCCAGTTCATGTTACATTGTGAGTGTGTGAACAATCTTCAACATTTTCTTATTTTATTTTTTTATACACAATTTTTTTAGAAAAAAATCATTAATAGAAATAATTTGATAGAAAATACATGTAATAACATGAATTTTTATAAAATTTAACATCTATTTAAATTAGAAGTTTTAGGAAATCACTAAACCTATTTAAACAGATTTCTTGATATTTTGTTGATGGAATGGTAAGATTAAAATGATCACGTGACGCGAACAGCAAAACTGATCAATTGATTTGTTATTAATAACATCGAAAACCATTCTAATAGATAAAAAAAGGGTACTTTTAGACTTTTATTACAGTAAATTACAAATTGTTTTCTATAATTCTACAAGATAAGTTAAATGGTTTTTCTAATTTAAAAGATTTATTAATTAGTTCATATGTTTTTAAATCTATTTATAACTTAATCATGTTCCTTTTAATTTAATTTATTCTTTATTTTAAGGAGTAGAAGAATAAAAAAAGATGATTCGAAAAGATTGAAGGAAAAGTTATATAATGATTGGCTGCGGTTGTTTTTGAAAATGCTTTTTACTCGGAAATGTATTAAAATAATATATTTTTTATTTTTTAAAAATTATTTTTGACATCAGCATATCAAAATGATTTGAAAATACTAAAAAATATATTAATTTGAAGTGAAAAAAATAATTTTTTTTTAATTTTTTTAAAAATATTTTTAAAACATAAAAACAAACACAACCGAATTCGCAGGAGAGGCAGTAAATGAAG
>Ga0307517_10011556_pt1 | contig 12227 bp, 13 predicted proteins | sample 23_EM_MG_FD_194515 | JGI IMG/M metagenome (GOLD analysis project Ga0307517, IMG submission 194515) | Populus trichocarpa ectomycorrhiza microbial communities from riparian zone in the Pacific Northwest, United States - 23_EM | ecosystem: Host-associated > Plants > Roots > Unclassified | place...
AGGATAATTTTGAAGTGAATTTTTATACTTTCAAAATAGGAGATACAGAGAGGATTAGAGATAAAATTTGTTATTTTTTATTTCTAAAATATCTTTATAAAAAACTTTTAATTTTAAAATTGTCCAACTAAGATAAAAATATTTATTATCATAATTTTAAAACTCGATTTTGGGTCAATTTAGGGCAAAGCCCGGGACACTAGTCAAGGCATGGGTCAGGTTGACCCGAGTAAGTGTAAAAATAAAAGTGGTTATTATCATAGTTGTAAAACCAAATTCAAGGGTTGACTCGATGTAAGGCCTGTGTCACGAGTGAGGTTGACTGTTGATTCGGGTCAACGTAAGGATAAAAGTGATTATTATTATAATTTTAAAATTAATCTCGAGGGTCGTGTCCGGGCAAATCCTGGGCCATGTGCTAGGGGGTCAACCCAGGTGGACCCAGGTTACTATAAAAATAAAAGTGATTATTATAATAGTTTTAAAACTTGATTTGTGAGTCAACCTATGAAAATGCTCGGGTCACGATCAGGAAGGTTAATTTGGGTTAATGTAGAGATAAAAGTTGTTATTATTATAGTTTTAAAACCTACCTGGAGGTCGACTAGGGCAAGACTTAGGTTACGAGTCGGAAAGGTCAACACGGGTTGACCCAAGTCAAATTATGAATAAAAAATATTATTATCTTAGTTTTAAAACTTGACTCAAGGAGTCTTGGTTTGGCAATTTTTCAATCATAAGAGTCGACTTAAGGTAAGGTTTAGGTCACGGGTTGAGAAGGTTAACCCGATTGATCAAAAAAATTAAAAATAAATAAAGCTATCTTGTGACAAAAAAGTCAGTGAGTTTTTTATTCGTGTTTTATCCCAAATTGACTTGGTTTTTGATCGGGTTAGGTCGAGTCAATCCTTCCTTTATTTTTTTAAAACTCGAACCAGTCCAGGCCTCGGGTTGACTTGATTCCGAGTCAACCTGTTATGCCAGTTTTGGTTATAACTAGATTTATTATGATGTTTTTAATTTCAACACTCAATATAAACAAAAAAAAAAGTAATAATTTTTTAAAAGAAGTATATTTGACAATAATATATATTAAAGATAAAACATATGTTTTTATATTTTATTTTATCTTGTCCACTATAATTAAACAGGAGAAAAAAACAATTAATTTATTTTATATATTATTATCAATTACAATTTTGTTTCCGTCCTTTTCTCTGTCTTCATTGTCTCTTTTCTTTTTCTGATAGTAACCAAACACTGCTTGAAAGCTTAGAAAAGTCAACCTCAGCATTATCATTGTATTTGCACAACTTTTTACACCAGCACAAACCTCTGATACAAGGATCATCTATTGTACTCTTGCATGAACATTTGATACAAGGATCTGTCTAAAAAATTTCCCTTCAGCAATGAAGGCTTTGAATGGTGCATTTACAGACGTCTTCGTATTTGCCTCCTTGATACTTGATCCTGCATGACTGTTTAATGTTTATGTGGTTGCAGCGTTCCATGGAGCAGGTTTAGAGTGCCCACACACGCGCATCAAGATGGAGCTGTTCATCATTGAAGAGTCCTTGAAGCTTTATGATACGGTGCCGCTCAAATGCAGTGTGCTTGAAGCATGTATTAGGAAGTTCTTTCAGTACAGGGGAGTGAATAACCTTGAGGTGTGCCCTTTGAGGATCCGAATTTAGATCCTTCGGAAGGGCCGCTGTGTATGATCATCTGTGCATTCTTAGGCATATAATGTGTGTTTAAAACAAATATGTTTATTATTTCTAGTACAGTTGAATACCTAATTAATGTTGTTTAGTAGCTTAACCAAGTTGGAAACATGGTAACTTTAAAGATATTGATTAGAACCGAGAAAGGGAACCGATATGAGAATGCAGTGTTAGTCAAACATTACAGAATTTGTGTTGCTGTTGGTGTCTTCGGTTATTTCTCTGGAAATCCCTCCTTTTTCCGGCCCTGAACCGATCCCATTTGAATAACCTCGGATCTTGAATATGCAAATTTTGTAACTGCTTTTTTAGTTCTCAAACCTTGATCAATTGTCTTTTGATTGTCCTCGATCTTGATAATGAATAAATACAATTATTAGAAGGTTAAGGGTCCTTGTCTACTTCAAATAATTTTTATAATATTAGAATTTTATATTTACCTGAAATTTTATTTATTTAACAATACATGATCTAGTAATTTGTTTTATTACTATTTACTTGTGCACACGAGATAGGAAAACTAAAACTCTAAATCTAACCATTCTATTTACTTTTGCACACGAGGTTTTTGAAATTTGTTATTTCTTGTTTCTTGAGCGGGGGAAAATGACCAAGTGATCCGAGTGTTTTACACCTTTTCACACCCTTTCTTCCATTGATTTGATTATCGCCATCAAAATCCGATTATTCTACTGGTTTCAAACCTCAAAGCCACCTGGGTTTAGTGCTCGACATGGAGACGGTGAGGCTCGTTGTGTGCTTGAAAAAGCTTCCGAATACAACGACGAAAGGGCTCATAAAGTGCTGGATTCTGTTCTCCCGGGCTTTGCGGGTAAAGAAGTCTAAATCCACCACGGTGAAGCTTTCCTTTGGGCTTTGCGGGTGTCGAGAAGGTGAAATTGAAGAGTATTCTTGTGAACATAATTTTTTTGTCCAAACCCATAGTTAATCTCTCCATGAATATTTCTTTTTGTCCTCCTCACAAATCCAGTCAGTTTTTTTGTCGGGTCTTTATTTTCTCTCATGGAAATGATTTATCAGGGTCTCAATTTAGAGAAAAAATCAGGGATTTAAGAGATCGGTGTTTGTGCTTATTTTTATTTGAGTGAACAATCTAAAGGCACTCCACAATAAAAACAACAAATCCCTAATTTTTTCCAAAGAGCAAAACCCAAAAACCATAAATATCAAAACCCTAAAAAACCATTATTATCAAAACCCAGGATAGTCGAAGGCAGAAGAGAGGGTTCCCTAACAATTTAGAAGGCATGCCTATAACAATTGCCAATGATGGGTTAGCTTTGTTCTTTGGTTTAGACACTTTCAGTTATCAACATTTTCAGATCTGGACTTTTCGATTTGAGGGCGAAGATCTGAGGAAGTAGCATATGCCCTGTTTTTTTTTAAATGAACCTTTGAAGGCATGCTCTGGATTGTTATTTTTTATTCTGTGACATTTTTGTTATTTTGATACTACCTCACATTCATGCTCTCTAAAATAGGAAGTCATGAATTTTTTTTTAATAAATTAATAATTATTACTTTTAAAATTCTTCAATGTCAAATTTACAAATCTAGGAGCACAAGCTAGTAAAAAGCCAGCAAATTCAGAGCAATCAACAAAGTTCATAATCAAACAATCAGGCAAACTCAATTTGGGGTTGAAAAGCCATTTAACCATGTGTTAGCTTTGTCATCAAAATTACCTGCATTGCCAGTTTATTATCAGCATGTGAACCTCCATTTACGACATTGAATGCAGGCACTGGCAAAACCAAGGTCTTGTTTCCAAGAAGATTTGTAATGTGCTGCAAGATAAATGACATCACAACAATGAATCCCCCCAAGGATTACAATGAAACAATAGAACAACAGACTACACTAGCACTACATATATACCTGGTAAAGACGGATCTTCTTAACCATAGCACCTACTTTGCAAACAGCAAGTGACACTATAAGAAATTGGACGAGCTTTAACTACCTCAATCATTGCCCTGGTGGCGTAGAGAGAGCTTCTCATAGAAAGAACTGAAAAAATCCATCATTGATCTTAACATTGGATCAACCCCAGATTGACTACGTACATAAATCAAAGAATAGAACTTTCAAATTCTGACTCCAATCTTAATTTAATAAAATAAAAACAATGAACAAGAAGAAGAAAAAGAAAAAGAAAAAAAGTGTCCATAAAATCTTACCTGGTGGAGTGGAATTTCAGGCATCAATGGTATCATAAATTCTTGATATTCAACGGGTCAGTGGCTTAGGTGTAGTGAGTTTTAATACGCAGGCTAAAAGTCTCTTGAACCAAAGGCATATGTTCCAAAACTAGCTTTTATGCCAAAAACCACCATGATCATCAAATTTCCACCAATGAAATCCTCAAATAACAATAACTAATGAAATAACAATACATATGTTTCAGCAGACATGGATTTTTAAATCCATTGAGAATTGGCACGTAAAGAACCAGTTAAAACCATAATGCAAAACAAAAGAACCTAAAGGTTAGGTTTGCATTTGAAGTTTGGAATTAGAACCATAGATGCATAAGAACACAGTGGTGCTTCCGGGATTTCATCAGCAAGAAGAACAACATATAAGATCATATGGGGGTCTATAAACCAATATCATGTTTAGTTTAATTTAATTTCATCCAGAATTCAGGAAACAATACAAACACCTATCACTGATGAATACGAACAAAGTGGTTTAATTTAATTTTTTCCAGTATTCATATGATGGTGAACCACATAGCTTGTATATCTTATGTAGTTGCTCTACCTAGATCATCAAGCAAACAAGGACATGATTCTGTAGCAAAGCTTATTAATCATGAACATGATTCTGAAAAACAAGGAACCTTATTAATCAGGAAACAAGCAAGGTATCAACCTCAAACTAATCTTTCAACCATTTTTCGGTAGCAAATCTTTCAACCATTGGTATACATCTTTAACTTATAAGGTGAGTTCTCAATCCTATATCCCATTAGAACCTCACCAAGATTTTTAACACTATATTTAACACCCTCTAAGAGCTTACAAAAAGGTAAACTATAATAGCTAAAAGGAATCTCAGTCTTAATAGAAGTGACCGAATTCACTTTCACTGATAAAGTATCAGCAATACCATATTTGTGAGGGTAACTACCAGAAAGGTAAAACCCATGCCTAGATTGGAAAATCAAACAAAGGGTCAAGACCCAGATCTTAAAATGAGTAAAAACAGTGGATGCTCTTAGAGTTTTGAAAGGATTTCAGTCTGATCTGGAAGAGCTAGATCGTGAAAACAAGTGATTAAGACTCAAAGTTCTGGTCTTTATTGGCGTTTTCTGTAAAAGTTAAGATCTTGATATTACAAAGACAAATTATAAGCAAGTTCTAGCTATTTAGAGGTAAAAAAAGAGAGAGAAAGATAGCCAGCCTGACCTTATAAAAAGAGTGACGCAAAAGAGAAACGAAGAGAAGAGTCTTGGTACTGTCGATGCTTCACAAATCCTCCTAAACTGCTTCACCAAAAATGAGTTATTCTTCTTAACTACCTCCCATATCCGTTGTCCTGGTACTGTCGCCATTTTAAATCCTCTTCTTCTTCCTCCCTGCACATGCAACATTACTGAAGCCCTCCTCTTTCCTTTCCCGCAAATCCCTTTTTGCTCCCGCTACAAATTGGAGAGTGCTACAGTGCTCGCTATATAGCATGCACTATTCACATAGCCAGAATAGCGAGACTTTTAACGAGTAAAGATGCGCTTTTAACGAGTAACAATGCTATGGGTTTTATATATGATAGCTATAATAGCTAAAGAGCCTCAGTAGCAAGGCTAAACGTGGATGCTCTTGGAGAACAAGGGTGTGGAGGCTCTTATAGCACACTAGCAACGCAACAGGCGGTAGAAATATATGATTATCATTAGCTCTGGTATCGGGCATAAGACATTGTTTAAGCTCTAAATGTAACGAAACTTTGAGCCTGGGCTACAAATTTTCAACATATGACAGACCCATCGCTCTAAAAATACAATCTGTCTTCTCATCAAAGGATCAAACTTGAGGTAGAGAGCCTAGTGCAGCTGCTGCTGCTACATATGATTAAACGAGATGAATAAAATTATTTAGCTGCGTCTTTGTAATTGATATCACCAGTGATCCTGCCATGTGACTTTTCTCACAATTTGGATGAGTTTTCTGAGCGAAGCAACAAGTTGCCCTAACCAAGCATAAGAAGAAATGCAAGGTTAACGAGATGACGTTGCTTCATCCAAAAATTCATGATGTACTACAAGCTGTTTTCAGTGTACCTAGACTTAAATAAGCTGTCAGTATACATAAAGCAACCTACACTACTCAGGACTACCCTGTGACCTGAAGCAAAAACAAACAATGAACCAACATGCTCAAAAATCTGATTGTCCACCCTTTATAAAAAAAATAAAAAAAAATAAAAAAGAGCTAGTAAATGGAGTTTTCGAAAATATAGGCCCATTTCCACTAAACGAAGTTAATTTTCTTGCTTGTTTGAGATGTTACAAAGCTTTTCTCATCATCCAAGTAATCAATGTCAAACAGTAAAAATTTCCTTTTCCCCTTCGCATTTCCACTGCTAAAATTAGTATGGGTTATATCGGCTGCGTCCACGGCCGCCATCATTACGTCTCCCACCACTTGAGCTACCAGCACCACTACCCCTGCCACCCCAGGGCTGTGGTGGAGGGCTGTGCATTTGCATTCCAGGCTGTTGGCTGAGGCAAAATAATAAGGATATGTTAAATTCTGGCTGACAACTAATTATTCTGCCAGAGCAAGAAGTGTGAAAGTACAGGAATCAAATTCAGGATTTGCACGCCATTAAAATCACTGATCTGGCAAGTGCAGCATCAAGGAACTGAGGTAAGACATCTTTTCACAACATAGTAAGAAGCTCAATCATCATGTTCATTGTGCTCAGGGTATGGCACTGTCCGAGATTAGCTGTGCTCAATTCTCAGCACGACACATTTGAGAAATATTTTAAGGGTAATTAGTATTACAACGTGAGAATAGAGCAAGGTACATTTCCAAACGTTCCAGGTACACGAAGCATTTCAGAGTGATGAAAGGAGGTTGTTGGACAAACAGGTAAACAAAAGGATGATGACAAATAACCAGCCAGCCAATAGAAAAGTACGAGCAACTAATATCAAACAATGGAATAGAAAAATACAGAGTTCTAATTTGCTAACATATGTAACTAGTTCCTGTTGGATATGCAACTGATTGAAAATTATAAAAAAGTGATACTTACAGGACATATCCAATCCTTCCATCAGGCAAAAGCATTGGCATCATTGACATGCCAGCAGGAGTCGGTCCCCTACCATAGATGACTGGCTGCATGGTTTTTCATGCCAATGAACAAATACACTTAATCAGAAAGTCTGTAATAATTTCAACATGCACACTAGACATGTCATAACAAAGGGAACAGACTAATCCTTATCAAGCACACACTTTCGGTGATGATGTAAAATGCAATTTTTGAATTGGAAAAATACTTTTTATGAGGATAACCCATTGCTTAATGTCAATACAATTCACTGGGTCTTTTCTTGTTGTAATTAAATTGTGTTTATTGTTATTAATTCAAGCATGTATTGGGCTCCACATTCCAAGCAAATATTGTCAATCACAATAATCATGCTGAATTACAATCAGTAATAATTTGCAGTCAGCATTCAAATCGACTTCTTTATAATATCAAACAAATGGTTACCAGTGTGCCATTCTGTCGCACCTGACAACCAACATTAAGAAATCTGTTTATGCCACCTCTACCCTGCAGCATCCTTAGAGAAATTTTGCAAATATAAAATCATGCAAATTGACATCAGCAGGACAAATTCCTGCCAATTAAAAGTAAACCCATCTTTATTTATGTCTTGAAATGAATGAAAAGGCAACTAGCTCTTCAGCATCAAACCAAAAAAAGAGGTTGAAATAACTCAGATATTCAAGTTGACAAACTTTTCAAATATTTGCTTCCTTGATTGACCATAGCAGACAACCATAAATATGCTTATTCTGTGTGTCAGAGAGCCAAGTGTGTGTGTGTGTGTGTGCACGTGCACGCGCGAGAGAGTACAATTTAACATCAACTTACCTGTGCAAAGCCAGCAGCACCAAATCCTGCACCAAGAGCACCATATGAACTCCCAACTAAACTGTAACCAACACGAGGTGGGAAGCTTGAATGTGGGGATGACTTCTGTGAATTTGGCCCTCCAGAAGACTTCAGATCTGCTTGAGGCTTTGCAAGGGAACAATCCAAAACTTGACCTACCAAACAAAGAAGCAACAGTCATTAATAGAGAATATTCATAAGTGAAAGAAAGAGAGGATATGCTAGATCTGAGGAAAAATTACCATCAATTTTATATTTCTCAGTGTTCTTTAATGCCTTCATGGCACTTGACCTCTCTGCAAAATGCACAAAACCAAATCTGCTCTTTTCATGTCCTGGTTTTGCAGGTGGCAGAACTACTTTTGTGACTTTTCCATGATGCTCAAACAGCTGCCTTAGACGATCCTGATTAATATCTTCTGGTAAGTTCTTGACATACACTGCCTTGACCTGCACCAGATGTATTAAGTCAGTCATGACTTGAAAACCTCTCAAAATAAACAATTCTAGAGATGTAACCACACTGTCTTGCTGTTGAGCACGAGCAATTGCCTAAGATTAAAAAAAAAACGTTTGAAAAGAAAAAAAAAAAAACAGAGATGGAAAAGTTGATTTAGCTTGGTCTTGTGAGAAGGGGAAAAAAGATGGTCCTCATAACCTCCAAGAAATAAGACTGTTTGGTATCAATACCAAGAAGGCAACAAGACAGGTGCAAAAGCATTTCAAGCAGATCAACTAAATTTACTGATAGTCAACACAAGGCTCCATTAAAGAAAATAGCAGACAAAATATGATAATACAGCAGACCTGAGAAGCAGCAGAAGATCCTGCATTTTTGGGATCCGCCCAGCTCACAGTTGGAGCATTATCATCTAGCTTGAATTCTGGGCTTGACATCATTTTTCTTGAGTATTCTGCACATGCATGATTATAATACTCGATGAAAGCAAATCCACGATTACGGCTTGGGTTCTGTGGATCCTGTAGAAGATAAGGAAGTGCAATCAAGAAAAATCATTACACAATTAAACATCAACCTGGGTTGTCTATGTATGCATGTACAAGAAAATCAAGCACACAAACCTTCAGCAATTCCACTGAATTAACTCCTGGCCCAGTCTTTTTTACAGCCTTCTTCATATCTTCTTCTCCCCAGTTTCTTGGAACATTTCCAATAAACAATCTATGATTTGCTTGAGATGTCGAACACTTAACCTTTTTACCCTGAATAGAAAGCAGGCAGGTTAAAAGAAATGGAAACTACCTGCACTAAGAAGTCAGAAACTCTTTTTCAAAAAAATAAAAAATGAAAGTAACATTCAAACAACATATAGTGAGAAAGATAATAGTGAAGGCAAATTCCATTGCAAGCATAAACCTGAAGTGATGTTCATGGCTGATGTTGTTTCTATAAAAGAACTCAGAAGCATAATACCTTAAATTCAGTATTGTTCAGCTCTTCAATGGCCTTCGAAGCCAACTCCTTTGTTCTGAAAGTCACAAAAGCATAACCTTTTGACTCGCTTGAGTCTTTTCCCTTCATTATCCTTATCTGTTGTCAGCTTAAACAAGATTTAGTCCATCCAAAACAAAAAACAATGACAGCATTTTTACAAAGACAAGATGAGTTACCTCCGTTACTTCTCCTATAGATTCACAAAATTCTTTCAAATCCTCTTCAGAAGCATCAGGGGGGATGCCACCGAGATACACCTCTGACCCATGAGGAGGAAGTGCAAGAAGCTCAGAATGTTTTCTATGCTCATCTTCCTCCTCATCACCATCTGAGCCCTTTGGCGAATCTGCTTCATCAGAAGCCTCTTCATTTTCTTCCTCCTCTACCTCCTCTTCCACCTCTTCCTCTATCTCTTCCACTTCCTCCTCTTCCTCTACTTCTTCATACTCGACTTCTTCTTCCATTGTCTCCTCGCCTTCATTGTCACCATCAAGGTCAACCTGCTCTTCATGCTCGGCAGACTTTTCAGGCACATCTGGTTCATCAGCAGATGCACCACTTGCCCTTGATCTCGGCATCTTATGTATCTAACAAAAGAAGCTTGCAAGGCAACTGTGAAGCAAGCACAGAAGCCAGAAGCATTCACAGAAGGAAGAATGCAAGTATGGAAAGGTGGAAACAAAATGAGAGGCCAAATGGAGTTGCAGAATAAGAATCTTGACAGAATTTGTGCCATGAGAAATCGGTCCAAGGAGTTTTAATGCGAATGTTAATCAATTAAGGGATCATGAAAAGCAAATAGCTTTAGCGGCAGCAAGAAAGAATTAGGAATGACAATAGAGAGGATAATGATTGATGATGATAATGTTCAACAGATTAAAAACTACATACAACGAAGCAATGAATTTCTTGAAATTTTGATACTGATACTGGCCCAAAAAAACAACAGCCAGTTTAATCGTTCAACTATCTATCCGGATCAATGCATCCAGCCAAAAACAAAAGGGAGAAAAAAGAAAAAGAAAAAGAAAAAGTAATGAGAGATTGAACTAATGTGATTCACAAAATAAATTACATAATGATTATGAAGTAATGTAACAAAAATGAAGAAGCTTAATATCCCCGCATAGAAATTTATAATTAATTAAAAACAATATATAATAACAAACAACAGATACAGCCTTCTCTTGATTCAAATTCAAAGCTTTTCAACCTACCCCACCCCAAAAAACAAACCCCAAATCTTAATTGCATCTTCTAGAGCCATCTGGATTTACAGCTACATTGCTCCATCTACTACAAAAACATCTTAGTTCATGCGCCAATTGCAAACATTTTTTGCAAGAATTAAATCCAACTCAAACCAATTCCCGCCATTAATGAGCTAGTTGGCTCCTATTTTTCTAATTATAACATAAATAAGGAAACAATGAAAAAACCCTCCTTTATTCATATTAGCAGCTCTCTTTTAAAAGAAATAAGAAGAAAGAAAAGACGAGTTCCTCCACAATAACATATTAATCTACGGCCGTCGAGCAACTAAAACCAAAGCCAACAGAACCAAAGAAACCAAACCCACAATCATATTCTAGACAAATAATTAGAACACACAAACAGTTCCTATTAAACTAATGTAAAAGCAAAGTATCTAACTTTAATTGCAACAACCAAAAGGATAGAGAGAGAGAGAGAGATTTTACCGTATTAGGAGCACGCAAACTCGAGCTAAATAACCACGGAGGAAGAAGAAGAGGGAGCTTTGAATGATTTTTTTCCTTAACAAAAACCCTAACTTTATTTTTTTTGTTTTTCCTTTCAGCTCTAACCGTTGAGTTCTTTCGGTACTTTGTTTTCGCTGGCCTTGAAATCTAAAGAAGAAGATGCGCGCTGTGCCCTAATTTAATGGGCTAGTTAATTAGTAAGGAATAACGCTGCAATGGATAATGAATGGATAACGGATACCTACTCCAACGGCCCAATAAATGACGGCGCAGCAAACAATAATTCAGATAAAACAATACTCCTGGTTCTTTTATTAATTAATTCTTGTAAGATGTTAAAGACTGAAAGCTAGCATGGATTTCATTATAAATTCATTTTTCTTATGGGCAAATTAGATATACCTTCGGAGCTTGTTACTCAAGAAAAATTATAATTAGGATAAATATTGAAAATTATGATATTTTATTAGGTATAGTACTTTCTATTTTTAATTATAAAAATATTTTTAGATAAACTTTTACTTATATAATTATAAAATCTGATCTGATTCATGACTTAATCCAAAACTTGGATCATATGATTAGATAAATCAATTTAGTTTAACTTGATGTAATTTAAAGCGATGTTTTTTTAATTTTTTTTAAAATGATTCAATTAGCTCTCATCTAGTTTTTTATCGGGTCAACTCTCACTTTATTCGATATAAAACTAAATTTGGATCAAGTTTTGAATTGATAAATTATCAGGTTGATCCATTAAACCGGGTTAGGTTTAACAACATTATATATACAACTTGGTATATTTATTAAATTTTATTTTTTCTAAATATTAACCCCAAATTTTAAACCAAGAAAATAATGAAAGAAAGCATTATCACCAAGTTAGCAAACATACGTATGAAAATATTTATGTCAAAATAATAAGTGCAAGAGAAATCTTTCATTAGTCCTCCGACTGATTTTTTTTTTTTTTTTTGTAATGGGTCTACTAAGAATTTTGTGCTTTGCACGTGTTAATGTGAGATTCGTGAGCATTAAAAATAAAAATGTGTACTGATAAACTATAAAAATATTTGCTAAGCAATTAGATATAGGTAAGAATCAGATTAATGTCCAAATTCGAAATTTGCACTCCAAATATAGAGGGGGGGGGGGGGG
>Ga0307517_10011557_pt1 | contig 12227 bp, 5 predicted proteins | sample 23_EM_MG_FD_194515 | JGI IMG/M metagenome (GOLD analysis project Ga0307517, IMG submission 194515) | Populus trichocarpa ectomycorrhiza microbial communities from riparian zone in the Pacific Northwest, United States - 23_EM | ecosystem: Host-associated > Plants > Roots > Unclassified | place...
GAGACAAAGCAAGAGTGGTTACTGCAGAAACAACACCAATATTGAATAAAAAAACAGCACAACCCCAGAATAAAATGTCTCATGTGCAAAACCCATCGATTAAAGATGGAGAGAGAGAGAGAGAGAGAGAGAGAGAGAGAGAAGGTGTGATGTTGGTACGAAGAGGAAAGAAAGAAAAGCAAACACTACTCTAACTTTGTCAGCACGAGAGAGAGAGGGGAGAAAAAGAAAAAGAAAAGGTATATTAAGAGAAAGAGAGGAGAAAGAAAAAGAAAAGAAAAAGAAAAGGTGTTTGTCATTGATCCACTTCTCCTAGGAACAAAAAAAGAAAATCTAACCCTGAGAGGTGTAGCTCCACTGATTAGACTCTAGGCTTGTTCTCTAGAGACCACCAATTCGAGTCTTGCTAACTTCAAGGTCATTAGAGGCTTACATGATCGTTAACTTCAGAGCTTGTGGAATTAGTCGAGGTGTGCGCAAGTTGACCCGGACACCCATGTTAATAATAATAAAAAGAACCCAACCCTGAAGAAACTCAACCCTGAGGGGTGTAGCTCAACTAGTAAGGCTTTAGGTTTGCTTCCTAGAGGTTACCAGTTCGAGTCTCACAAACCTCAGAGCTACTAGAGGCTTACATGGTAGTTAACTTCAGGCCCCGTGGGATTAGTCGAGGTGCCGCTAGCTGACCCGAACACCCACGTTAATAATAATAAAAAAAAAACCCTGAGGGGTAGCTCAACTGGTCAGGTCTTGGGTTTGCTCCCCAATAATTACGAGTTCGAATTCTCTTATGGCCACTGAAAACTTATATAGTCGTTAATTTCAGAACTCATAAAATTAATCAAAATATACGCAAGTAGGCACAAACACCACCTTTAATTAAAAAAAAATGGAAAGTAAAATGCAAATCCATGTTGCTACATGTCTGAGTCCACAACATTCTAAATAGTAAAACTCCAAGCGGATTCGTTGTTAGTGTGGTGAATTATTGTAATTTTAAAAAAGTTCAATTAATTAATATATATTATATTTTTACATGAATCTCGTTAAAAAAACTCTATTTTGAAATTTTAGTTATAACAAAACTATAATTTATTATAGTTTTTTTTTAATTTATTTTTTTAAACCGTAATTATAATGCTAAATAAATCCTTGCTCCGTAAATATATTTGTAATTTTCTTTATTCTCTTCCATTTTCAAACCATTATAATTTACCCTTTAAAAAAAATGATTAATTGAATCATAAAGATGGTTGTTGGGCGCCAGTTTGCTTGCGGTGCGTGGCTTCCATGCACAGAGAACATCCCTTCTATTTTCTTTTGTTATAATATTATGTTTAGAAACGTAATAAAAATTATTTTTTTAAATATTTTTTATTTAAAAATATATCAAAATAATATTTTTATATTAATATATTAAAATGATAAAAAAAATATTAATTTAAAATTAAAAAACAAATTAATTTTTTCTAGAAAAATAAGGTTGGGTCGAATGCCAAATTGTGCCTAAATATCAGCAGAATAGACTATAGAGTGCTTGTTTTCTTCTTTTTATTACCATTTCGCCACTCCTCTGTCTCTCTTTCTCTCATCATCATCATCGACTTCCCTCGCTTTCCATGGCTTCTGTTGCTCAGTCTTCCACTCAGGTAAAGTGAAACAATTTTCCTTTTTTGATTGTAAAAAGCAATCCTTTTTAATTAATTGCTTGATGGGTTTATTTGTTTTTGGGATTTTATACGTGTTGGTGTAAGCTTTGAAAGCTATACAGAGTAGAGAGCTGATTTTTAACAGTTTTTGACTAATGGGTTTTTAATTGATAAGTTGTTTTGTTGTTATTTTGATCAGGCTGTGTCAACTGGGGATGTTAACTCTGATGCCAATGTGTTCCAGTTGATCCAAACTCACCAGGTAGCCTCTCTGTTATACCCGCATTGTGTTTGTTTGTGGGTAGATGCGTAAATTCCTGGATGTCAATGCTAATATCAGTATTATTAGATTGATCATGTGTGAATAGATAGTTTTCAATGCTACTGATTGGTTTCGTGCTTGTGTGATTTAGGAAAAGGCAGCTCGGCTTCCTCCGGTTGAGGAAATTAGAACCGTGCTTGACCAGAGCACGCACGGCATGCTTTCAACTTTTTCTCAGGTTTTTGTCCGTGTACTGGTTAACGATTTGAACTTATTAATTAAATGAGAAGTACTGAAAGTAAATTCTTCATGAATGTTGAAGTTGGCACAACTGAAGGGTGTTGTTCGTGATGTTAGGGTAGGATTGTTCGTGGTTGTTATCAGCAGAGCTATGACTTTATATTTAACATTTCTCGTGGAAGGATGGGAGGTTAGAGAGTCCATAGTGGGATCCGTTCAATTTTGTGTTTGATTTGTTTGTTACATGTATCTTACACCTGCTTGTATTGGAATTGATGTTGGTGACCCAATTTGATATTATCAATCCAACATTAGGACAGAAAAGGAAGATTGTGGTAGGGTGGTAGTTTGTGTAAACCGTGTCACAACTTTATCATGGCACGATTCATGATGATGATGATGCTCTAATCCTCTAAGCTACAGGCCCCACCTTGTCTATACTGGATCTATTCCTAGGAATACCCTAAATAAAACCTTTCCTCTCCCCAGCCATTTCATTTAAGGTTAAGAAGATGCAAAAGCGCCTCTTTCTCTATAATAACAGTGCGTTTCGAGGCATGAAGTGGGAGAGAGGGGATTTCATAATTGGGGTTTTGAATAAGACTGCCTTTTCATTTTTTTTCTCTCGTAATAATAGGATTAGAAAAATTGTGAGTGCATTGGGAGGAAAGGTGGAGGTGAATACCAATAGTAAGTTGAGAAAATGTGTTTAGTTTAGTTTGCCCTCGTACAATATAGACATGCAGATGCATCAGTTTTAAAAAATAATTTGATTCAAGTAGTATGATCGAATTAGGGGAAAAGTGGACCAAAAATAAGGTAGAATCAAGCAGTAAAAACAAACAATTTAGTATCATGATAGATCATAAAATGTTTGGCCCTAAAAATAAAAAAAAAAAGGACAAAAAAAATGAATACAGCTATCTGCAACTATCTGAGACTAGATTTGGTTTAGTTGAATTCAATAAGGTAAATATGCATATTACTGAGCAAACATCTTGAAGTGTGCGTATTGCTCATCAAACTTTTCTTGCCTTGTGGATTAAGGAGAACAACTAAATAAAATATCTGCCCTTACTCATTTGATTATTTTCCTTCAATTTCTTATCCTAGAGAATAATCAGAAGACGTTTCAAAGACTTCTTATTTTGAACTTTAAGTAGTTGCTATTATAAAAGGATAACTAATTATATGTTGTTTCTTAAACTTGTGAATTAAAAATGAATCTTGTAATATGGCTCTTCCCTTGCACTCTGTGTTCATAAATCACAGCATAAATGTTAAGCAACTACTTGCCAAAAATTCTCTGAATTTAGGGTTCATCATGAACTTGAGGGAAGGTTCATTAACTGTATCAAGGTCAGGTTACAGGCCTTTTCAGATCTATAGGTCCAATGTTTTGGCCCTCCTGAAATATTAGAAAAGACAGCTGCTGCTATAAACCATATGGTGAATCTAAGGTAAATTCTTATCAAATACTGAGTTCATTAGGTACTGAATTTTGAAATCAGTGGCATGGAAAAGACAGCAGCTGGTTTACATTTGAGTGTAGATTCATTTGTTAGACTATTTGCTCATATATTCACTGAAACTTGCTGAAATTTCTTTTGATATGACAGAAGCATGGGGGTTATCCGTCAGGGTCAGTGGTTGATTTTGCATGCGATGCTGATGGATCTCCAATAGTAGCAGTCAGCAGCTGGGCAGTACATGCTAAGGTATGTTTTGCTTACCTTCTATCTTTTTTCACATATGCTTTAATTGTGAAAACAGTTTATGTGATCATAAACTAAAAGAACAAATCCAATTGTGACATTTAGATTTTAGAGATTTACCATTGTCAAAATGCAGGCTTGATTCTCTTAGATTGTGACTTGTACGTTGATCATGTTTTACGCTTAAAATTTGTGAAGCCTATTGGTAACTGTTTGCTCAAAAGTGAATTTCACTGAATGCTTTTGAGAAATAAAAGTCTGGTCAACAAGATTGACTGATCTCATAATGTTTGGTTCGAAATAATTGTTCTATCAGCCTTCTACATGTGCATCTATGTGTTCTATGGAGCCACTAGACTAAGCTGAATTCTCCTTGCCTAATTTTGTTCTTTAGCCTATTTGGGGTTCTTTAGGAGGTCCTGGTGTCCTTGTATGTTTGAAAAATTGCTGCTTTCTGCAGGACCTAATAGCCAATCCCAAATGCTCATTGCTTGTTGCTAAAGATCCTGAAGATAGGACTGATTTAGTAATCACCCTGCATGGTGATTCCATTCCTGTAAGTGTTTTTTCCCTTTTCTTCCTTATGATAATTTCCAAAATGTTTCTGCTTATTAATTATTTTACTTTAGCAGATATTGTACCTTCACTGAATCATAATTGTTCTGCACCGATACGAGTTTTGAACTTTTTTCTGACCAATCGTTTAGGTTTCTGAGAAAGATGTAACTGCTGTTCGAACAGCATATCTGGCAAAGCATCCTGGTGCATTCAGGGTAACTTGTTTCCTCCCATTTTCTAGCATGCTTCATGTTTTACTCGATTGTATTTTTGTTGCTTTTTGTCAAGGTAAGGACTTAATTATCTCTTCCATTTTCAAGGTTGACTTTGGTGATTTCCAATTTATGCGCATTGAACCAAAAGCTGTGCAATACGTGTCAGGAGTTGCAACTACTTTGTTTGGATCTGGCGGTCTGTGTGCCATCCGGCTGATTTTCTTTTTTCTAAAGCACATCATTGTCTATAACTTTTTTCAAGTCATTGGGAGTGGGTTTAGATAATCGAGTTGTGGTCTAGAGCTCACCAATGGTTTTGCTGCTTTCCTGTTTGTATAGGCTCACCAATAACTTATTCTACTTCAATTTATTTCATTTGTTACTTACAAATGTTAATAATGACAGAATTCAGCAAAGAAGAGTACCAGACTGCTAAAGTTGATCCAATTGCTCAATTTTCTAAACCTGTTGCGGTATATTGCTTAAAAATTAAATGCTCTATCCGTATGACATATGCCCTGTTTATTATTTGAGTTTCTTTCTCTTCTAAATGAAATCAAATGGCTTTGTCAGTCTCACATGAACAGAGATCATGCTGAAGATACAAGACTCATAGTGCAACACTCAACTTCAATTCCGGTAATTTTCAATACAACAAATAGCATCTTTTATATGTCTACGTCATGTAAGAAGCGGGACACGACATTATTTATAAGCCAGACTGACAATAAATTTAGTTGGAGGTCCACAAAACTAGTTTTATGGCTTCAAAATTAGCTGGCCACGTGGAGTAATTAAATAATATATGTGTTTGCGAGGAAGAGTGAGTTTGATAAGCTTGGTGACACTCTTTTCTTTGCCTGTATATTATATGCTGTATATGCATGATATTTAGTTTCCCTTATTTTTCTTTTTTTGGACCAAAATCAAAGAGAAAAAAGTAAAAACTTTCCTTTCTATTGCATCTGGGATAACCTTTTTAGGCATGTATATGGCATATAAACTCAAAGAGAAAATTATGATTATCTCTCTCTCTCTTGAGGAAAAAAAATTATCTTATCTAGTCTCCGTTTCTGTCGCCTCTTTTGTTTCCCCTTCCCTTTAAAAATGAGCAAACATACCAAACAGGATATCTAGGCTGATTTCATATCTTTTTATCAGGTGGACTCTGCTTATATGCTGGATGTGGACAGTCTTGGATTCAATGTTAAGGTATTGCTCGTGTGCGACCATGTACAGGCCTCTTCTTGTATTTAAAAAATGCACTTTCTTTCGGAGGTCTACTTTTATTAGAACTGTTTTGTTGCAGTGCTAGTTTATTATTTAGATTTTATGTTGAACTCAAAACTTTTCATCTGAATCGTTTTTTTTTTAATCCACTCTCAAAATGTTATGATCTCTCTTGCAGGCTGTTTATCAAGGAAATACTTACAAGCTTCGAATTCCTTTCCCTAGACGTGCAGAAGAGAGAAAGTAAGAGTTCTAAACCATGTCCTTGCCTTCTTCTTTCCAAATCATACTAAGGTATGTGTGAGTGGTTCATGTTGATATTGGCCTAGCGAATTTGAGGATTTGATTGCATATTTCTGGTCATTTGTTCTTGTGCATGGTTAAGGTTTGATCCTAAACCGTGTTATTAGACCTACCCATGGCTACCGGAAAACTGATGTTTTGCATCATACATTTTTTACTGGCTTTGATGCTCTATATCACCTGGGAATCTGAAGGGAACGTGTGCCATTTTCATATTGTAAATCACAGATGTATTAATAGTTCCTTTGCTTCCTATCTGACTGCATTATTTGATTTTGACTTCTGGTAAGTTTGTTTTGTTGTATACTGTAGGGATGTAAAGACTCTGGTGGTAGAGATGCTTCAAGCTGCGAAGTCTCAAATTAAATGATTCCTTGCTGAACAGAAAGAGGTTTGTTTATTCAAAATTCTGCCATGAAAGAAAATGTCACTCTTAAGCATGAAAACCTTGTCTTGTTCTCAATGTGATCAAATTACGAGTCTTGTTAACATATTATGCGCTTGTATTGCCCATTCTAAAAACAACTACGATTTTTTGAGTGGATGAATAAGAGCTTTTGTTCTTTGGCACACGATCTTGAATTTATGAAATCTCATTTTCCATTTCATATCAAAAAACCTAAAAGATGTAATCTCATTGTTCACCACCTTACATAACACTAATGTTGTGATTTTATTTTGGTACTTTAAGTTATTTTTTTTATTTCAGTTATCAATTTTTTTTTTTAATTTCATCATTTCACATTGCAATAATTGGGAAGAGGGCTTGGTAATTTATTTCAGATTGCTTAGATTGCTTTCTATGAAGTTATAATGGTTTAAAACAAGTCTTGACACTAGGTTGGTTCTCATTTTTATAAAAAACATCGGTTTTATTGTTTGTAAAAAATAAAAATCAAGAGGATCAAAATTAATGGTAAGGCAAAATGCAATCTTTTTTACACTATTCATTTAGTGTCTTTTTGAAGAATTTTGCTTTCAGATTTTTTTTAAGTTTTTTTTTTCTTTTAAGTTTGAAAATTATAAGTTTTGATTTAATATTATAGTTTGTTCACATTTCATTTCCTGAGTTTAAAAGAGAAGCGAGAGAAAGTGGTTAACTAGCTAAATTTTATGGAAAATAAATAAATTTGATCTTAATATATTCTCCTTGATGAGAGGAGTGTCATTACAGTATTTTTTTTTAATTTTTGATATTGTTTGAAAAAATATATTAGATTGAAAGATTTATTTTCAATTTAATTTTGTGTTTTTGAATCAGTTTATGAGTGTTTGGAGTTGAGAAAGTAGTCTATTGAAGTTCTAAGCATGTTGTGTTTTAAAGTTAAAATGGGTTAAAATTGATTTTTGGGTCTAAAATACCATAATCTTATTTTATGGCCATCTTTTTGGTAGCTGAAATCTAGACAATCAAATAATGCATTGTAAAGGGTCGTTTGCCCTTACGTAAAAAAAGAAAAAGATGAAGGATAGTCACGGAAGTAGGGATGACAATGGGTACTACGCGGCTTAGATTTCTTATTTCTTAATATCCATACCCTATTTATTATTCATCAAGTAAAAAATTTAAATATTTATAAACTATTCATCAAGTTTTGGTTATCTAATGAATAACTATTATTTACTATTATTTATTAATTAATAAAAAATAAATAGTTAATATATATATATATATATATATATTAAATGAAAAAATGAAAAATATTATTATATGTGTGTTTTATGTCAATATTAAAGTATGTGTGTATAATATTGTATTAAAAATCTAAATATTCTACAAATATATTTATATGATATCAATATATATTTCGGATTATGTTCGGACATGTTTCGGATTCATGTTTGACAATATTAATATCCTATTTTTTATTTATTAGGTTAAAAAAAAAATATTTACTCATTCAAGTAAGGTCAATATTCATTGAGTTTAGATTAAATTGACATCCCTATATATATAAGCCTTTTTTCTATTAGACCATATGTGCTAGCCCAACCTTCTTGGCATAGGTGCCCAATCCCGTTTTATTTTTTTTTCTCAAAGATTTGTATTTTGTTTGAAATGCACTATTAAAATTATTTGACATTGACAATTAATTATTATTAATTTTTTTTATGGTTCTTAAATAATATTATAGATTTTTATAAAAATATTGACAATTTTATTTTCAATTATTGTTTGTCTAATATGCAAAAAAAAATATTTCTCATGAATATTTAATGAAAATAAAAATTATGTTCTACAAATTTTTTGATAGATTTCTAACATGAATTTATTACATTTATTTTTCCTCGTAATCGCACGCAAAATGTTGAGTTATATTTTAATATGTTTTTTTTAACTTGTTTTTTGAAATGATGATAGGTTTTTGTTTCAAAAAACATTGCTCACAATTAACAAAAATATTTATGTTAAAAAACATGAAAAGATGTATTAACAAGGAAATAGAATTGAGATTGAAAAAATACATTTCTCTTACATAATATTTTTCATTGCAAATATCTTTTTATGATTGTTCAATTAAATAATAAATGAATTTAAAAAAAAAAGGTTATTATACCTGATAAGGGCCATTATTAGTTGGATGGGTAAACCTGGTTTGACTTGGATATATCCAAGATGATGTCGTATATTATTAATCTTAAATTGTTTTTATTTTGTTTAAAAGGCAAACCAAGTTTTGGCTGACTCAACTAAGTAACAAGTGCACTAGCTAGGACGGTGAGGCCATACTTAGTCAACTCTCATTCTGTTAACTTTGAAACCCTGTATAGAGGTTAGGTCGATGGATCACCATGTTGATTCAATAAGTTTGGTAGGGTTTAATAACATTGTTGACGAGTAAACAATGATGTTTTAAAGACCTAGGTAGATCTAAAATGTCACCATCACAATATTTTTTAAAATTAAAATAATATATTTAATTTTTTTTTAGTAAAACCAGGTTTTGACTGGGTCAACTAAATCACGTTTGGATTCTTCAAATCAACTAAGTCATACCAGGTTAGCTCCTGCATGATTTAATTTGAAACATGGGTCACGCATGAAGTTGGGTGGAGGGCCTCGACTCCAATTTGACCCGTCATGTTAGGTCGGGTTTAATAACACTGCTAAAAAACTCTCTATAGCAAATGCATGGACGATGCATTATTCTTATTTTCATAATACATTCGTGTCAAAATTATAAGAATATTATTATTGTTAGTCAAAATAAGCTTTTATGAGTTTAATAAGATGTTTTGAAAATAAATATTCTAGCAAAAAAATTGTTGAAAACAAATTGAACATATTAAATTCAATAATAGGATAAATGGGTTTTAATTGATTGTTTTTTAATTTTATTAAATAAATGATCTAGATAAAATATTTTTTTAGAGATAACAAATATTAATACAAAAAGGAGTTAAACTAGGAAATTATTTTGTTTCAAAGAAGTTTAAATTATTACTAGATTAGTGGACCCACATTGTAGAAGGATGAAACTTGAAAAAAAAAAACAAAAAAAACCTAAAAAAATAAATCAAAACAAGGTAAGACGACCAAACCCCACAACCCAGATCATGCTAATAAGATAACCCAAAAAAATAAAGGATCAAAATGAAAAAAACCGAAGGACTAGGAAAAAAAAGAAAAGAAAAAACACTATTACAATCCCATGTGTTTTTTCTCTTGTGATATACTACTCCTGTCACATGATTTAGTTTTTTTTTCTTAAATCTTCTTATGTATAAATAAAATTATTGCCATATAAATAAATAAATAAAAATTTAGGGCTCCCTACAACACAAGATTATATATTTTAATTTGTATTTATCTTTTAATTTTTTTACTTGGTTTTTAATTGGTGTTAAAAACTCTTTTTAATATTTATTAGTGTATATAAACCTTGATCAGTTTTAGTACGCATTAAATTTTGAATTCACAATTATAATTTTTCTTATTATTAGAAAATATGTTGATAACGATTGTATAATCTTTTTAGCGCTGGTCAACTAGCTAAAATTAAATAAAATTTAACTTGATTTATGTCATGTACATTTGAAATTTCATGCATAGATTTCAATCACTTTCTGGAGAGGTTGATAATTTTTCTTCCCTTCTAAACTATGGAGGAGGATTTGACTTTTTTTATATGTTCATTACTACGATCATCATCATTTTTATTATGAAACTACTTCCACACAACATCACAGAGCTGATTGATTCCAGAATCCAAGCATTCCCAGTACTGTATCATTCACTCTGGTTGTTACGTTGTGTCATCTTGTACATTGCATTAACCATGGGATTACAATAAACTATGAATTGCATAGTGTGGAAACATCATTCCTGTTGGGGTAAGGTGTTCTTTTGTTGTTTGTCTCTGTAGGATTCTGCAGAACGTCAGAAAGTGGAGCATATCATGGAATGATGTGGATAGATACAATGTTTCTGCAAACTAAAAACAATAAGCTGGCCTTTGGTTTGTTCCTCCTGTGTACTATGGACTCTTGCTTATTTCGAAGAGGTACCGTAACATTGCGAAGGGTTAAGAGTAAGAACCATTTGAAGTTGAACTTCTGATGTCAAAATAATGTTTGATGAAAAGATCTTGCGAGAGTTTATAAAGTGAGAATGCGATTCATCAGTTCCTTTTTTTCTTTTTTTAATTCCTTTGGTAACACAGTGTATAAAGAACTAAGTTTATACAATCTTCCATCATCATCGTGCTGGTGCAAAAAATAAGTTTCGGAAAGGAGGTTGATTTTGTCCCATCTCCTATGCTTGGCTCCCATGTCACATAGCATCATCCTGGTTGATTCCATATCCCAAACAAAATAATGGACAAAAGACAAGATTGCTTTTCTAGAATGGATTGTGTTGGACGTTTTATCTGAATCTGGTTGCCCTTGTGAAACTTTTGGGCTATGGCCTGTTTGTGTGATGAAATTCACTTCTTTTTTTAAAAAAGAAATAAAAGAAAAGGATTTGTTTTCGTCTTAGAACATGAGGAAAGGCAAAGTTTCTTAACAAAATTGAGAAAAGAACAGAAACCCATTAGATGAAAGTAGCTGTATCTTCCTAGCCTTAGCTACCCAAACAGCAAAGCTCTGACACGCAGAACTAACTAGATAGTATCTAGTTTTTGTCGAATGCTTGGCATTGAAGACCATGGCAATTCACTGCGTCTCCGCTACATTTTCTCCTTCAATAAATTTCAATGGAAGAGGAGAAATAGTATCATTTCGCCACTCTTAAGTCGTCGTCGTCATCAACCTCCCTCTCTTCCCATGACTTCTGCTTCCAGGTCTTCCATTCAGGTAAAATGAAACATTTTTTCATTATTTTTAATGATAAAATCTTTCCATTTTACCAATTCACTGATGGGTTCATTTTGGTACTTCTTGTTGTTTAGTGAATGATTTCCTTACTGCTTAAGCCATGCAGAAAACTAGAAAGTTAACTCTTAACAGTCTTTTGTTAACTGGTTTTTACTTTTTAGCTATTAAGATGTTTTGTTAATTTGATCAGGACACATCAACTGGGGATGCTAATACTGACGCCAATGTGTTCCAGTTCATCCATAATACCAGGTAGAACACAGTTTGTTAATGATAATCTCACTGTCAGTAATTTCATTTGTGTAATTATAGGAAAAAAGGTAGCTCAGCTTCCTCTGGTTGAGGATGCTTAATCAGAGCACGCATGGCATGCTTTCGACTTTTTCTTAGGTTTGTTGTCCTTGCATTGGTTAAAGATTTCAAATTGTTAATTAGAAAATTGATGAAAGTAGTTATTCATGATCCTTGGAGTTAGCAAAAACAGAGGATGTTGTTTGTGATGTTATAATCAACAGAGTCTGTCTGGAGCTCTGGCTTTATTTTAAATATTTCTAATGAGCGGAAGACAGGTTTAGGGTTTCAAAGTTTCAATCTTTTCAATTTTTTATTTCACTTCTTATTAGATGTGAAGGAGTCAAAAAAATAAATAAAAAAACTTCAAATTGAATCTATGTATTTTCGTAACTAGTGCAATTTTTGGCTAGGTTAATAGCTCATAAACTCCCACAAAACAAGT
>Ga0307517_10011559_pt1 | contig 12225 bp, 5 predicted proteins | sample 23_EM_MG_FD_194515 | JGI IMG/M metagenome (GOLD analysis project Ga0307517, IMG submission 194515) | Populus trichocarpa ectomycorrhiza microbial communities from riparian zone in the Pacific Northwest, United States - 23_EM | ecosystem: Host-associated > Plants > Roots > Unclassified | place...
GTCCCCCCCCCCCCCCCCCCCCCAACCATCCCAATGGGAAATAAAAAAGGTAACACCATCCTGTGCACGGAGAATACATGCAGAGAGGTATATAATCTGTGAGATGCTCTTGGTTTCTTCATAAGGGGGGAGAGGAGCATTGAATACCTGACCTAGCTTGATATCTCCACGGTTTGGGTTGAAGAGTACATGTATATTTCCAACCACTAAGCTTCGCCTTTTTGGGGATATTGTCCTATATATGTGGTGACATGTGAGTGATCAACTTAGTCATATGATTTCAAGAATAACAACTGATTAAGACAAGAGTTTAAATAAGACTTGAGAGATCAAACCCCTTTTTAATCATAAGAGGGGGGGAAAAAGTAGATGCTGCTGTTTCAGGTCAATTATAAAATTAACTGCAGTTGAATAAGAAATTATTGCAAACCATTAACTTAAAAAGGAAGCCAAATTCTCATCCTCTTTCATGTAAACAACAGCACCCCAACGTGCAAGATCATTAAGATGATGTTTCCACGATAAATATTAAATTGGAAGCACAAGAAACACACACTCCAATATAAAGAGCATAAGCTTTAATGAGTGAAGAATACAAGTATATCCAGCAAAATGAAAACCCTGAATATTACTAGTAGAGAAAGTGTTTGTTAATGTCAAATTGTTTCTTGAACACCTTATAAGAAGCATAAAGATTATATGTGACAATTTAGAAAATCCCAGCATATTTTTGGGTTATATAGGAGCCGTTCATTAATTCACATTTCATATATGCCCAGTAGTTTTTACACACTAAACAATGGAGCATAATGTATTTGAAACTTACTTTGATGCTTCTGTACACAAGCCAGTCCCCGATTGATTTTCATTCATCTGCATATTTCAGGAATTGGAACCAATGAAACCAAAATAAGTTTAACCATTGCCAAGAAGTCTGTAAATAATGAATATGCCTCCCAACAACAAAATTTTTCTCTTACAGTCATAATATATAAAATCAAGGGATGCATAGTGGAAGAAATAACATAAAAGAGACATGGTGGGGACTCTAGATCCGAGACAGTTCACACATGAGTATAATTGAAGATGACGGAAGATTGCCCAACCCTAAGTTATTGGATTTTACTTGGGTTTATTACTAGGCTTAGTTTGTTATTTTGTTGGACAATTTTATTTAGTGGGCTATGAGCTCAATTGTTGGTTATTTTAGGGTTTTACAATTTATATATTCCTTTTCTATATGTTACAGAGATAATGATGAATTGATAAAAAAAGTTGCATACTTTTGTTTTTCCAACCCCCATTTCCTTTCTTTTTCTTCTTCAACCCCTTTCTTCTAATTCTAAGTTTTTCTTCTTCTTTTATTTTATTTCTTTTAAATCTCTTTTGTCTCACATCAGCTTTCATAGCAGAGCACAGTTTTTTTTTAGTTGTAGCTAAACGATCCATCACAATCACCAAAATTCAATCACAGCTCCTAAACCCTAAAATTTATAGGAAGCTCTCATCAAAAGTGAACTAAAAAAAGGTGTCAAAAAAAGAAAAGAGCGTTTCTTTTGCCTTTTTGTTTACAATCAGGAGAAAAAAAATCAGATCAATTTTCCTGTTTGCATTGGAAATCAACAAAAGATCCCCACGCACCATTGGCAGCTCCACTAGCCACCCTGCCCACCTATAGTTGAACCCATCCACCACATCCATCAGAAAACAAACCATAATGGCCACAACCACTCCCAACTTTAGCCCAAAAACCATACCTTCACATGACACCAAATAACCAAACAACTCTGCCACCAGCCTAGACAACCGCCACTAGCCCGAACAACCACACCAACAGTGACCCATCACCAGCTGACTATCTTAACCACTACAAACCACCAACACACCACTGAATTACCACCACAAGATTCTATTAAACCCTTATCCAAATAGACCTCCAAACCACTACAGAACCTAATACTTGTAGAACACAACAATCCCAAAGAGAAACCACCATAGAACCCAATCGCTCTCTTCAAACGTCGGAGATAGTCATCAACAAACTAGTCCAACAGCACACCAACAGTACACCAGCAGCCCTCCAACATCCACTGGTGTTGAAAGAGAATAACAGAAATACAGGACAACCACTAGCATTCTCTTTGGCCTGTTTATATGCAGCATCCAGCTTCTTATTCTCGTTAGGTGTGCTTGTCCACACACTATATCGAATGCTCTTGTGGATGTTATACTCATGAATGATTTAATGAGCCTGTCCACACACTATATCTAATGCTCTTGTGGATGTTTTACTCTTGAATGACTTAATGACAACGAACTTTGCATTTGCGCATTCTTTAGCGAATTCTTCCTAGGTAGACTTTTAGTCTGGATCAAATCAAAGTATGGAAGAGAGAGGCGTGAGAAAGAACTGCCAAATTCTCTTTTTAATTTATTGTTGAATTCCATAACACTGTTTTATTTTATTTTGGGTAGGTCATGACTATATGATTTGGTCAAATTCATATTCTTTCACTTTTAAGGGTATAAAGATCTAGCTCATTAGATTACCATCAAGACCTAACAGCAGGAACAAAAAAAGAGAGAGAATCTGAAAGAAAAAGGACTTGATGAATGAGTTTGAGAAAGAGATTAAAGGGAATATGGTGTATCTACCTTAATGATAGAGGAAGTTTCAAGAAACTCTTTAGTGAAACCACTTGAAGTAGGTGTGTTGTTGGAAGAGTTTCAAATAGTTGTCCTCCTAAGCTCCTTGATTCCATGCCCTCTACGCTTAATCTCGAGCATGTCAAATATTTTAAGCAACCTCCTAAGCTCCCTAATGTCTTGCATCCTATGCTTGACATCCAACATGTCATAAATTTTGAATAACTTACAAAGCTCTCTGAATCCTTACCTCTTATTCATAATAAGAAAGACAAGGATGGCCTCAATTCACTAGAATGTGTTCGATCTATATCCACTCAGGATTCGAAAAATGCTTGTTCCATTCCCCATATCCCCAATCATAAAGTGTTCATGGTCACAATCCTGTAGATCTTCTTCCCATGTCTCCTTACTCTAAATGTCCAAGTCAACTAAGTATTTTGTATGTAGATTTCATGATTTTCATATTGAGATTATAAAACAAATTCGAGCAACTAATGAACAATACAAATTTCAAGCTGATTTACATAAGTTTCATGATGCATTTAATATTAAAGATTTTTTCATGTTAAACCTAAACGGTGTATACTCTTGAAACTAGTAAAAAATTGTAGACGAGCAATGCTAGACCATCTAAAATGTTACAAATGGTTGAATCAAATATTTTATGTCATTAACCTACCACCAAATTTTAGTATTAACTCTACTTTTAATATTATTAACTTGGTTATTTATAAATTGCAACATCTTATCCCAGATGATCCTTTTGAAACCCTCACCCCATTACCCTTATCATTAGCACAAAAGGAATGTATTAATGCTATTTTGAATGCAAAGGTTATTTTTACCAAGGATGGTGAAGTTCAACGAATCTCAATTCGTGAGTTAGACGACCAGATTGATTCAGACTGTACTTGAATTATAAGGGAGACATTGCAACAACTTGATTTTGATCCTTAGGAATCTTATCAAAGCCGCCTAGAGCTATATTCAACGAAGACGAGTTTTCCCAGCCCTGGAAAAGATGGCAGAGACACCAAATCCGAGACAGCTCATGCATGTTTATAATTGAAGATGACGGAGGGTAGCCCAACCCCTATGTTATCGGATTTTACATGGGTTTATTATTAGGCTTAGTTTATATTATTTTGTTGTACAATTTTAATTAGTGGGCTATTGATTGTGCATCAAAAGTATCATTAAGTCTCTTATTTTACATATGTATTTATTGTTTTTATTTGGGTTTTTTATAATAATTGATGTGCTTTTTAGTAATGAAGTTTCTTTTAATGTATCGATAGGTTGTTGGAGCTTAAATGAATTATTTCAGAAAATTTAACGTCGGAATTCGGAACAAAGAATTGAAGAGAAATTTAGTTGAAGATTGAAGCAAATCTTGGTTCAAATAAGTGCTCCAAATTTGCCCCAAAAATCAATTCTATTCCAATCCTAGAAAAGATTATCATATGATCTTATTCAAGCCCCAACTTGCCTTATGTTGTGTGCAAACTCCAACCATCAAACACTCAAGGTTTCAATGTCAATCTTAGCCCAAATAATAAGTATATTTGTATCCTTATATGATGCTTAAATTCAGCCTCCAAATCAGTCCAAGCACAATCCATGATCTTACATGTCCACACAACAAATAACATTTGATTTATTTTGGGTAATCCATTAATCTAAGAGGGCAAGCACATGGATGGAAAGCTGCAGGGGACATTGTTACATTATTTTGGGTCAAAAAGAAGAAAGAGACAGCTCATAAAGGAGGAAGAAAAACGTGCACCAAAGTGTTCTCCAAGCTGGCCTGATTTGATTTTCCAGAACACCTTTCGGTGTTGTGCCCATAACTTTTGACTCAGATGTCCAAATGAGTTGTTCTTTAATGATCTGGAAAGCTAACAGAATGACCTATAAATATGTCTTTAATAGCTATCTCCAAAAGAGGCTTCTAAGAGGGTCAAATTGCTGTCCAAAGTTAGCGTCATATTTGTGTTAGAATTTTTACCGAAATTGTGTTGTGTTCTTCTTTATAGATTTCAGTTCTTTAGTTTGTAAAACTTATTATTTCAGTTTGATTCAAGTTATTTCATGTTTATTAAAGTGTTCTTATATATAATCATGGTTGGTTAATCTCTTTTTTAGATCCAAATCAAGGATGATGGTGATTGAGGTGAATTCTTTAAGATATGAATGAATCTTAATGTTTATCTTCTCATTTTCTTCATGAATGTTTTATTATTGCAAAGAAATTTTAGAAATCATTTAGGTAATGTTATAATCTTGAATTTTTATACCCAAACCTTAGTTTTGGTATAGAGATTGTTTGATTCAATGTCTTACTTAATATGAAAGTACTCGTTCATTCTTAAGCAATAATCAATCTTCATCTTTTTAAACTTCATTGTAATATCTTCCGACCTAATATCAACTTTAAAAAATGAAGATTTATTATTGCTTAAGAATGAATGAGTACATTTCCATTTTACATATGTATTTATTGTTTTTATTTGGGTTTTTTATAATAATTGATGTGCTTTTTAGTAATGAAGTTTCTTTTAATGTATCGATAGGTTGTTGGAGCTTAAATGAATTATTTCAGAAAATTTAACGTCAGAATTCGGAACAAAGAATTGAAGAGAAATTTAGTTGAAGATTGAAGCAAATCTTGGTTCAAATAAGTGCTCCAAATTTGCTCCAAAAATCAATTCTCTTCCAATCCTAGAAAAGATTATCATATGATCTATTTCCATTCTTCATTCTTAAGCAATAATCAATCTTCATCTTTTTAAGTTGATATTAGGTCGGAAGATATTACAATGAAGTTTAAAAAGATGAAGATTGATTATTGCTTAAGAATGAACGAGTACTTTCATATTAAGTAAGACATTGAATCAAGCAATCTCTATACCAAAACTAAGGTTTGTGCATAAAAATTCAAGATTATAACATTACCTAAATGATTTCTAAAATTTCTTTGCAATAATAAAACATTCATGAAGAAAATGAGAAGATAAACATTAAGATTCATTCATATATTAAAGAACTCACCTCAATCACCATCATCCTTGATTTGGATCCAAAAAAGAAATTAGCCAACCATGATTATATATAAGAACACTTTAATAAACATGAAATAACTTGAATCAAACTGAAATAATAAGTTTTACAAACTAAAGAACTGAAATCTACAAAGAAGAACACAACACAATTTCGGTAAAAATTCTAACACAAATATAACGCTAACTTTGAACAGCAATTCGACCCTCTTAGAAGCCTCTTTTGGAGATAGCTATTAGATACATATTTATAAGTCATTATGTTAGCTTTCCAGATCATTAAAGAACAGCTCATTTGGACATCTGAGTCAAAAGTTATGGGCACAACACCGAAAGGTGTTCTGGAAAATCAAATCAGACCAGCTTGGAGAACACTTTGGTGCACGTTTTTCTTCCTCCTTTATGAGCTGTCTCTTTCTTCTTTTTGACCCAAAATAATGTAACAATGTCCCCTCCAGCTTTCCATCCATGTGCTTGCCCTCTTAGATCAATGGATTACCCAAAATAAATCAAATGTTATTTGTTGTGTGGACATGTAAGATCATGGATTGTGCTTGGGCTGATTTGGAGGCTGAATTTAAGCATCATATAAGGATACAAATGTACCTATTATTTGGGCTAAGATTGACATTAAAACCTTGAGTGTTTGATGGTTGAAGTTTGCACACAACATAAGGCAAGTTTGGGCTTGCAATAAATCATATGATAATCTTTTCTAGTATTGGAATAGAATTGATTTTTGGGGCAAATTTGGAGCACTTATTTGAACCAAGATTTGCTTCAATCTTCAACTAAATTTTTGGGGAAGGTTTATTATTAGGCTTAGTTTATGTTATTTTGTTGGACAATTTTATTTAGTGGGCTATGAGCCTAATTGTTGGTTGTTTTAGGGTTCTACTATTTATATATTGTTTTTCTAAATGTTTGCGAGATTATGATGAATTGATAAAGATCGTTACAGACTTTTGGTTTTCCAACCATTATTTTTCCTCTTTTCTTCAGCCCTTTCCTTCTAATTCTAAGCTTTTCTTTTTCTTTTATTTTATTTCTCTTAAATCTCTCTTTTGTCCCGCATCAAGACATAAAACCATAGATGATATTAATGAAATCATCAAAAATCTTCTATTCCTCTATGCATTTCATTGAGTTATTCCATCCAAAATTTTATTTAAAATTGTAATGCTTTAGATGATGCTTGAACAGAGGTCACAATTCATGCAGTTGCAGCTGTACCATCATAGACCTTGCAATCTTTGACAGTCCAAACCACCAAGAGGAGCTTTCAATGTTAAAAAGAGCCAAGTTATCATATTTCCATAACTTTTACCAACATGAGCACAGATAAAACTCAAGTCTTAAATGCATCTAAAACCAAAGCTGTAATGCATCTAAAACCGAAGGAGGAAGAAGAAGCATTTACTGTTGTAACGATCGAAAATAAAAGGAAAAACATAAATAAGAAAAACTAGTTACACGTTGAAAAACCAACCCTTTGCATACCTTTAAAACACAAAATTGAGCAACATTATTTCGAAGGCCAAAACTCTGGAACTCAATATGTTCTTCATGCAAGAGGGTGAATCTGTAAGGAGAATATGACTTGCTAAATGTTGTATATACAAAACAAACATGAAAATAAGGAAATGAACAGGTACATTTTCTGGACTACAAGCAAATCTGTAGTCTACATTCTAAAGCAACATGGTGGTAGAAACTCAAACTTACGAAAATGTAAACATGCGTTCTCATGGTAGAGCAAAATTATAATCTCAACTAAAGTAATTCCAATTGTGCCACACTTCCATTGGATATTGAGCACGACAAACTTTAAAGTACAAAAAAAATTCATAATTCTCATCACTAGACACAGGAAAGATACGTTCAGCTAATAACCAAGGACAAAGTAATCTGTCAAAGCAAACTAATAGCTCAAACAGCAAGCTTATATATATTCCAAACTTAAAAGTTAAAACATGATCAGCCTTAGAAACCCTTACAATTTATCTTTCCAAAATACAGCACACCCATCACATGCTTCGCCCGTTCGAGCCTAAAGTAAAGGTAATCAATAGAACCGCTTTAATAAAACTTAACAAACAATACGAAGTTGGGAATAACTATTTCAATATATACCTTGTAAACACCTCTAAACCCATCCTTCTGTAGAAGATCATCTAAATCATCGAAACGATCGACTTCCTACAGCAGGAAAACTAGATCATCAAAATTACTAACAAGCATTGCTAATTAATACGATAAAAAAAAGACAAGTGAAGTTCGACCTGCCTGAAAACAGAGTATCCCTGCATTGTAGTGATGCATCTCCTTACATATAAGCTCTTTTCGCCGTTCCCATTCCATGAATTCCGACGGAATTTTGAAATATAAATCCGGATGCTTTGATGCATTTTCAACACCTAATATATTGTATGAAACAAACACTACTCTATCTGCAGAATTAAAAACATAAAAACATTAAATAAAAAAGTAAGTATCTGTCTAATCCTGATATATAAAATCAATACCTTCATAAGCTGGGGAATCATGACAAGAGAAGGTCCACTTGCGGTTATATTCAAAATTACTGTCGTAATTATGACTTTTCTTGCGCTGAATTGATTGGAATCTATTTGATAAAGAGACTGAGTTTTGATTTGAGTTATGAGGTTTAAGAGTTAGGGTTTTCTCAATTTTGGAGACTGATTTTTGCTTCTTTCTGTGATGGTATTGTCGTTTTTTATGAAAGGGATGCTTACGTTTGTATTTCGAGGTGGCGCTTGTGAGCTCCGTCGCTGGAGCTCGGTGGTTTAGGGATCTCATCTTAATGGATTTTTTTGTGTTCGCGGTGGCGCGTGCCTGGAGGTATGGAGTGGCTGTAAGGATAAATAATGGAGGTGTATTAATGCAAAATTTGATAGTGCAGACTGCAGATGGGCTAAAGGTGGAATTGGTCCTGCTTTTATCAATTTTTCTTATTTTGATCTCTTTACGCTTTTTTATCATAATTTTACCTTCTTACTTTCTAGAATCTATTACATTTCACCATTGACGGAAACCAGGCGTACTGTGGACTGCTACCGTGCGCCATGTTGGTGCCTCTTTTTCATTGTCCTAAGTGATTGTTGATTTTGGTTCCCAAATTTATTTATTTTTTATTTCATCGTTCCATATTATCTTTGCATGATTTAAACCCTAATAATTTCTTTTGATTTATGTGCTCCATTGTATTTTTAGCTTTGAAATATGTCTTGTCTGTAGCTTGATGCTCGATTTTGCTTAATTGGATTTTAATATTATTTCAAAAATAAAAAAAGACAATAGGGGCCAATTTTAACATGGAAATAAAGAGGCATCTTTTTTTCCTTTTCTTATTGTTCACATGGCATGTATAAGTACATTTTGGTCCCTGAATTTTTTCACTTTTTCTTTTTTTGCATGTGTTTTGAGCTTTTCACATTTTAATCTTAAACTTCATTTATTTTGCATTTCAATACTTAAAATTTAAGAGAAAGGAAAGTCACTAAAAAATTAGAGAGGAGAGAGAAAGTGTTCGGTCAATCATATTCTGATCGCTGAAAAGATCGATCTTGATGTCATTCGGTTCCTCTTGAGAAGAGGAGTTCCAATGAAGTACTTTCAAACTTTCATCTTATCAGAAAAAATAGATTGGGGTTGATGAAGTTTTTATTTATTTATGTGTTTCTTGACATTTTTTAGGGCACTTTGGGATTAGAAATTGGTTTATAAGCTTCTTAGAGTGTTTTTAGGTGTATATAGGCTAGAAAAAAAATATGTTTTTTTTTCCTGAAAAACCCTACTCAACTTTCTAGGCACCTCTTTTTTGGTAGAAAATTGAAACAAAAAACAACGCAACGTATGTCGTTGTAGATGATAAGTCATCTATTTTAAAAAAATTAAAAGGACGAATGATATGTCAGCCACTTATTAAATATAAAAGAAAAATTAAATGGATCAAGTGCGGGGACCTAGCCTTGCAAGCCACCTTGCCCCAACTCTTTTTTTTTTTTTTTGTTAAGCCAAGTATGTTAGCTCAATCTTTTTAGCTCACACACTATGCCTCTCTTAGGGTTTTTTATTTTATTTTTTTCTTTTAAGGTTTTGAATTAAATGCCCAATAAATTAAATATTTTTATGGTAATATTAAAATTTTATTTTTTAATTATTATATACCTAATATGCAAATAAAATTCAAGAAAATTGTTCATAAATGTTTAATGAAATATTCTACAAGCTTTTATCTTTTATGATAAGCATTTTATATATATATACCATTAATTCTAATCCTCTAAAACCCTTCATGTTCATTAACATTTTATTCAACTATCTAAAGTCAATTTATAACAAAATTTTTAATTATACTACGACATTTCAATAAAAATTTCAAATTATAATTAAATTTTTTCAAAAATCATTTTCTCACATGAAATATACTAGTTCACAACAATTTCACTCATACATCATGAGCATAACTTTCTTTTTTGGCCAGCCACTTGGGTTCTTAAGGATTCTATGTTTTTCTTCATTAATTCCATTAAATTTAACACCTAACACAACCTAATCTAACTAAGTTTGATTAATTCATAGTCAAGTTGTATTCTCAAAAAAAAAAAAGTTATAAACCCCTGTTGTTACTCAATTTTGGACCCCACGTGCTGGAGACGGTGTATATCTCTTTTGAACAGAGTGTGTAGGAGTTTAGCTCATATTCGCCAGAAGATTGACAAAAGCATAGAAAGAAATATTTTGTTTTTTTGAAACCTTGTTTGAGCTGTTTTCTGCTCTTTTTATCCTTCCCCTTTACTACCAATATCATCAGGTTTTCTTAGGTTGATCAGGAGTCTTCATAATGCTAAATTCGTTCTTTTTTATCTGGTCTTTAAGGTTGAATAAATCCCTCAGAATTTGCACTAAAAAAATGGTTCTGCTGCTGTCACAATTTTTTGTTCCAACTTAGGCTCTGATTCTGACTCAGTTTCGTACGATATCTGACCATCCTAGGTATATTCTGTCACTCATTACATGTTGAAAAATTGACGTACACCTTTATTAGGTCCTAGGGATCATTGTTCTTATAGCAGATTCTCAGTCAGATTTGGATGCTCAGTATTGTCAGATCAAGAACTTTTTTGATCAACCAGATTACTGCCAAATTCTGTTCTTTAAAATGATTTTATCTCCCTTCGACTCCTTCATCAAAGTTGTAGTCCTAGACGCGTAGATAAATTTGGGCTTTTGAATCGCTTGGTTTCGATATCAAAAGCTCAAGATATTCCCGTTTGAATATCTAGTGTGAAAGCAGGGATTCCTGCCGCAAGAATGATTTTTTTGCCCAAGTTCGCGGGACTGATTCGAAGGATTTTTTTTTACCAAGGACTGAATCGAAAAGTGCTAAAATGAGGGATTGAATTGAAGAAGGATATTGAAAGCTGGAGAGGGGGGTTGGATCATCATAAATGACAGGATTTTTTACCACACCGAATAGGGAAAATAAGACTTTGCAGCATGCACCCTTACCCATCTGATTTTTTTTCCTTTTTTCCTCTGCAAATTTCCTGCTGGTTTCCATGTTTGTCTTGCTGAATGGAGAGCTGCAGACCACGTTTTTATTGATTCATTTCAAAGGAAACAGCTGGTGCCTCATGGTCCCAGCTATGGAAGGAAAGAAAGGAGCTGTACCACCCTTCGATCAATAGAAATTAAGTGCTGAAAATTAGAATAGGAATAAGAATATTTCAGTTTCCTTTTTGCGTTTTTTTACTGCACATCAGCAGGGATTTGCATCCTAGAATTAATGCATTGAATCTTTCCTAAATAGAGATATGTTAGACTATATATAAACCCCTCTAATGACCTAGCAGAGGCGGCAGAAAAAGAGAGCAGAAAAATAGCAAAAAAAAAGGAGTAGAAAAATAAGAGAAAAAGAGAGAACGGGAGAGAGGATAGGAAAAGAAAGACAAGAAAAACGCAAGAGAGAGGCAGTGGAAAAAAAACGCAGAAAAACAGAGAGAGTTTCTTTCTTGCATTCTTGAGTTACTGTGAGGGAAGAGGAGAAAAAAAGACAAGACGGAGAGGGGGTTTTGCTATAAACTTTGAAAGCAACGTGCGCTTGGTTTTTATTTCAGTTGTTGCAGTAAACCATTTCAGCGGGACCTGCAGGTATTTGTTTTGATGTTTAAACAACTGTTTTGTCTTCTGGCTTTTCACTTTCGTTTTCTATTTCCTTTTTGCCATAAAATGAATGCTTGTCTTCTGTTTCTTCCCGTGGCTGTGAGTTTAGATTTTTTTGTGTTAGAGTTGCGGGTTCCTTGTTTCGTTTTTTTCTTTCTGGTTCATAAGGAACCGTGGGAGGGGGGCTGTTGTTTCTTCATCATCAGCTCCCTTTTATGTTCGTTTTTTTTCCTGCTTCTTGAGAGATTAGAAGGTCATGGTTTTGTTTTTTCTATATATACATGAATAGAGCATGCTTTTTTTCTTTCTTTCTTTCTTTATTGCTGTC
>Ga0307517_10011561_pt1 | contig 12222 bp, 12 predicted proteins | sample 23_EM_MG_FD_194515 | JGI IMG/M metagenome (GOLD analysis project Ga0307517, IMG submission 194515) | Populus trichocarpa ectomycorrhiza microbial communities from riparian zone in the Pacific Northwest, United States - 23_EM | ecosystem: Host-associated > Plants > Roots > Unclassified | place...
TGGGATTTCAGGTTGACTAAGCTGCACATTTTCTTTGGTTTTGGTTAAAGGAGGTCGCTAGATGGGATCTCAGGTTAACGGAAAAGAAAAAGAGAGAGAGAGAGAGAGAGAGAGAGAGAGAGAAGTTAGGTCTTTAGATGAGTGAATATTCAACAAGTTAGGAAGACAAGAAGACAAGTTTTCTTTACACAGCTTACTATGCAAAACATTGAGGAGTTTTGCTTCGTAAGCATTGTAAAGAGAGGGCATCTGTTGCTACCAAATTTTTGACCCATGTTTTGATAAATTTTCAGAAAAAAATCCAAAAATAGCGAAAAACAATGAAAATCCAAAAATTAGGTTTTTTTTAAATATATTTGCATCGTTTTTTAGCATTTTTAGCATCGTCTCAAAAGAATTTAAATTTTCAAAGATCTTTGGAACGCGTTCGACTTTTAACACGTCATTTTTAAAAATTATTGATTTTCCTCATTGAGTCGATGTTGATATTGCTCATTTTCAAAAAAATACACAAAATGTAAGAAAAATCAAAATTTACAAAAAAAGAAGTTGAGGGACCAAGTTTGAGACCTAGCAATATTTTTGCCTATAAATAGTAGCCTTTAACACATAAAAGAGGGGGGGACAATTTTGCACATTTAGAGAAAAACACAAAAAACCCTAACCCTAAAATTCATCTCTACCCAACCAGCCGCCCCCCACCTATCCTGCTGCCGCACCCCCCTGCTTGAATTTGAAAACTCGGTGCTTCTTGATTGTAGGATTGACCTGAAAACTCTTCCTGATGACATGGTTGATCTTCTCATTTCCTTGAGAAATTGTTAATGGTAGGGCTTATCTCATCTTCTTTATGGCAGGCTTTTCTTGTTTTTCCTGGTGACAGGGTTTGAACTTTATTTTTCTTTGAGAATTCCATAATCTTGCTGGACTTCATTGAGGTTTTTTCCTGTAACAATTCAAAAAATATTTGATGCAGTGTTTTGAGGTTAGATGACATGCATGCATCCTTACCTGATTTGAAATATAGGTCCCCCCTCTTTAATGTTCCATTGTCATAGCGTGCCTTTGTTTGCTATTCAAAGCCTTCTTTGTTCTTCTATACACTAGCTCGTTCGTGTGCCAGCCCTTCACTCAAATGTAAGTCCAGTGCCCATCATAGGCTATCTAGGATGATTATTGCACTCGTTGTTTATCAAGCTCGACAATGCCCCCAAGTATGGTGTTGCTTGATTCATCATGAAAGAGCTTAACCAATCATTCATCTTCTGGATTCTCTCGAGAACTCTTATTTGATTAGTTGTGTGCATCTTGCCAACACCCATCATAGATTGTTAATCAACCAAAAACTTGCCACCAATTGAAACAATACTCTTTAAGTATATGTTATCATGGAACCATCAATGAACTATCAAGTCGTTTAGACATGCATCTCATAGCTTGCAATAAAAGGCTCATGGTTGTATGCTCAATGTTCTTCTTAATGGTTCCTCTCAGCTTGTTAAAACAAATTGTGAAAAGAAATGCATTGGCATCATCAATGATTTTCATTTTATCACCTATATTCATGCGGTGAAGTGCCCCTTTGAGATTTAAAATAGATGGTCCCACAATCAGTCTTGGTGGTGTGCATCCTTCTGACTTTCATTCAAATACCCCATGTGATACCATCTTTCAGGAGTCATAGCCATGTTTGAGAGGGTAACCCAAGATGACGATATAAAAATGTCTTTCAAGCTCAACATTGTCTCATAGTCAGTCTTGGTGGTGTGCATCCTTCTGACTTTCAATCAAATGCATTATATGTGATACCATATTTTAGGAGTCATAGCCATGTTTGAAAGGATAAACCCAGATGGAGATATGAAGATGTCCTTCAAGATGATCAAGGAATGTTAGTCATTCATATCAAGGATTTTGCAAGCTCGATTGATGTTCTTCTTGTTTGACAATCTTTCTTGTTTTAGAATCAACTCTCATATTTCAAAGATCATATCTATTCAAAGTCTAGTTGGTAAAATGAAATTAGAGATGTCAATTTTTGGAAGTATTTTTAAAAATCAAGCTTATTTGGTTAATAACCCAACATACATCATTCAATATATGCAATCCTTTGATTGTCTTGTATTTTGAAAACAGAAATTGACCCGTTGTAAGATTAAAATAGCTTTTTTTATGGTTCTTTGTGTCAATTTAAATCTTTGATCTTGGTTATATCTTTTGATGGTACGTGATGAGGTGAGCTTATATGAAATTAAAAAAAAACAAGATGCTCAAGTCAAAACTCGATGTTTTATTAAGAAACATTGTTTCTTTTGAGCACCTATTTTATCAGCATACATAATAATCAGTAGCTTAATTTATGAAGCCACGACCCTTATGAAAAATCTCTTCAAGTTTTTTAGAGCACCCTTAATCAGTTCAAATTGCTTACTTGATTAAAAAGGACTTTTTAAAGCACGTAATCCAAGTTATGGTTCATGGCTATGAAAGAAAAGGAAATTCATACGCTCAAAAGGTGTTTGAAGGTTTCAAAGATCTAGGATTAACATCAAATTTTCATCAACTCTCTTTCTTTTGTTATCTTTGTAGAGAAAATGACATATAACCATGTTAACTTCAAAAATCAAAATTCTCTTAACATAGGTCATAATACAAATCCAACTTTTCTTTTGATGAATAATTAATCTAATCTTTTAAAGACATCAGAGGCTTTATTATAGATACCAAAAGACATGTCTGTAATTTTTTTTGGTGTTGACTTTTGGTATTTGTTGTGTCTTTCCTCAATTGAAACTTTTTTTTGCCCTTATTAGACTTCATAGGCGTTCTCCTTCCTTGCCTTTAAGTGTAGGCAAATTTCACTTTTTTGGCTTTTATATAGCCTTCCTCAAAGTTTTCTTATATGCTCCCCAGTTTATAGCTTCTTTTTTTCTTTTAGCCCTCTTTCAATCGTTGGACTTTTGTTCTTAGCGTTCTTTTTACCATGGATTCCATTTTTCTCTTCATCTTTTTCTAACAAAAGTCTCTTATTTGCCCCCAGTATAGGGTGTGATCCTAGTCAGGGTTTTTATAAGCAAGAAAATCATTTTGGCTCAAATAGGGGACCATAAAGGATATATCTTTAGAAAGTGAAGGGATAACAAAGATGACCTTTCTCATTTCAAGCAAGGTCGGTTAGAACCGATAAATTTTGACTTCATCAAGTGTAATGATTTGGACTTGTAAGAGTTATGATTCGTAAGTCCATAATTATTGAATCCACTACCTATCATTATGCATATTGCTAAAACTTAGCTACATGATGTGTGGTTCAATTTCATGTGTGAGTTCAATTTGTTTGGTCACCTCATGTTGCGATTTTAATAAACATCAAGTCATTTCTGCAATCAAAATACTTTTAATCTTTCAGGATTGATTAACCTTAATCACATATTTTATCAAAAATGAAATGCATAATAACAAAGAGACAAAGAAAAGACATGTTTCATTAAAGGATGAGATGTGATCCTAAAATAAAATGCAGAATAGCAAAATTCCATAACAATATGATTGACAATTCAACACCTTTTTTGGATCAGCTTTTCTAGCAATATCTGTGTTTTTCCAAGCATTTTCGATCACTTATCATTCTAAGGATGTTCTAATGACAATATGGTCGATGACACCATCTTTCACAAACTCAAACTCACCTATTGCTCACCAACCTCTAAACTTGTTTCTTGAAATTCTTGTAACTATTCAACTGAATGGCCTAGGATCCCATCGTGATATTCACATCTCTTATCTGGATTATACCACTTAGGAAACAGTGATTGCATGAGATTTCATGGAGTCAGGGCAATAAGTCCAGAGCCAAACAGATGCTAGTAGACAAACTCGAGTGACAGAGGTATGTCAATCTTTGACAATGACAATTAAGTAGTTAATGTTACAGCGAGACTTAACACAACTAAGGTTTCCCAATTGAAAGTCATCTTCAGATTCATCTGTCATCCTTGTTCTGGAATCCATGGTAGGACCTCCAATTTTTCTCATCTTGATAGCTTGTTCAATTATTTTGGCAATCCTCACAATTTCATATCAATCTTCCAAAGTTGTTGTGGTTATCTGGGGACTGTTGGAAACCTTCTAATGCTGTTAAGTAATCATGGCAGCGCATGAAACCATGCAGCATGGCCATTACCGACACATGGAATCATGCGTTGTCTCTACTAGAGGAGATCTTGATGAATTTGAAACTCCTTTGTCTCCTCTTCGATTCCTCACTAACAGTGCAGTAAATAGACACCTGTAGAGGGAGTTCTACTATGTTGAAGTTTCAATCTTCTTCTTGTTTTTTAGTCCAAGTCTGTCTCTTCACCCTACTTTTACGTTTTAATGCTGACATTGGTGAGAGACAATTATAGATGATCTAAAACTACTACATCCCTTCTTGGATTCCCCACTAGCAGAGCCACATACAGATCTCTGTAGAAAAAGATTTGCTACATTGAAAGTCAACATCAACTCTTGTTTTTCAAACCCATATCCTGTTCTACTGGACTGGAATGAAGCTCACGATAGAGGTGGCTGGGAAGAAGGTCCTGACTCATAGCACAGAAGGTTGGCAGTTGTTGGATGCTACTGGAAGGTGATGTAAAGGTTGTGAACAACTAACGGTGCAGCTAAACAAGAAAGGATGTTGTCTTTCGTTGATGACTGAAGGCGTTGCTACTACTATTCATGACTAAAAAGGAGGAGAAGAGGTGCAACTTCGGTGTTGTTGCCGCTGCTAGTGGAGTGCTAAGGAGAAGAGTTAATTATTTTTCCTTATGTGTGGGAAATGGACTGACGGTGTTTCCACAAGATGTTGTGCAGACGTTGCCTTTCCATTCTTGAAGCTTAGCATTTGTTTAAGCTAATTTGTGAGTCTAGCTACTTCACCTTTGATAGTCTCAATTTTCTTTTGATAGGTTTTAATCTTTATGTGGGACAAAGGGTATGTTGACTATTTAGTCTCGAAAGGGTCTCATATCTGCCCAGTGACAATTTTTGTAAAGACAGTTTGGGGGCGTTGCGAGAAATGGTTAAGGCACATATGTCCACTGTTACCAAGCAGGCTATGTCCACTGTTACCAAGCAGGCACTCAGATATTAGTTGGGTGTTTCACGCATATAAATCCTGACCAATAGTTATAGGGCATATCGTTAATCCCCCCACCTAACTTAGAAACTTCTGTGTGCTTGAAAATTTAAGACGTGATGCATGAGGCAATTCTATGCATAGTACTAGAAATTCAATGAATACAAACCATAGTTTTGAAACCCAGCCCGGCCCGGGACCCGGCCGACCCGGGGCTAGAACCGGGCCGAGTTGATGAAAAAATAGGAAAAGTCATGACTCGGCCGACCCGGCGGGTTGACCCGGCAAAACCCGGTCAAAAACCCGGTTGCAACCCGTTGACTTTTGTTTTTTACTAAAACGACGCCGTTTTGAATTTTTTTTAAAATAGGGATTGACTCGGCCGACCTGATGACCGGGCCGGGTTTAAAAACTATGATACAAACGAAATTGTCAACGGAATGTTTCTGTCGGTATTTTGCGGTGATATTTACCGATCGAATTTTTTCCCTTGCTAAAATTATCAGTATATACCGATAGAAACATTTCATTGGTATATACTAAAGGAATCACAGACAGTATATAAAGAATTTTAAAAAACAAATCAATGCGATGACATGGAAGTTTTTGTGGATGATTTTACCGATGGAATTACAGTGGGATTCAAATAGAGATATTTGTACAATGATGTGTCTACTTCACCGACAGGATGGCCGATGAATTTACAGACATGTATATTTCGTTAGTAATTCCATCAGTAATAGTTAATATATAACAGCCATCAACCTTCCCCTCCCCTCCCCTCCCCTATTTCTCCTTCTTCTTCCCCCCTACATCTAAACAACCTCCCCCCACTATAAACAACCCCCCCCCCCAAAATATCCCCCTTCATCTCAACACAACTCATAGTTCTTTAACTTTTGTAGTCACAACATCCGTGTTCTGATTTATTATGAATTTTAATTTCATTTTTAGTAAGTAAATCTATTTTCTTCTTCTTTTTAACATAATTTTAAAATGTCAATTTTGTTATTGATTGTTTTTTTAGTAAATGTATTTTGTTGGGGTGTTTACTTGTTTTATTGTTTTTTTTCAAACAAACTTGTAGTATGGATTTCTAATTTTATACTTGTTATGTTTTGTTTTAGATTTTATAAAATTGTATTTGTTTGTAAATTGTTGAAACTTATGTCAAATTACCGTCTTAGATGTGTTGTGATGAAATAAATAATGACTTGTTTAACGAGTCTGTTTTAATTTTTGTCAATTTTATTGCCGAGTTGTAATTTCCATAAATTAATGTGTAAAAATTTGTATGTACGTAGATAATTGATAATGAATATTTTAAGAGAAGTTTGAAAGTAAGTTGGATAATCTTGAGCTAAACCAATATTTTTGCAATTTTATTTACTTAACGTAGTTAATTAATACATGTTGTCATCATTATTTTATAGAGGTTCGATAGAAGTCATGGATGATCGTTCATGGATGTATCGAGATTCATCACAAGGATTGTGGAGGATGGATTATTGTAATATGGTTCAGAGTTTTATTAATTTCGCAACATCTATTCCGAGAAATATTAGTGGAGGCGGTATTAGGTGTCCATGCAGGAGGTGTAAAAATAAAAAAGTTTCTTCATCTAGATGTTGTAACGATGCATCTTCTACACAAAGGGTTCATGGAGGATTACATGTGTTGGTATGCACACGGAAAACTATTTGTTCATAACGAAAGGATGGTTGGGTCACCTTCTAATGCTAGCAACGTGCATGGAGTTGTAAATGACAACAGTAATCCTTACAGGAATATGGTTATGGATGCAATGAGAATGAATCAAGGTAATGTCGGTCAAGGTCCAATCGTAGAAGAAGAACCTAATACAGACGCGACCAGGTTTTTTGATCATTTGAAAGATTCTGATGAAACATTATAGGATGGTTGCATAAATCATAGTAAATTATCGGTCGTTGCACATGTGTTCACCATCAAGTTAGATTATGGGTTGAGTGAGGCTGGTTATGACAGAATTGTAAAATGGCGAAAAGCATTTTATCTAAAGGGAACAGGCTGAAATAAAACTTCTCTACTAAATCCATGATGAAACCCCTCGGTTTAGGATACCAAAAAATTAACATGTGTCCAAACTTCTGCATATTGTACTACCTTGAAAATGTTGAGCTAACTTAGTGCATGACATGTGGGCATTCCCGTTACAAACCCAGAACTGACATAGGAAAGACTCTTGTAGTATTTAAAAAACTTAGATACTTCCTAATCACACCTAGATTGCAGAGGTTATTCATGTCACCAAAGACTATTGAGCACATGACATAGCACCAATCACATGATGTGATGGATGGAATGATGGTGCATCCTTCTAACGGTGAAGCATGGAAACACGTTAACAGTGTGCATCCTCACTTTTCAGTTAAATCAAGGAATGTGCATCTTGGGTTGTGTATAGACGGATTCAACCCATTCGGGTCATTTGCTACTCCTTATTCTAGTTGGTTGGTTATACTTATAGTTTACAACTTACCACCGGGGATGTGTATGAGGCTGGAGTTCATGTTTTCATCTACGGTCATACCCGATCCTAACAGTCCGAGTTGGAATATAGATGTTTGTCTTCAACCATTGATTGATGAGCTGACACAATTGTGGTCCTTTGGGGTTTGACTTATGATTTATCGAGAAAACAAAATTTTCTTATGAAGGCAGCTTTGATGTGGACTATCAATTATTTTCTAGCTTATGGAATGGTTTCTGATTGAAGCACGCATGGAAAACTAGCATGTACATACTGCATGGAAAACAACAAGGCATTCACGTTAACAAACAAGGGTAAAGCGTCTTTTTTTTACTACCACTAGCGTTTCTTGCCAACAGATCACAAGTACAGAAAAAATAAAAAGGATTTTTTTGTTGGCATAGTTAAAAAAGATGTTGCACCCCCACGTCTTTCTGGTGAAGAATAGCATGATGTAGTGTCAGAGTACAGTGATATTGTGTTTGGTTTCTAATCCGGTAAGTAGAAGTTTCTTGGTTTTGGTTTGACCCATAACTAGGTAAAACGAAGTTTTTTTTGGGAGCTTCCATATTGGAAGACCAATCTCCTCCGTCATAACTTTAACGTCATGCACATAGAAAAGAATGTGTTTGAAAACATTTTCAACATGGTCATGGACGTGAAGGGGAAGACAAAGGACAACATCAAGGCTAGAATGAATATAGCATTGTTTTGTCACCATAAAAATAAAGAGTTGGTTTTTTATGGGTCATGGGTCGCAAAGCCGAAAGCAAACTTCGCCTTAAAGAATAATCCACAACTACTAGTCTCCCAATGACTTAAGACTCCCGATAGACATGCCTTGAACATATCAAGGTTGGTTAATTTGGAGGAATGTAGATTATATGGAATGAAGAGCCATGACTGCCACATGTTTATGCAAACACTCATTCCACTAGCATATCGTGATTTATTGGCAAAAGGAATATGAGATGCACTAATAGAAATTAGTCATTTCTTTATAGATATATGCTCCAGCAAGTTGCAAACACAACTAATTGAGAGGCTTGAAACGAATATCATCGAGACAATATGCAAACTTGAGATGATATTCCCTCCATCCTTTTTTGGACTCTATAGAGCATCTACTCATACATTAATCATATGAGGCCAAAGTTGGAGGCCCGATCCAGTATAGATGGATGTATCCATTCGAGAGGTTAGATATTATAAATGCAATGTATTGCTAATGTATTTTCATTGTTTTTTATAATTTAAAATATTTGTTTAATTCTATGCAGGTACCTTTTCAATCTTAAGAAAAAAGGTTAAGAAGAAGGTGCATGTTGAAGCTTCAATATGTGAGGCATATATTTTTGAGGAGATCTCAATATTTATCTCATACTATTTCGAGCCTCATTTGAGAACAAGAATCAACCGCATTCCATGACATGATGATGGTGGTGAAGTGCCTTTAAGTGGAAACTTGTCAATATTATCCAATCCTGGACAACCCACACCTAAAAATGTTGTAAGAGGAAGATATTTGTCTAAAATAAAATTCAAACAAGCACATAATTATGTGCTATTTAACTGCGATGAACTGACTTTTTATTCGGCAAGTATATATACTACTTAAACTTGGTTGTGAATTGACTATTTATCTATTATAATATCACAAACTCATACATTTTTTAAAACCTTGTAGGCAACATCAACAATATTTACTGTCTAATAACTCACAGTTAACGGAATCTCAAATCTTTTGATTACAAGATGAACAATTTGCCACGTGATTCAAAACACATGTAAGTACTATCACTAACTCATTATCTATCATTGTACTTAATTTTGTTACAGAATTCTTGTTTAGTGTTCATTATTGTACTTCATGTACAAGGTTTATCAAATGGGAAGGAATGCTAGTACTTCATTGTCTTTACTAAGCCTGGATCCTGAAAGAAAAGTGAAGTGCTACAACGAGTATTTTGTCAATGGATATGTGTTTCATACTAAAGAATACGGATATGAAAGAAAGACATATAATAGTGGTGTTGATGTTAAGGGATCGACTTGTAGGGAGTTTGAAATTGACTATTATAATAAATTAAAAAAGAGGTCGTTGAATTGCAATATCATAGTGAGTATTGTCACATGTGTGCGGCGTTGCTGCGATCGTCCACTCTCGCTCAAGTATTTGTATCTACCTGGCAAATATGGAGAGACAAGGAATTCTTGTCTTTTATTAGTGGAAAATTAGAACGGGAGTCGCCACCTAGTATTTTGGTCACTAGGAACCCTAACTGGTCTCAGAGATCAAGCACAGAGACCGATTGCGTAAAGGGAATGTATTAGCACCCCAACTACGCTCTACCTAAGGTAGGCTGCATTGTTTGATTGTCTAATGAAAAAATAAGGTCTTGTCGTGTTTTCTAATTGTTGGTCTGTCTATGGTTCAAGAAAAGCCCTTATTTGTAAGGAGGTTCTTAACTTATCGGGTAAAACCTAATCATTCTAACGTCAACAAAAGAATTTAATATCTGAAATGCATCTTACGTATAAGGTCATAACCCTAGATACTAAAAGAAAACAAAATAATTTTTTTTGAAAATTTTAAAATATTGGCCTAGTTCTCGTGACTTTAATAAACTGGTTATTAAAGTCAAAATGCATGCTAAAATGTATTTTTTGAAGTTTTCTTTGTTGTATGAAAATACAATATGATTTTTTTTTTGCTTTGAGAGACTTGGCCGTATGCATGAAAACAAAAACATGTTTTTTTATGTTTTGATGAAAACCGGGTATTTTAATACCGGATTTGTATTTTTACGATATAAAAATTCAAACCAATATTAAGCAAAATTTAGTAGAAAAATACGTGAGGAAATCACAATTTTTTTCGGAAATGTTTTTTTGAATTTTTTTATGGACTGGGCTGGACCCGACTCCCTTATTTTGGGTTGCGCCGGACTTGTCAGGCCCAGTGAACAGTAGAGAGTGAATTAATTCACTCTCTATTGTTCACACAGAACAGTGGAGACGGTGCAGCGAAGAAGAAGAAGAAGAAGAAGAAGAAGGAACAGGGGTGGACCTGCGGTGGCTTCGAGGCAGTGCTGCTGGCGGTTGCTGACCGGAGAACAGCTTGGATGGTGGTGGGCCTTTCTTCTTCTTCTCTGTGTTTTTTCTTCTACTCTGTTCTCCTCTGTTTCTGTTTTTCTGTGTTTCTTTTTCTCCCCGCTTCTGTCTCCTGCTTCTCCTTTCTTCTTCTATTTCTAATGGTGGCTGCTGTTGTTGGTTGCACTGCTGGTGGCGGAGGAGTTAATGTCGCGGCTCAGTGGTTGTGGCAACCAGTGCTGCTGTTTTTCTCCTTTTTCACATTGTTGCAGCAAGGGAGGAAGATGGTGAGAGGCTGATGGTGGCACTGCTGGAGGTTGCTTCCCAGTGGAGTCGCCATTCTGCTATTATGGTCTGGTTGAAATTAACTCAAAAGCTAGACTCCGCAACGTAAACGATGTCTTTGTTTTCGCCAAGCAATGCCAGCAAATTTATTACACATACACATCTTCCTTTAGAAATGATCGTTCAAGAGTTGATTGATTATCCATTTTAAAAATGAAACCCAGGGGTCGTGTCGAGGTTGTTCAGGATGAGAACGAAGACACAAGTGTGGGAGATGATGTCTTTCAAGTTACTAAGTTGGTTGAACCATATCAATTTGCTCCATTGATTGACTTAGAAAAAAATTCAATTTTTTGCGTCTTCGATAATAGTCTTGTTGATGTTGAGCTGAGGAGTTAAATGTTGTTCTGAGCTTCAATGAACAAGCACAAGTCGATGAAGATGATGATAACAATGTTATCAACGTTGAAGATTGCGATGGAGCTGATGACAATTCAATTGAAGAAGAAGAATAAGAAGAAGAAGATAATTCTAACTAACTATTAGAACATATAATATTTATGGATGAAATTATATACAAAGAAATATTTATTTTATAATTGTTATGTGAATTCCTATTATAGTGTTGTGCGTGCAACTTTCAATTTAAGTATTTGCAGGGCGGATATACAGGGAATACAGACACAATCTGTCATCACTGTGCATATTACCGATGAAAACATTGATGGTTTGTGTTCGTCGGTGTATTCTAGATGTGAGGGAACCAGTGTTATTAAACCCAGCCCGACCCGGCAGGTCGACCCGGGACCCGGTTGACCCGGTGGCTGGACCGGTTCGGGTTTACTAAAAGAGCAGCTAGGGCAACAGCCCGGTTAAACCCGAGCGACCCAGGCGAGACCCGGTTTTTTTTTTCAAATGTGGGATTTGAAACCCATTAGTATATAACTATATATACTCTATGTTCCCAAGAAAAAAGTCATGTTTTTTCAATGTGAGATAAAAAAACCTTTTGGTTTAAATACTTCAACTTAAAAGGATAACATATTATCTTTTCAATGTGAAATTTGAAGCCCTTTCGTATATATACTCTATGTTCCCAAGAAAAAATTCATGTTTTTTCAATGTGGGATAAAAAAACCTTTTGGTTTAAATATTTCAACTTAAAAGGATAACATGGTATCTTTTCAATGTGGGATTTGAAGCCAAAAGG
>Ga0307517_10011562_pt1 | contig 12220 bp, 9 predicted proteins | sample 23_EM_MG_FD_194515 | JGI IMG/M metagenome (GOLD analysis project Ga0307517, IMG submission 194515) | Populus trichocarpa ectomycorrhiza microbial communities from riparian zone in the Pacific Northwest, United States - 23_EM | ecosystem: Host-associated > Plants > Roots > Unclassified | place...
CGTGGATGAACTCTATTTTTTTTTTTGGGGGGGGAGATGAAGTGATGAACTCTAATTTTTCTTTTTTTCCTCAAACGGGCACTGAGTTACAACACTTGGTTTTGACGTTGGGTACACACAACAACAACAACACGTATTTGAAGCAACATTCAATGCATAACCAGAGAGAAAAAGGCACAGAGACAAGAAACAAAAGGGTAATGAATTCAAGAACTGGCACCAGCTTGTGCGGCACTAGGAGGTGGCAAATAGACTGCCTCGCATGTGTTTAGGGCAAGGTGATACAGTATCTAGGCATGTACCATACTATGTGCCATTATTTTTCAGATCGGCCGGCCCTAAATCCTACTCTTGCATGATTGAGCCATGCAAGAAGGCCCCATCTCCCCCATTGAGCAATCACACTCTCACCTTGAGGTTCATGCTTGAGGACATGAAAAGGAAACTTCAACGTGGATGGAGAGCACTCTCGACTTCCTTCTTTGTTTCTAAATGACAGTAGCAAGAGTTATTAAAACCTGTTCAAAGGTTTTGTTTGTGGGTAAATAAAAAATGATACTGTTTCATCCTTTTTCTCTTAAATCAAGCTGGGGTTAATTTAATCATTGATTGACCTGTTGTGGGTTAATCGAATTAATTCTCAGTTGATTTTATTTAAAATTTATATTTTATTTTCTCATTCTTTTTATGAATCGAAAGCGAAACTCCCTAGTAGGAACCTTAAGGATGTGTTTGGAATTATATTAGCGGTGGTGGTTCAAAGTATTTTTTTATTAAGAAATATATCAAAATAAATTTTTTTTATTTTTTAAAAATTATTTTTAATATCAACACATCAAAACAGTTTAAAATAAATTTTAAAATTTAACTTACCAAACCCACCTTAAATCTTAAACTCAGACAATCCCTTTATAACGAGATCAACCACTTTAAGCAGATGGAATCTCCATTTTGGAGGTCGCACGAAAAGAATTGAGTAAAAGAATTGAGCATGGTCTGTCTCTTCAAGGAAACTCCAATGTCCAGTCGTTTAAGATAAGGGTCAGGGAAGTCAATGTGATGGTTGGAATGATGCTAAGGTAGTTTGAACCTTCTAAAGCCCAGTCGGCTAGGTCCACGACTCGAAGCTCATGCCACGGCCCAAATTACCTGTTTATTTGATTTTATTTTATCCTGTCAAATTGCCGTCCAGTAATGTTCTCAAACCGTTGTATGTTTTTAAGTCTCGTAATAAAAATATATATTGCACACGAGAAACAAGCTCGTATTGTAAAATAGGAGACCGCGGCAATTAAGCAATGTCTTCAAAGCATATTTATAAGGAGTGCACCCGTCAGTTGAGAGGTTGAAATCCATTTTAACCACGCGTCTCTCGCACCCCACATCACGTGACCAGTTTTCTCCCGCGGTCCGTACGTTTCACAATTGCCAACCATCCCACACGCTAAAAAAATTAAAATACTTCTAGCACTCAGGAAAAAAAAAAAACCGCCTGAGAGAAAGAGAGGAGGAGAGGAATGGGGGAGATCGCAGACATGCCAGACACAACAATGAAGAAGAAGAAAAAAGGAAGACCTTCTCTTTTAGAGCTTAAAAAACGCTCTCTCAAGCAGCAGCAGCAACAGCAGCAACAAGAAAGCCCTAATTACCTTGAAAACCCTAATTCTCTCAATTCCAATCCTGTCCTTCCTAACCGTCGATCCACTCGCCGGAGCTCTAATTCTTATGCACCGGAATGGATTGATGGAGACGACGACGAAGAAAACGACGAAGACGATGAGCGTAAAGAGAAGAAGCACAAGCTCTTGCGAGGATTGAATTCTCAAAAAAATAACAACCAGAATTCCAATACGTTGCCTCCTTCAAACTCTGATTCGAATGCTGGTGGCGGTAATCACGAGGAGGGAATTAGGAGGCGCAAGATCAGCGCCGTCCGTCTTGGATCTGATGATTTGGTGATTATCTAACCGCAAATTTTATTATTTACTATTATTTTTTGTTTTTATTAGAAAATAAAACAGAACGATTTTTTTCAGTGTTTTTGAATGATACTTTTTTTTTTATTTCGCGCGTTATTCGTTGTTTAAATGAGTTGGATCGGAGTGAGTTGTTGTGTTTGACCCGGTCAGGATTGTTTTCTTTTTTTTTCTGGTAATTTATTTCTACTTTGAAAATCTTGGTAGTGGTGGATTTCAAGTTTCTATATATTTTTTTAATACTTTCTTTATATGCTAAATTCGAATATTTACCATAAATATTTTATTCTTAGTTGTTTGTTGTATTTAATCTTGTGTCTGGTGCCCAACATTATAGAAGCATAGATCTTGTTGTGTATAAAGCTTAATTTTGTCTTTTCTCTAATAATTCTAAGCCTCTTTCTTTTTCTGTACTTTCTCTGCTTTTGCTGTAACTTTCCTCATTGTTTCTTCACTAATAATTTAAATCACTGATTTGTAATTTTTTCTTGCAGGATGAAAAGGTTTTGAAAGGGACAGACACTCTTCATGGTATCAATTCAAACTCAAAATCTCATGAAAAGGGTTTTCTGGGAGGTCTTTAAAAAGTGTATGTTGGGAAATAATTAATTAAAACTGTGCCATATATTATATATATGTTTGTGTGTGTACAGGGTCATCGGTGGAGCCGGGTCCCACTACACCTTTGCCAGACAAAAAGTTGTTGGTCTTCATTCTTGACAGACTTCAAAAGTGGGTGTTGTTTTTAGCTGCTTAGATTTTTACTTTTCTTTTTGTAGTCTTCTTCTTTCGACTGAGTTAATCAGTTGCTTTCAATTGGGTTTTGATTGGTCTTATTGATTGCAGGAAGGACACTTATGGGGTTTTCTCTGAGCCAGTGGATCCAGAAGAGGTGCATTTATTATCACTTCGCAGTGTTGTGTTTGTTTGAAAGATAATTGAATATTGGTTGATACCAAATTGATTTTGGTACAGCTTCCTGATTACTTCGAGATCGTTGAGAATCCCATGGATTTTTCTACAGCGAGGAAAAAGTTAGATGAGGGAGCCTACACCAACTTGGAACAGTTTGAGGTTGGTTTGAGATTATTTTGCTTACTAACTTGGATTTGTAAGTCACCTTCTCTTAGTGGAGTTGCATCAATGACAAGTTGAGTCTATGCATTGGGGATAATCTCCTTCGCTGCTTCAACTTGTTACAATTATGTGGTTGTTTAGTGCTTTTGATATGTGTGGAACCTGATAAGAGATTTATTCTTAAAGCATAAGAAGATGTTTGAATAAGAAATGGATGTTGTAATTAAGATATGTTTGATACTAAAACATCCATTTTGTTTTGGGTTGGAGTCTAACTGTATAACAGATAAGAAAGAATTCTACTCTGTAGAACAGTGTTTCCTTGTACCCCTTATCTGATGGTCAAAATTTTCTATGCTGGTAGTTTGGTTAATTGCAGAAAGAGCTGTTACATTAACACCCAATCCCCATTTCTCTTTTTGGAAATTTAACAAATACCACCATAATGAACTTGTTGCTTGTTGCCACCTACAATGGCAAAAGTTATGATTTTCCCTTGAATAGCTCATGAAGATATTGAAACATTTCCTGTGATGTGTCCAGATTGTTGGTCTCTTTCTTTATAACATACCAAGTCCACTTTGTTACTTTTGTATCGATTGCTTCCTTGCTAGCAATTACCAGGAGACAAAATAGATGTTAGATCATGGAGTAACTAAACCTTTGAAGTGAGGATCAGCAGTGACCTTGTGCAAAATGTGTGCAGGTAATGCAACTGACTGCATTTACAGAGAGTATTTTGATTCTTTCCGAGGTGGGGTTCTTGGAACTCCTGTGGACAAAATGAAACTGCACAAGGATGGATATCCAAAAAAAATGGCATATTTTGCTTACCTGCCAACTAGCTATTTACCTTGAAATCAATTTCCTGTACTCTTGGTTTGCTTGTGGAAAAATGTATGTCATTCTTGCTGGCATTTGAAACTTTTGACATTTCTTTTGCGCAGAAAGATGTTCTTTTGATATGTTCAAATGCAATGCAATACAACTCCGCCGATACTATTTACTATCGACAGGTTTGGCTTCATCTCAATTCTGTTACTATTCTATATAGTTTTGCTAGTGTTATTTCTGAAAACCGTCATTTTTTTATTTAGGCACGGGCCATGCAAGAGATTGCAAAGAAGGACTTTGAACATCTTAGGCAAGATAGTGATGATAGTGAACCACAACCCAAAGTTGTGAGGAGAGGGAGGCCACCTGGCACAGGCAAGCTGAAAAATGCACTTGAGAGGTCGCCTGTTGATCGTGTTGGTCCTGAAGCATCCTCGGATGCAACTCTTGCCACTGGAGGAGATAATAATAGCTTGTCCAATGGTTACAATCTCAGAAGAAGTTCTTCATACAAGTACCAGCCTGCTGATTCATTGGTCAGGGCCTCTCATGGGTCCCACAACAACGAAAATCATTCTACCTGGTTATCTGAATGGGAAAATGAATTTCCAGGTATGGGACTGCTTGACTCTGCTTCTTGCTTTTGTATTCTGTCTGCTTACTATTCTGAACCTTTTTTTTTCTTCAATTGGCTATCTTTATCCAATAGCTATTGATGTATTTACTTGTCTTGCAGCTTCTGTTGTGAAGGCCGTGATAAAGTATGGGAAGAAACCGATTGTGCTAGACGAGAACAAGCGTGACACCTATAAGCATCCACTGGACTCCCATGAGCCATCTGTCTTGATGACCTTTGATGGAGAATTAAAGCAACTCATGGCGGTAATGTCCGAAGAAACTTTTAGAACTTTGTTTTGGTTTCCTAATGGAAAATTGATTTTCCATCTGTTGGTCTCCTGCAGTATGAGCCTTTTCACATCCTTTTGTTTAGGAGCAAGTACACCCCGCAGCATGTGGCCTTTGCCCATAATGTTTTTTCCTTTAACCATAAGTTGGGCATATGTTTATGATCCAATCAATTAATAGGCACTAGCCATATATCCGTCCCAGTTTTTTCCCCCACTTTTCAGTTTATAGGCAATATACGGTTTCATCTATTGGTAACCTTATTTCATTTTACTTTGATGTGCATTAGGTAGGTTTAAGCTCTGAGCATGGTTATGCAAGAAGTCTCGCTCGATTTGCTGCTGATCTCGGGCCTGTTGTCTGGAGAATGGCTTCAAAGAAAATTGAAAGTGTCTTGCCAACAGGAATTGAGTTTGGCCCTGGGTGGGTAGGAGAAAATAAAGCAATGGAGAAGCATAAGGTTTCAAACAGCCCCATATCTGATAACCATTTAAGCAGATTTCAACCTGCAACTTCCTTGAGTAGAGATGCGACATGGACTAAAGAAGACATGCTAGAAACTGTTGGTGGATTAAATTCTAAAAATGAGTTAACTACACTGAACAGTGCTACTGGTGGGATGAAATCTTTGCCTACTGTCTCGATTCAGCAGAAACCGATGATTCATCCTGATATGAATGGTTTCAGTGGAGGATTTGGATATAATTCTTCATCTCAAATAGGGATGGCGCGGCCTGTGGCACCTACAGGAAAGTTCAGTTTGGAGAAGCTGCACCCTGCAGTGCCATCCCAAATGTTTGGTGCGGTTCCACCTAGTAACAGCACCTTCATTTCAATGCCTGGGAACAATTTAAATTCGAATAAGGCTATGCTGTCAGAAACTTCAGGTGGATTATTGCAGTCTGGAATTTCTGCAGCTGTAGGGTCCAGCTCTGACTCTCATACATTACGCAATGTGGGGTTTGGTGGGAAATCATCTTGGCAGGGATTTTTACCCTATCATCAACAAGGTACTGTTCCATTTCCACCAGACCTGAACGTTGGATTCATGGCACCTGGCTCACCTTCTTCCAGCGTGCCAATTGGTTCACCACGGCAGCCAGATTTAGTATTGCAGCTCTGAGGTTGAACGGATCCCTTGCCATCTAATCAAACATGTTGAGTAATGTAGGTATTAGGTTTGAACATTTTCCAGCAGAAAAGGAATAAGAAATTGATAGAGGCAAGTCATTTTTTAATGGAGGGTGGCTTGCAACTCATTACTGGAATGATTCATAACATCAAATTGCGTAGGGGAAGAATTTTGTACAGATTAATGTATCATTATTTTTAGGCTTAAACCACAGTTTTATACTAGTAGTATGGATCTCAATTGAATCCTTGATTTTTAGATATTTTCAGGATTCTCATTGGAAGTGATAGCACTGATATGTTATGTTTTAGTTTAGTTTTTTATTGTATGATGTATAGTAATGTTTATGCGTCTCATTGCTTGCCTCCTTTAATTTTTTCATACTTTCCATTTTAGTCCTTTACTTTTTTACCTTTTCTTTTTCCGATCCAGCTTTTCAAAGTTGTACCATACCCCCTTCTTGATCTATAGCTTATCTGTGTAAAAAGCTTGCTATTACTTTCTCATTTGTAGCCGATTTCCCCATCAAATTCAGACGCGCAACATTTGCAACTCGATAGCCAGTCCAATAATCGAAGAACTGTGGATGATTGTTCATCTCTCAGCCATGGAAATGGAAGTTGTACTGAGACCTTGTTTGGTATTCAAGCAAGCTGTTTACTATCAGAATTGGACAAGCTGTGTAGAAGAGTTATATTCGCGTGCTCTGTTTTTTGCAAGTAAAAAACAAAGAAAAAAAGCAGAAGCAGAGGTTCAATTTCGAATTAGTCTCCCAAGTATGTAATGATTCTCACATGGTCCCTAAACTAAATAATCTCTCAATGAGCCCCCAGCATATCGGAATTCCTCAGTTGGGTCGTATCATCCAAGATCATCCAAAAATTGGTGACTATTTTCTCCACCAGCCCTCAATTGAGTCTCCAAACTAAGACTTTTCTCAATTCCCCCCTCTCATTTTCCCTATTCCCTTAAATTCAACAATGGGAAAACTTGAATGAAGCTTAATTTTAAACAAAAAAACAAAAGAAAACCATAATCTTGCGAGGGCAGGGTGGAAGTAATTAATGGAGTCACGAGGCATGAGGTGTTCTTCAATGCCATGGCAACCAAGTAAACTCTTTGAATCGAAAGATTCTTATACCTTTTGCCTTGTGGAACTGGCATGAGTATACTTGCAAATTGGGATTACATCAAACAACCCACCGTGTCATGTTTATTTTTTGTTTTTTAATGGTGTTTTTTTTAAATTAATATTTGTTTTTTACTTTAAATTACTTTTTTTTATATTTTTATATTATTTTTCCAAATAAAAAATATATTTAAAAAAAACAATCACTAATTCGGAAGAATCTCTATACCTCGTCATGATTTGTATATATTCCGGTGTGCATCGATTTTTGACTTCGTTCTCTAATGGAACCAAGACCAAACCTGACAAGTAATCACCATTAATGAATCAGTCAAATTCATGCTTTGGTGCCTAACTCAATTAATATTGTGTGGTTTTTGGTGCTATTTCTTTAATAGGGTTTTATTTTAAAATATATTAAAATATTCTTTTTATTTTTAAAATCATCGTATTAAAAATATCACCTTTACACCTCTTAAATAAAACATACTTTTAAAAAATACTTCAAAAATAAAAATCACCACACCTACCATGCATATTAGAGGGTGGCTTTCATAACATTTGTGGGTTTTTCTTTACCGTCGTTTTTTCAAATTCAAATTAAAACCATATATATACCAAACAAATTGCTTTTTTTTGAGATGGATGGCCGCCTAGTTCCTAATTAAAACAAGAGGGTTTTGTTCGGGTTGACCCAGCAGGCCGGGTCCGGGTTTTATAGCAGAGAACAAAGAAAGCAGCGCATAAAACAAATAGCAAAAAAACAAGGACAAGTGCATTAAAGATAAGACAAGATAACTCTAAATATTAATTCAATGTTGTTCTGTATTTCTTTCGATCATATTCTCTTACACGCCTTCTAAAAAACTTAACCAATCAACTGAACAATTTCGTCGTCGGTTGAGCGAAACCAAAAAAAAAATTGTGGTTTAATCGATCTAGGGTTTCTCTATGCTGTTCCTACTAATTAAAAAGAATAAAAGAACAGGTTAATCATATTTGCCATGCCATTTTACTTCCTGCCATGGTTTGCTTCTCAAACCATCTTTGTGCAAGCAGCTTCAACCTATCGTCTTGCACTTCACAAAACTTATGTTCCCACCCTGATGGCTCCACTGCTTCAAACCCTAATCCTGGCGCCCTATCTTTCGACAAAGGATTCAAACCTTTTGTCCAGTCCACTACGTACGCTGACACTCTTCGCCGGAACTTGACCTTAAATTCAGACCATGCTTGATACTTGTAATGGTTCACCACAGCAACTTCTAAACTAACTGGCTTCGTTCTGTACCCCTCCTTCAACTTAAAATGGTGTATTGCATTAAGCAATGAATGTTCAATTGCTTCTAATAAGACTATAGACTTGTGACGATTATCTTCTTTTCTCCTGCAAGTATACCCTTGTGTCACCCCTTCCAAGGGATGTGTTATCTGATTCGACGGACCAAACTCATTGCACCGAATCGAAACCTGACCAATCGGCCGAGGATCCGACCACCACTGGGTTTTCGGCAATAAGGATCTTAACATCGGATCATCAGGCGAAGGTTGTAATGAAGTAACCCATGATGGTGCAAAAACAAACTCATCAACATCTAAATACATCATCCAAGTGCATGAATCCTTAGCATACAATGAAGCGTGAGAGAAGCCAGCTTCTTGTGTCTTAGGCCAAATCCAAAAGAACGTTTCAATGTTATAGCCCTCTTGGTTGAGCTCCTTAATCACCTTCATCAAGTCATCATCACTGTCATTATCGTATAGCACAAACTTTTCTACTCCAATCTTCGAATGGTACATGACCCATTCTCTCAAGAACTTAGCCACGTCAAAAACCATGGTGCTGGCGCACAATAGCGACTTCGGCCTTTCAATTTCTAACTTGCGCCATGGAATATAGTACGCGACAGAAGGCATCATGAAACTGCTTTCCCCCTGGTGACGAATCTCAAGGGAGACTTTAATCCGTTTGTTTAGGCCGTTACCTTCCCCGCCATAACCGAACGACGTTAAATCTGGACGTTCGCACCTGAACACTTCTTGAATGGAGCTGGAAACGGCTGTTCTGACCGAGTTATTACTAGTCTCATCAATAAAAACGCAAGTCAACTCTTTGGGGGACAGGTTAATCCCTTGCCGATGATTCAATCCTTTGACGAACAAAACGACATCGTTTTCGGTCGTAAACGACTCGTAAGCAAGGCGAGTCCATCTCATCATCGGCTCCGGCGGCGGAGACGAAACCAGGAACTCCTCTCCTGAGCGAATCAAAACAGGCGACAAGAACGGCAACCGCCGACGATTTCTTTTCGGAAGGCCGCACTTGAATGTTGTCTGATTCGTCGAAGGCAAAACACCAGAGAACCTCGCCGGAGAAGTCTCGTTGTTCGGATAAAGACACAGGAAATCATTGCCGGATATTGAAGCAGTCATCGGAGGAGTACTTTCCGGCAAGACAATCAAAAGAACCTCCCAATCAGGTAACAAAACAGAGACCGATTTTACCCCCGAGGAATCTTGAATCGACGCCACGTGTCGCGTCAGGTAATTAATGTCTTCTTTAATGGCAAGAGAGGAGGAGGAGGAGGAATATCCTGGTATCTTAGAGATGGCGGTTAGATTAACAGACGGAAAGCTGATTTCCGTTGAGGCATAGATTGGATTGCAGGAGGAAAAATAAAGGGAGAAGGAGGCAAAGAGGAAAACGGAGAGGAAGAGGAAAAGAAACGCCGGAGAGACTTTACGACGCATCGTTTCAGAGAATTCAAAAGGGCGTGGAGAAATTAAGAGTAAACGGAGAAGTGGTGTGGAGGGGGATTTCTTTATATTCATTGTATTTTCCCTCTCAATTTCATAAGAAAAATAAAAAAGTCAAGAAGATGAAGAAGAAGGAAGTTAATTTATTTAATTAGTTAAAATAATAATAATAATAATGAAAACTGCGGATGGCGAGAGGGGGGGCAGAGAGAAATCACAGAGCATATATAGAAGAAAAGAAACTGGCGGAACTTTTCAGAGGTGGCGAGCTGATGGGCCGGGCCGGGTCGCATAAGATGGCGTCAGGGGCGGCTTCTTATTCTGTTCTTTGGCACGTTGTTATTTTACTTGGACTGTGACTATTTATTATAATGCTGATTTTATTTAATTACTTGGAGATTCTTTTCCTAATCACTTACTTTGTGACAATAATTTACTAAATAAATGGGTTTTTTAAAAATTCATGAAAAAGAAAGACTTGAACTTAATTCCTCTACGTTTTTTAGGGGCTCAAGTAATTTATTAAAAAAAACTCTTAATTCACGGTTGTTATTTATTTACAAGTTTTCACTGTTTTTAAATAAAAAAATATGAACAATATAATATGTATACATAAACACTTTTTAGCGGTGTACGTAAGAGATTAGATTTGTTTTTTATATTTAGTTAGTGTTAATTATAGATTTAATTTTAATCATAAATCTAATAATTAAAACGATATTTCTTTTGTTAACTATCATTGTTTTTCTAATTTGAATGAATTATAAAAAATATGAGATCACAACTATTATAGATTATAGTTTTGATTTTTTTATGAAGAATAATTGTTATTTTGATGTTTTTTTTTGTTTTGTTTTTTCATTGCAAAAATCCATCTTCATTTCCACTAACTAGACATGTTTTCTAGTTTCTTATTAAAAGAGAAGGAAGAATGGAAAAGGAAAAGGAATTTTGTTTTTTTGGTGATTTAATTATTCGGTAATGTTTGGTAATTGGTGGATTGCATGCATCATGTTAGATTGGATTGGACTGCCACCATGATTCTATTCCTGGAGATATGGTTCTGTGTGCCAGGAAATTGATTTATTAATATATTAATATATTGGTCAATTTCCATAAAATATTAACTTAGCTTATCCAAGCTGGCTACCAGATTAAAAATATTCAGGAAATATGCTTCTTGATAGCAATAATTATGTGAAAAAGGTAAGAAATCTTTTAGTGATTTATTGATCTAAAATCTAAAATCGATGCTTCCCACAAGTTTTCGAATTAATTCACATACTAATTAAATCTCTAATTCGGTTAATCTGTAAATATATGAGTTGATCTGTACGTATCTTGATTTTTTTTTAATAAAAAAAATACCATCTAAAAATATATCATTATTTTAATAAATAAAAAACGGTACTTTATAAAGATGAAACCTAATTAATTAATGATGGTTGGTTGTATTATTAAATTAATTAGGAAGAGAGGATCAAATATGACTGCTGTGACTTTTGCCAGATCAAAGAGAATATTATAATATGTTTCTTGTAAATGCATTGGCTTGCATGACCATCAAGTCGATCTTGCACGTATTCTCTTCGTGGACGAGGTCGAGCTGACTGTCTATTGTATTCGCGTGCACGTTATATAATTTTCTCCAGTGGCATTTTATTAATTATGGAAACGTTTGCTTTTTCAATTATTTTTTATATAGTTTGATATATCAATATCAAAAATTAAAAAAAGATATTATTGTATTTTTTATTGAAAAACAGCACACACACCATGGTTATAATGTACCATACATACACACTAAGCAGACAATAACCTCTTGCGCACTTCACGTTAAAGAAATTAACTTGGATGTTAAAGAAATTGTATTGATGAAACATAAACAGAAATTAATTGGATTTCACGTTACAAATATAAAGGCTTGCATTTACACTAATATTGATGAAATGAATTTGCAAATATGAAGGCATTTATTTACATTTCGTGCATGGTGAATTAACGAATTATTTGTCTATAAATATACAATAAAAGCCTACAAATTTAAATGATTTGCCCTTACACGTACAATCTATGATCAATCCATGATATATAGACTACAGTTTAAGTGGGTATAGTTCTGTGTGTGTGTCCCTAAATTTGCAGAGTCAACTAATTAAATCGCAGGTAAATATATTCTCCTTGAAAAGGAGTACTTCCCTTGTATTAAAAGTCTCAAAATCCAAGACGTGCGTTGGAAATTAAACTTTATGTGTACTGTAAACCACTGAACATTCAGAAGTCTTTTTTTTTTTTTTTCCAAAATATTTCCCATGAAATCATTGATTTTCAAAAGTTTAAACAAGGAAAGTTGCGATTGTTCTTCCTTTTCTTTCTTGATCTTGTGATGACTTGGCTACATATATAAGA
>Ga0307517_10011565_pt1 | contig 12219 bp, 7 predicted proteins | sample 23_EM_MG_FD_194515 | JGI IMG/M metagenome (GOLD analysis project Ga0307517, IMG submission 194515) | Populus trichocarpa ectomycorrhiza microbial communities from riparian zone in the Pacific Northwest, United States - 23_EM | ecosystem: Host-associated > Plants > Roots > Unclassified | place...
AGATTGTAATTCATGTTATGACGTGGTTCACGACCCATTGAACGCATAGTACTATATACCTCAACAGGTGCGGAGTAAGCTGGCGTTTTGGTTGTGTACTTTATCTTAACGCCTGGGAGATATGGAGTGTTTCCAGCTTGTCCAATGAGATACTCTAAATCTTGATTCCATGTCCTGTACATGCCAGTATCTCCTGTGCTGCCGATATCTTGCCCCCCAACATTCAGTCGATAAACTGTCTCAAGCGCAGTTGTGTTATCCAGAAAGGTGTGGACATCGGGGCCCACATAGGTCAGTGGATTATCATGGCCACGAGCATAGAAGCTGTCTGGCATGGAAACAATTTCGATACCATTAATGAAGGAAAAAGATGCTGGAGACGGAATGAAGGTTAATTCAAGCTTCTGGTTGTCCCTCACGGTGATGATGAACTCTTTGGTGAAGTAGTCAACTGGAGGTATTATAGCAGAAACTGTAAGAGAGGCACTAAAGTTGTTTAGTAGCTGGTAGTTATTGGCACTAATAGAAAAATAGGATGTGGATATATCAATATTTGAGTAAGAAGCTGGATAAAAGTACAGACGCACAAATTTTGGGCCAGGCAAGACTGGAAATGTGTAAGTGAATTTAGAGTGAAAAATACGGGCTGTCATGTATGGGACTTGGTTGACAGAGGGGTCTTGATTGGAGGCTTCAAACACAGATGAGGCTTCTGGGGAGTTAGAGGCAGCAAACTTAGACTGGGAATCACCATCCCAACTGCGACCATCTGGAGATGACAAATTAGAGGATGCACCACAGTTAAGGAGTATTAGATCAGTGGGGCTGTATGGCAGTGAGTAATCTTTAGTAGCAGTAACATAGAGGAAGAGATGGAGGGGAGGGAGAAGGTAGAGAGCGATGAAGATGGACATTAATATGCTATTTCTTTTGTGGAATAAATTGGAGTAAGAAAACATATCTATTAAATGCAAAGATTTTGATTTAAGGGAGATGATCAATGGTGTTGCTGTCTCATACAGTAACATTTTTGCTCAGGTTGAGAATAATCCAATAATATATTTGAAGCCCTTCGGAGAAGAAAATTCGACGATATGGCTAATGGGACATATTGGTCGCTGTACTTGGTCAGCTTTGGATGGCTACTTCCCGTTGTGTGGTTCTGAGTTCCGCAATAAAGCCGCCATGAACAATCAAATTTCAACAAAGGATCGACCTATTCCTTTTTGGTTCATGAGTGTGCCTTTTTGGGCTGAGCTTATAACCAAAAATCTTCTCATCTGGTATAGTAATCGCTTACTACAAAACTTGGTGGTAATGAGAAATCTTTCTTCCCATTAATCGAAGAATAATGGATTTACCTCTCGACATCCTTGGTGCCGAATAAAATCAATAGCACCAGTGAAGAAGAGGCAAGCTTGTCCTCTCTTCCCTGGAGATGGCAATTTGTTCTCTCTCATCCTGTTAAGCTTGATTTCCATACATGAGGGGAAACTGAATGGAGTTCTCGGTGGATGAAAAATAATTGGAATAATAAATGAAATGAAATTGAGTTTCATTGTTGAAAAAATCATGCTGAAATCACTTCAATCCAAGTCTTCTACATTGAACAGGTCTAGCAAATGTTCTTATCTTGTACAAACAGGACACCTTATGCAAACCTTTGAACATTCCAAGATCTTTTTTTCAACTTCATAGCTTGCAATAGATTAAGGAAGCTTCGCCATTAATTAGTGCACGAGAAAGACAATCACTAGATATCGTATCAACATAGCAATTACTTGCTATTTTCTTCAATTATAAATCATCATAAAGTATACACAAATTTTATTGTTATACTCATCGGAATCATGAGTAAAAAGAAAGAAGAAGGGTTCAGACAGTCACCCTACACGGAGAGCAAACTGATCCACCCATCTTGGTGGAGCTCACATAGACGGACTGGGTCACCTTGCGCTTAATGGGTCGCTATTCAAATCGAAACCCACGCAGACAGATAAAGAACTGACCCCTTTGTCCCCTCTTCCTCGATCAACTACCATGTTTGCACCGATTGTAGCAAGTGCAAGGCCGAGAGTAACCATTGATCGGTTTTGCACAGTTGCCATATATTTGTGCATTGCAAATTGGTTGTCGTTCTAAACTCCTATAGTTAATATAGTTACCCTGAGAGGCCAGTAGTCTCTGATGCACTTCAGATTCCATAGAGAACTCCTCTTCATTACCTTCACCGATTGTGGCATTGAAAATTGGACTCGAGTTTGCTTTCAGGAAAGGCAGCTGCAGAAGCAGATGTGATCACCGAAACCAGCAGGATAGTTAAAGAGAGCCACCAGAGGAATTCAATACTTACGTTAGGCCTCATATCTTTCTGTCTGTACCCTTCTGTTACAGAGTTTGAAGAGCACTAAATAAACGTCACTGCTAAGAAGGCTTCAAACTCTGGATATGGAGTGAAAGGCTGGCTTTTTACCATTTACCTGCTTTTTTACTGTGATTTTGATGGTGTACAGTGCTAAAAAACTTAAATTATTAAGTGAGATTTCAAAATATAATTTATATTATTCAAGAATGAATATTTTACAAAACATCCGGCCACTTATTTTAATTATATATATATATATATATATATATATATATATATATAATCTGGATTTTCGTTAGTGAATTCATCCCAATCGGAACTTGATATTTCATATAAGGCTTCTTGGAGTTTTTTCTTGTATTCTGACTTTAAGCTTGATGATGCAAGGTTTTCTTGAATTCAACTTTTAGTGGTGAGAAACGTAAATTGCCTTCTTGAGATAGAGTTGATTGGGATGCTTGCAGCTATGGAATTTGATGAGATTATAGCCAAGCATGCACAACTTTAGAACAAGCTTGAGTTTCTCTAAATTTGGGTCCATCATTTGACTTTGATTTTTCTGATGAGATCTAAAGAGCAACCAATATCTTCATCTACATCATTCATTATAATGGAGTCCCAAGATCGCATGAGACACCAAAGGTATAGATGAAATAAAAAGAGGCAGGAATTGAATTCAAAGGTATTTTTGCTGTAAACAATTCCAATCCTTTGTATTATTTTTTAGAGAGAATCTTACTTATTGAAGAAAAATATTACCATCAATTGTTTGGGACTAAGTTGGAAAATTCTTTGGACAATGTTTGATCAAAATAGATGAACGATGACGAATGGTCATAGGTTTTTAGAAAAAATAAAATAAACCAAGCTTGTTGATAATCAAAACAACTAGATTTGGTTGGTAGTTTTGAGAAAATCTTTCAAAAGGCGTAGGGGTTTTGATTCATGTTTTGAAAGGTTAAAACCTTTTGAATTTTTATTTTTGAAAAAACAAGATTGTTTACATCTTGATTATGAGTTATTTCAACAAATTCAATATCAATCAGAATAAACTCATAGAATTGACTTGTTTTCAACATATTTTCTAAAATAACTTGACAAGCAATAGGATAATAGCAAGAAAACAAAAATTAATAGTTGAAATAGAGTAGAGCACAAGAACTCTAATTTATAGTTTTATTGATGAAGAGAAAAATTATTTTTTTTTTTGCCTCTTTAAGATGTTTTCAACTCTTTAAATAAGCTCAAAAATCAAACTAAACAAATTAGAAAACCCTAAAATAAAGAAAAAATTATTAAAATTCCTAAACAAACTTAGAGAATTAAAATTACCATTCTTAATATTTGATTTCCTAAACTAAATAGAAAAAATAAAATCACCATAAAAGAAAATATTTTCCTAAACTAAATAAAAAATAATAACAACTAAGAAATCTTAATTTCATAAAAACCCTTGGCATCAACAATAATGTTGTTTAAGGTGCATTTTGGGATTGAACAAACAAGGGTGTTTGGAGAGATTAAGAATAATTTATAGGTGAGATGTTTAGACTAGGTCATGCTGATGAAAGGATTCAAAAATTGATTATTTAAGACACTAGCCTCGGAGTAGGAGGGCAAACCCGCCTTGAAATAAATATCTTGAATGCTTGATGTTGTGGCTTGAATTGGTCTTGATGGTGTAAGAGCATATGATTCTTTTGACTTCTTGACCAGGATGCTCATTTTGAGCCTAGTAAAGACTCTTTGGATAAAAGACTCTTTTACTTCTTTCATGAATTCAATCTCAAAATCAGATTTTGATAAATTATCTTTTTACCTGGTAAAAATTTAATTATTTTAACACAATATTTTAATTTTTTTTTCCAACAACATATTTTATATATTGATAATTTATTTGTAAAAGAAATTTCAGGAAAATTAATCATCTTGAAAATATTAGATGTACAAAATAATTAATATTTTTTTTGATAATTAAATTATTTTCTTGTGGATCTAGAGGGTGCTTGGCAGTATGGTAGCAGTTGCTTTTCAAATAACTTTTTGTGCCGAAATGCATGCCAATGATGTTTTTTTATTTTTAAAAAATTATTTTTGACATCAGCAAATCAAAACGATCCAAAACGTACAAACCATCAACAAAAAAAATTAAAATTTTTTGGGAACGCGGAAACCGCGTTCCCAAACATATTCCCAATCAAATACCTAAATGATATTCCACTACATGTTCTTGACTTTGAAAATTTTGTTTGAGAATACCACTGTAACTAATATCAAAGGCATCAGTTTCAACTATAAAAAAAGGCTTTTAGATCAGGAAGTCTTAAACATGAAAACTCTTGACTTGACTTTTAAGAGTATTCACAATTTTGATCATTTGATGATTCCAGGCATCCCATAAACAATAACAGTCTAAACAATTTTGTTTGATGACTTTTAAGGGTTTTTCTCAAGTCTTTTGTACAAAGGTTGACATATAGTTCTAAGATTTGAAAAAATATCTAAAACATAATTGAGGCATTCCATAAACTCTTAAAGCTGGGTTTTACCCTTGATTTTATTTATAAATTTATTGGTAAATTTTATTGATCTAATGATAAGGGTTATTGATCCTTCATATATATTGTACCTGAAAAAATTATTTTTAATTGACATTATCTTTAAAGTTAAGATAACTAATCTATTTTGTTTGATAATATCGAGAAACTTTTGTAAGTTGTTGAAATATTTGGTTATTGGTTTTAAAATTAAAAGGACATCATCTATGTATATAATCATAAATTTTAAATATAGATTAAAGATGTTATTCATGATGTTATGAAGTTTTGAAGGAGTATATTTTAGTTCGAAAGACATTACATCCCATTTGTAATGACCGATGATTATTGTTTTGTAATGATATATTTTTTTTTATCAATTTAGACTTGCTAGAATATTGATTTCATATCAAAATTTGAATATATTGAAGCATTTTAAAGTCTTCTGATAAGAGAGAGTGTATTGGATATCTAATATATTGGAGCACTTTGTTGAGAGGCTTGTGATTTATGACATCTTAGTGAACTTCTTTCTATTTCAGCTTGATTTCAGACATAAAAAGGTACGTGGCACACAACCATGATGATTTACTAGGGCTTATAAGACAATTTTTGAGAAATTCATTAATTTAATTTTTTTTAATAATATTTTAGTATTTTTTTTATTCATTTGAATCGGTCTTTCCTTTGTAGGGATTTTCTTTTCATTAAAACCTTTTTCATAAGGTAACTGCACTTATTACATTTTTTTTTTATTCTAAAAGGCACTAGGCAAGTTGGAACATAATCATTTTCTAGATGGTAATGACTTTGGAATACTGACGTGAGGTAATTTCCAATTATCATTGTACGTGACTTGATCTCATTATCAAAGTTTAGGAACTTGAATGTTTGAATTTTGAGAGTTAGCTTCAATAAGAAGAGTTTAATTTATAGATGATTTTTTGAGCGCTTTTGGAGCTATGTTTGTATCCATGATTTTGTAATATATTCTATAGATGATGACTATATTTTTGGAATCTGGAAACATATCAGTTGGAGTCTTAATAAGTCTTAATATTTAGAGCTAAAGTTTTCACTATAATATCTAGGTTGAATAATGAGATAGTGAAATTTGGATAACAATTCAAGTATGTAGAACCATTAGCAAGATTCGATTGAAAGATTGTAAGTAGTGAGTTTGAAAAGGTCATAAATTTGTGGTCTCTTGAACGCATGAGAATGGGAGAGTCTAATCCGAGATGATGAATTGGTTTGACTACAATTTGTATTAGGAGTGATCATTTTTTATTCTGTTTTTATTAAAAAAATAACCAAACCGGTAAAAAAAAAACCGAAACCAAAATCGGTTCAAACCGACCGGTTTCGGTCTCGCTCGTTTTTTTCATGTTTGAATCAATTTTTTTTTATTTGGGTTCGGTTTGGTTCGGTTCGGTTTTTTCAGTTTCAGATTTATAAAACTAAAACTGAACTGAACTGGTCGGTTTTTAAAAAATTATAATCGGTTTTTTTTTTCACGGTTCGGTTTTTTCGGTTATTTTTTTTCTAGTTTTTTCGGTTTAATCAGTTTTTTGATTTTTTTACTCACCTCTAATCTGTAATAAACCCATGTGAAAAAAAAATTATCTTTCGTTAGTTTAGGAACAAAAAATTAAGGAAAGATATAATTGTTTCAAATTGTTTAATGAAGGCTGGTCTAGATCATATATAATTGGCATATTACACAGTGCCGGTCTAACTTGAAAGATGTTAATGCCCCATTAATTGCGACGCCTAAGCTCATAACCATATCCATGAATTATAATCACCATTAAGGAAGCTTCTAGGAACTCCTTAATTTCTAGTTGCTTCTTAATTTGTCTTCCTGGACATGCATGTGATCTAAAGGAACAAAGGGAAATTAAATGCTTAAGCATGAATGTGATCGTTCTATATATGTTCGTCTTCAAGCTTTGAAATTTTTATAGCCCAATTATTATTATTTTTTTAATTTTTTTATGTGGGAAAAGAGTATCAAAATTGTGGGAAATATATATTAGAATATTTCATGGACTGAACTGCTCTATGATTGTGCATCTATAGCCCAATTATTATTATTTTTTCTTTTTCCTGTTGATTGCATTTTGGAATCCATTTGATTTGACATAATTTGAACTGGAAGAATGAATTGGGTTCACCTTCATTTGTTCTGTTTTAATGTGACTGAGAGCCTTGTTTTTTTAAATGTTATTGTCACTCGTTTAGATACTGACTAAGTAGAGTTTGCAGTCAGATTAACATACAGTATTCATTCATTCCATTAAGCCTTAATGGAGTAGTGAATGAATAAAATGACTTTTATTATATGTTCTTTGCCTGTGGTCCTCTACTACTTGGATGCTGAACTGGAGCATTGGAGGTTCCCACATTGCTCCATTGTTGGTATATTTGAGCAACTCTGAAACATGAAGCTGGTCAATAGGTGTCTATAACTAGTACAGAGATTTTACAATAGAAACTATTCAAGTAAAATTTTGGTGCAATCAGTGTTCTATATACACGAACCAATTTGGGGCTTCACTGTACTACCTTAGATACTGTCAAAATATGCTTCTTGGAATTCGGAAGCTTGGATCATCGGTTAACATGTCAGGTGTTGGTGCTTCATGAAATGATGTTACCTTTTCTCTTTCTGAACGTAATTTCCAGGTTGGAAATTCAAGTAATTATTTCAAATCCTAGAAGATGAATGGTGGCTTAGAATGCTGTGAAAAAATCATTCCCTTATTCATTTTTCAAATTAGAAAAGACATAACTTTTTGCTTGAACTTTTAGAATATAAGAAAATCATACTTTTATATCTAGACACTTTCCATCTATGATCTTTAAATCTGAAGACATATCATCTGGTTTAATGAAAGTGCTATTAACATACCAAACTTTATTAGATTGTTGTTGTGCACTCAGGAAGGAATAAAATACTTGTCCTCCTTTATTGTTTTCAATAGCATAATCAGCTTCATAGTTTTCTACGTTGTCTTTTTACTAGTAGTACCTTTGTGAATGTTTGGGATTTCTGTCTTTTGCATCTATACCAGCACTCTTTTACTTAGTGTGCACCTCATTTTCAAGTTCATAAGCAGGAGGAAAGAAGGTAAAAATATAACCTTTTGTTTTCTGGTTTTTTTGCTGGGACTTTTATTTAAAATTTGACACAAGTGTTTTATATATAAACATCTCGATTTTTTTGTTTCCTAATCGACGAGGAATTCCACTCACAAGTAATATCTGTACATTTTTTCTCATGTTTGGTTAAGGCTAGGAAAGTGAAACAAAAATCATGTTATGCTGCATAAAAAGGTAATGTAAGTGACTGGGTTTCACCATCACCGGTAAAGTGCCTGTAATGACTGGCATGGCGTATGGGCTACATAATGCTTAGATCCGTTAAAATCATGTATGTAATGACTGGCTATGAATGAAGTTTCTGCAATTTTAAAAAAATAAAATAAAATTCTGTGATGTCCAAAGTACACTTATTATGGGCTTGAGGAAGTATTAATTTATATAGTTAACATCTGGCCTTCCTCATGTTTTTGCTTATTTAATGAAGTCACAAAGTTCTTTGTTCATCTATGGTGACACCTGTGTAGTTTAAAGTAAGGGAATATCAGAGTACACAGTTATTCTAGCATAATTTTGAGATACTTTTTAAGGGATTGAGATTTTTATTGGCTGAGAGCTCCCTATAAGGTACTTGGATGGTCAGCCAACAATTTAGTGATATTTGACCGAGGCCTCTCCTGTTTTTGAAACTTCAATGGTAATGACCGTAGTTCATTTTTCAAGGCTTTGATTATATAAAATTTTCCAGTTAGTCTTATATAGGACCTACTATCTACTATCAGACCACATGTCAGCTTGACTATGTTTGTTCTTGCTGGTATTATTATTTTGCTTGTTGATTGCATTTGTTTTCTATGCAAGATGTTTTTCAAGCAATTGCTATCTATTTGTATGTCTGCGATATGCTAAGTTTGAGAATTCCTTTCTTTTCTCCTTTCAGAGCGGTTGTGTGCAAAGGATGAATAGATGTGAACCTGCTATTGATCAATGGTAGAGATTCGGTTCTGAAGGTAGCTTGATGAAATTATCTTTGGAGTTGGCATTTTTACACATGCAGAAGAAAGTTGCTTACTTTAAACAAATATTTTACATCAGGCTATCTAGTTACATGCAAAAGCTGCAGGTTGTTTAAAAATGGTGGTTATTTTGGTTTTGGTGATTTAAGCACTCATTACTGCAATATCAGCAATGAGAAATAGCAACTACTGAAAATTGCTCTTAATGGTGAAAGCATTATACATCAGGCTTCCTCGGAGTGAAAGCTAGCCTAAGATGCTTTTGTTTACTGAAGGTGTTATTTGCAGCAGTTCGCATGCCGTGCATCTGCTTGCATAATTGTTACAGTGCTTCCAGCTGAGATGGTGATGTTGGATTGTGTTGCAGCAAACAGTTCTTGTGCTGGGATTCTGATGAATCGCGGTGTGATTTTTGTACTTAATGTAGAAGGCAATGCATATCATCCATATTTATTTATTCGTCTTATTTCAGGGAGCAATGAACATAAATGGATAATGAGATTTGGGATTCATGCTTGGAAATGTTCTCACGTTTTGGGTTCGAAAGATTGAAACAATCTCCACATTTCTACTTTCTCTTGTTTCATTGAAGTGATAAACTAACTACAACATTAAAGTTACGTGTGTTTGGGAATGTAGTAATGATTATGGTTTAGAGTGTTTTTCATTTAAAAATATATTAAAATATTTTTTTTTAAAAAAATTATTTTTGATATCAGCACGTCAAAACGATCTGAAAACATAAAAAAATAATTTTAAGCAATTTTTTTTCTTTCAATTTTGGTGGAACGCGGTTTGAACCGCGTTCCCAAACGGGGCCTTAAGTATAAAACCAAAAGGTATGAGTTTTTCACCATGCATGATCTTACTATTCATTCTCTCATATATTACTATAGATGGACTGTACAAAACTTTTTGTTTTTTCAATTTGGTTCTTAAACGTCCTTTTAAGCGATTTAGTTCTAATTAAAGACCAATTGATTTTGATTTTTTATGAAAATATAAAATTGAAAGAAGAGGGATCTAAATGAAAAAAATATCAAACATGGTGACATGCCTTAAGTTTTGAAAATGATGCACTTTGGTCCTCAAATTTAAAAAAACACAGATTATATAATTTCGATACTTAATATTTTTCAATTTAATTTTAGTATGAAAGTTTATTTTTGTTATTTTTTAGTCCTTGGTTGAGAGTGGAGAGAGAAGTCATTGGATTCCAACAGTAGAGAGAGAATCATGTCGTTGAAATTGATTTAGACAACTAAAATGGACGATATTTGTGTCAAATAGCTCTTTTGAATTGAGAGAGTTCATATCAGGTGTTTTTCTTACCTTTAAAGTTCGTGAAAAAACAAATATGATCTCGGGCATATTTTTTGTTTCAGGTTCATTTCTGTTTTTCAGAAGGTTTTTTGCTTTTTTTGAGGCTATGAATAGGTTTATCATGGTTCTTAAGGTTTTTATAGGTGTTTTGGGTTAAAATGAGTTTTGAGTAAAAAACTTAAGTCTTGATTTTTGGACCACCACAATGGTTGGAATCTGGGCAAGATCAAACGATGCGTTGTTTGTCTAAACAAGTGACGCGTCATCTGAATTTTTTTTTTAAAAAAATAGGGGTGAATAACATGTCATTCGCTCCAAGTGCAACAAAAAAAGGGACCCAATCGGGCGATCCCTAATGAAATGGTCATACCCAGTAACACTTGACCTTTTTTATTTCAATTAATCCTTATTTTTATATGTTTTTTTTTTTGTAAAATAAAAAATTATTTATATTTAGATTAATACCTCTTTTCTTTTTTATTTTGTTTAGATGAACTATGTTTTGATATATATATATATATATATATATATATATATATATATTATTCAATCAATTTAATGTGTTTGTTTATTTCTATTATTGTTTGATTGAATAAAAAAACATTGTAATAAACAAAATTTAGCAACACATAATTGTGTAAATGTCCCGTCTTGCGAGATTAAATATTTTGATCTACACCTGTCTCTTGATTTTTCAAGTTTTATTTTTAGGTATCGTTAATGATTTTTATTTATTTATTAGCACATATAGTTCTCGGTTTACTTGATTACTTGTATGCATAAACTTTTTATCTACACTTTAATTTTTTGAATTACAGAAATGCGTTAAAAAAACCTGCATATATAATGTTTTTGTAGAAAATAAAAATATTTGACCCGCGAAGGAGCACATGTCATATAACTAGTATATACTAAAATGAAGTGATAAAAAATAACATAAAGCACAAGTGAATTGCATAGATAAGTCATCAATGACACAAACCCTCCATATATAGATAATGGAGCATCGATTCTTAAGTTTTGGGACACACATGGTGGCCGTGTAAGTCTATATTGGATCCATGCGCTTGTAAGTAATGATGGATTCTCATGAGTCCTAGAATCCAACATGCTTAAGAATAAGACTGAGGTGTTTGATAATTTGTTGATTTCTTAGTTCAAGCAATTTGATCCATTCTTTATAGTTAATGTATCTGGTGACTTGATATGAAAAGCCTAAAGGGTTGGTAACTGGTAGCAGTTGGTGATGTCTGGTAAGCTAGGAGACCAATAGCTAGTACCTGCAAAAGGTCCCCTTTAATGGACGTGGGGATTCTTCGATGGTAAAGTTAATAACTTTATAAAGAGAGAAGTGCAATAATATTTTAGAGAGAGATACTCTGAAAATATATACACATTAGAGAATGAAGATATTGTGAACCTTTGACTTGAAGGATTCATGGCGTATTTATAGCTCATGAATCTTATCCTTTTTGTGGAGAAGAGGGACTGAAGTGTAATTTTAATATTATGATATTTTGAGTTGTATTCTACTCAAAATAATACATATTTGATCAATATAAAATACTGAGAGACCCGTATGAGGTCCATAAAAAATTCTCTAACGAGTGTTGGGCTCGTGCAAGGTGCGCGAGCCCATTAGAGGTGAAAGTGGGTTCGAGAGCGCTACCTGGACCCAAACACACTGGACTCGATGTGACAACCCGTGCCCACGAGGGCTATAAGGTGTGTGGCCATGAGGGCTATGGGGGGGGGGGGGGTGTGCCCAACACCAGCTAGGCGTACGCCCTACATAGGTGTACACCCATTGGGGTGCATTGGGTGTAAATGCACTGGGCAGACACCTAATACATTGCATGGTGCCCACGAACTG